>ERZ1673747.2125-NODE-2125-length-16470-cov-4.918733_pt1 | contig 16470 bp, 16 predicted proteins | sample MGYA00580220_ERZ1673747 | MGnify/ENA primary metagenome ERZ1673747 (study PRJEB41218, sample SAMN15661769) | gut metagenome | host: Homo sapiens | place: Canada: London | collected 2015-08-20/2019-03-30 | study: EMG produced TPA metagenomics assembly of... | reverse complement strand
ATGAGTAAGGGAAGAGCAGCAGCGATAACAGTATAAAAAGCGTTTATACGAGAGTTTATGAGAATAGCTAACAGAAAGAAAAGTCCGGAGAGGATGTTTCCCTGAAACATCACTTGACCGATATTTAAACTGAATGATTGGAAAAAATGACTTGCATTATCCGGGTTTTCAGAAAGAGAGGGTAGTAGTATAGCGGGATATAGATAATGGCATGTTATGAGTAAAAGCCATACGACAAGAATGAACGGGGCTGTGAATCCCGGTAATAAACTTTGCCGGCGAAAACAATGTGCAACCCATGAGGATATGGCTGCTCCTATTACTAATAACGCAATGGATACGATATTAATTTCCATAAACACTCCTATGGCAATGCCGACTAAAGTGCCATTAAAACCATAAAGACCGGCACGGATATCTTCTTTATCGTAATTTAAAAGAGAGGCAGCTATTGTGCCGACAACGGTTCCTGCAACGGCTAATATGGCAAGTTGCCATGAATTGCAGATGATTCCGATTAACATGATTATTCCGGAAAGCGCGTTATTTTGAAACATTACTTGTCCGATCCCTCTTCCGATGATTGAAGTATTTTCACGCATACCTGTTTTTTGCGGCAAAAATAATAATAGTCTGTATAAATACAAAAACGTTTGGGAATAAATACTCATTGTTTTTTATTTATACAAAATCATGGATGGTGCCTTTTAACATTGTTAATTGATTTTTCCGCATTTCATTATCAGTCTTACAAAAGATATATTTCTTGTGTATAAAGAATGTATTTCTTGGTATATAAAAATATGATTTTAATAGTGTGTTAATTACTATTCTTTGTCTGCTGAAAATTCTTATCTTTTATATCTGATATTAGTAGTTTATATCATTGATATATAATTGTTTGAGTGGGACTGTGCTGCTGCTTTAGATTTGAGTAGAACCTATTGAGCTTTGAATACGAAATGTTTATACTTGCCAATTTGATAACTTCCTGCCGGCAATCTGTCGAAGTCTGTGTCTTTATAAAAATGAAAAATGCAGATTTCCAAGAGGTTTATTAACTCATGGAAATCTGCGTTTCAATATTTATCAATTCAATGACTTTGCGTTATCAGTCAAAGAAACTTTTAAACTTCTTGAAAATCTTTTCTTTTATAGAAGTATTCGGTTTGAAGTTATCAGAAGCATCTAATTTCTCAAGTATGTTCTTTTCGTCTTTTGTCAATGCTTCCGGCACATAAACACTTACGTTTACCAGCAGGTCTCCTGTACCGTATCCGTTGACACTCGGTAATCCTTTGCCACGCAGACGAAGAACTTTACCCGGTTGTGTTCCTGCATCGATCTTTACTTTTACTTTGCCATCGATGGTAGGTATCTCGACAGCACCACCCAAGGCGGCAGCCGGGAAACTGAGAAGCAAGTTGTATACCAAATCATTTTCATCGCGGATAAGGCTTTCATGCGGTTCTTCCTCAACCAGGATCAGCAGATCTCCCGGTACACCATTATGCTTACCGGCATTTCCTTTTCCGCTCATAGACAGTTGCATTCCTTCGGCTACTCCGGCAGGAATTTTCACTGTAACTACTTCTTCTCCATATACAATGCCATCTCCGCCGCACTCTTTACACTTGTTTTTAATGATTTTACCTTCACCGTTACAAGTAGGGCAGGTAGTGCGCGTTTGCATCGTACCTAAAATCGTTTGTTGGTTGCGAATTACCGAACCGCTTCCTTTACAGGTCGGACAGGTTTCCGAACCACCGTCACCCTCTGCACCTGTTCCGTGACAGTGCGTACAAGGTACATATTTTTTTAATTTGAATTTCTTTTCTACTCCTGTGGAGATCTCTTTCAATGTCAGTTTTACTTTTACACGGAGATCAGAGCCACGGTAGCGTCTTTGCTGTTGGCTACCGCCACCGCCGAATCCACTGAAACCTCCAAAGCCACCGCCACCACGGCCACCAAAAATATCACCGAACATGGAGAAGATGTCATCCATAGACATTCCTCCGCTGAAACCTCCGAAAGGACCTCCGTTGCCGGCTGCACCGCCCATACCTGCATGACCGAACTGGTCGTAACGGGCACGCTTATCCGGATTGCTCAGCACGTCGTATGCTTCGGCAGCTTCTTTAAATTTCTCTTCTGCTGTCTTATCACCCGGGTTTTTATCCGGATGAAATTGGATTGCCTTTTTACGATACGCTTTTTTTATTTCTTCTGCTGTTGCGGTTTTCGTCACCTCCAGCACTTCATAGTAGTCTCTCTTTTCCATATATTTATTTTATTCTCCAACTACCACTTTAGCGTGGCGCAGTACTTTATCGTTCAGTGTATATCCGGTCTGTACACAATCCAGAATCTTTCCTTTTTGTTTTTCAGACGGTGCGGGAACTACTGCGATGGCTTCGTGGTAATCGGTATCCAGTGGTTTGTCTTTGGTTTCGATTACTTTTACACCATTTTGTCCCAACACGGAAATAAATTTGTTATAGATCAGTTCTACGCCTTCTTTCACGGCTGCCACATCCGTTGCTTTTTCCATTGTCTGAAGAGCGCGTTCCAAATCGTCTACGACAGGAAGTATGCTACTAAGGCTTTTTTCACCTCCATTTAAAATCAATTCGGCCTTTTCCTTTACCGTACGTTTCCGGTAATTGTCAAATTCTGCCGACAGACGAAGATATTTATCCTTCTGGTCTTCAATTGTCTCATTCGCTTTTTCCAATTCCTTTTCCAACTCTTCTTCTTTGGTAAGGGGAGCTTCCTGATCAGTTGCTTCTTCTTGCAGTTGTTCTTCTGCGATGTTTTCGGTTTCCTGGCTGTTCAGTTCTTTTTCTGCTTCTTTTTCTTTTGGATTCATATCTTTATTTTTTTTGTTCTTATTAAATGGATTCAATTTCATGTCGATAGACGTTACAATATAGTGGCACATCAGCAAAAACTTTGCCAATTTACTTTGTATGCCAAAAAACGCAGCAAAGGTAATACTTTTCTGTCAGATTGACACAACCGGTATAGTATGTTATTCATTAAAAATGCCTATCTTTGCGGCCGGAAATAATAATGTGTCAATGTGTCCATGTGCCAATATGCCAATTGGCTGCGTTATGGCAATACACTGCATGGTAATTGGCACATTGGCATATTAGCACATTAATTAATTATTTAAGATGATTACAGTTTCAAACGTATCGGTACAGTTTGGTAAAAGGGTATTGTTTAATGATGTAAACCTGAAGTTTACAAGTGGGAATTGTTATGGTATAATTGGTGCCAACGGTGCAGGAAAGTCTACTTTTCTGCGTACTATTTATGGCGATCTGGATCCGACTACCGGAACGATTGCATTAGGCTCGGGCGAACGCCTTTCGGTATTGAGCCAGGACCACTTCAAATGGGATGCTTTTACGGTGATGGATACAGTGATGATGGGGCATACCGTATTGTGGGATATTATGAAACAACGCGAAATATTGTATGCCAAAGAAGACTTTACCGATGAGGACGGTTTGAAAGTGTCCGAATTGGAGGAGAAATTTGCGGAACTTGACGGTTGGAATGCCGAAAGTGACGCCGCCATGTTGCTCAGTGGCCTGGGAGTGAAGGAAGACAAGCACTATACACTGATGGGTGAATTGAGCGGTAAGGAAAAGGTACGCGTGATGTTGGCGCAGGCGCTTTACGGTAATCCGGACAATCTGTTGCTGGACGAACCTACCAATGACTTGGATATGGAAACCGTGATGTGGCTTGAAGATTACCTGTCGAACTTTGAACATACCGTGCTGGTGGTTAGTCACGACCGTCACTTCCTCGACTCTGTATGTACGCATACGGTCGATATCGATTATGGAAAGATCAATATGTTTGCAGGTAACTATAGTTTCTGGTATGAATCGAGCCAGTTGGCACTTCGTCAGCAGCAGAACCAAAAGGCGAAAGCTGAGGAGAAGAAGAAGGAATTGGAAGAGTTTATCCGCCGGTTTAGTGCCAATGTGGCAAAGAGTAAGCAGACTACAAGCCGTAAGAAGATGTTGGAGAAACTGAACGTGGAAGAGATTAAACCTTCTTCACGTAAATATCCGGGCATTATCTTTACGCCCGAGCGCGAACCGGGTAATCAGATTTTGGAAGTTTCCGGACTGAGCAAGAAGACGGAAGAGGGAGTGGTGCTGTTCAACGACGTGAACTTCAATGTGGAGAAGGGGGATAAGATTGTATTTCTGTCACGTGATCCGCGTGCTATGACTGCATTTTTCGAGATTATTAATGGGAATATGAAACCTGATGCCGGAAGTTTTAACTGGGGAGTGACTATCACTACCGCTTATCTGCCATTGGACAATACCGGTTTCTTTAATACTGACTTGAATCTGGTAGACTGGTTGAGCCAGTATGGTGAAGGAAATGAGGTGTATATGAAAGGTTTCTTGGGACGTATGTTATTCTCGGGTGAAGAGGTGCTGAAGAAAGTAAGTGTGCTTTCGGGAGGTGAAAAGATGCGTTGTATGATTGCCCGTATGCAGCTTCGCAATGCCAACTGTCTTATTTTGGATACACCGACCAATCATCTCGATTTGGAATCTATTCAGGCATTCAACAATAATTTGAAGACTTACAAAGGCAATATCCTGTTTTCGTCACATGACCATGAATTTATTCAGACCGTGGCAAACCGTGTGATAGAGTTGACTCCTAATGGCATTATCGATAAGATGATGGAGTATGACGAATATATCACTTCGGATCATATTAAAGAGTTGCGGGCAAGAATGTACGGTACTAATAAATAAGATTTTCTTATTTTTATAAGAGATAGGGCAGTGTAGAAGGAAACTTCTACACTGTTTTTTTATGTCTTACTCTAAATTCTCGTTAATTCCCTTTTGTCGTTCCGAACCTTTCTCCGAACAGATATGTTCCTATCGTATAAACATACAAAAAAGAATATTATGAACTTTATCTGGTATATTCTGATAGGAATAATAGCCGGCTATGTGGCCGGTAAAATAACAAGAGGCGGTGGCTTTGGCCTGCTGGTTAATCTTGTTTTGGGGATAATCGGTGGTGTGTTGGGCGGTTGGGTGTTTTCTCTGCTCGGACTTGCGGCAACAGGCATCATCGGCAGTTTGATAACTTCCGTTGTGGGGGCTATCCTGTTTCTGTGGATTGCTTCATTATTCAGCCATTCCCGCTAATTTTTTGCGATACATTTATTATATTAACTAACATAAATTGATTTGATTATGGAATGTGGAAGTACTAAATTTTTAGTAGGACTCGGGATCGGTTCTGCTATTGGTGCGCTGGTTTATCATTTTTCGCGCACTGCAAAAGCTAAGAAACTGAAAAATGATGTGTTCAATGCTCTTCGCGAAATAGAGGCAGATGCGGAAACTGCAATGGAGGATGCCAAGGCAAAAGCTGTGAAGGCGGGTGTGAAAGTAGCCGGTAAAGTTGCCGATAAAGCCAATGATGTGAAAGAGAAATTGAGTGAGGTAGGCCAGTAAGCCGTACCTTAATTATATATGTTCTCCCCGGATAAAATTATTTGTCCGGGGATTTTTTTTGTATATTTGGTACTTCACAATCGACCGGATACGTTTTGTTACGTATCATATTATAAACAAGATGTTATAATGATGGAGCAGGAAAGAATACAAGTACTTGTAGATAAGAGCAGACAAGAGGACACGGCCGCCTTTGCTCTTTTGGTTTCCGAATTTCAACCGCTTGTATTCCGGCTTGCTTTCCGGTTATTGTGCAATGAAGACGAGGCCAGAGATATGGTGCAGGAGACGTTTGTGAAGGTGTGGCTGTCATTGGGACAATATAACGGAGAATGCCGTTTTTCCACTTGGCTCTACAAGATAACTTGTAATACCTGCTATGACCGGTTACGCTCGATGCGGCATTCGCCTTTGGATAACAGTTCGGATGCTTCGACTTCTGTCGATATGCCATCCGGAGATAATATTGAAAGAAATGTGTCTAATAAACAATTGAAGGAACTCATTCTGAAATATACGGATGAACTTACTCCCCGGCAGAGGTTGGTTTTTATGTTGCGGGATGTAGAAGAACTTGAAGTGGAGGAGGTGCGGCAGATAACCGGGCTTTCTGCCGGGAAGATCAAGACGAATCTTTATCTGGCACGTAAGAATATACGAAATAAAATGAATCAAACAGACCCCGATTTATGAGACAGGAAGATAAGCGTTATGAAGAATGGTTGTCTGGAATAAGAAGCGGGCAACCGGTATTGGACCATCCGGAAGACTTGACCTCCGCTATTGTGCAGAGAATAAGCCAAACGGTTTCAAAGAGGAAAAGGCGGAATTTTATAATTAGAAGTTGTGTCTTGGGAACAGTTGCCGCAGTATGGTTGTGTTTGCTTTTAGGTGAGACCTTCTTTCCCTCTTTCTCTGATGGGGCGGAAAAGGAATACAGCGCCTGGCAATGTACCTCTTTCTCTTTGCCGGAAAACTGGAAAAAGATGAGCCTTATGGAAAAGGGGAATTACTGCTCTGTCCGCTATATAAAGCATAAGCAGCAGAAACAAAAGCGTATGTCGGAAATTATGAATAAAACAGATTAAACAGATATAGTATGAAGACAAATAATTTAATAGTGGCAATCGTTATCCTGTTCAGTATGGCTTCGTGTCAAACTTCTTACCGTATGGTTTCCCGTATAAAAACGGATGGCAGCCTGTATAGAGAGGTGTATGCTTATGGCGATTCTGCTTTTCTGGCGGGTGACAGGGCAGAAAACCCGTTTTTGTTTCAGATAGATTCTGATACTTGGCAGTTGGTTGGATTGGGCTCTTCAATCAAATTTAATTTTTGGGGAAACGAACAGGAACTGAATGTAAAAGTATGCCGGGATATTCCGGGAATGTCCGGGGAGTATTTCGAGGTATCGGATACAAAAGAATATGCTGCTCCCTTAGCTGTTCCGCAGGAAATTTTAGAGAAGAAGTTCCGTTGGTTCTATACCTATTATTCATACAAAGCTATTTATTCGGAACTCCCGGATAAAGGTCCTGTACCTTTGGACCGATATTTTAGTGACGAAGAACGGCAGATCTGGTTTCGCGGTGATGAGAATGCTTTTGCCGGATGGAACGGTATTGAATTGAATAATCGGCTGGATGATATTGAAAATAAGTTTTGGGAATGGTATAATCGTAGTCAGTATGAAATCAGTTTTGAAGTCGTGGCGCATTTTACATCCCTGCAAGGTGATACGTCTTATATACGGCGTTTGCAAGAATCTAAGGAAGATATTTATAGCAAGTATGTTTCTAAGAAAGAGAAGGAGAGTACTCCGGAAGAAGTATGTGACTTTTTAAATGATTTATGGCAAACGAAATATTTCTCGAATGTATATAAAGCCAATGAGAAGGATATCGACAAGATGGCTGAAGACCGTGGGCGGATAGTGGAATTGTTCGGATATACGATGCGGAATGAATTGATTATGCCGGGAAAAGTGATTGCTTCTAATGCGATGTTTCAACAGGGAGACTCGGCTGTAATCTGGAAGGTAGATGCTTTTCGCCTTTTGGCAGGCGATTATGAACTTGCAGCAGAATCACGTATTCCTAACTATTGGGCATTTGCTGCCACGTTATTGGCTATTTTATTTGCTTTCTGGCTTTCGTGGAGAGCTTACCGAAAGTAGAAATAAAACAAAATCCTGGCGAAATCACTTCGACAGGACACTGTTTCATTTTACTTAAATGTGGCTACGTAATAAAATTATGACTAATTAATTAAATTCTGATACTGCAAAGATAGGGCGTTCCAGGCAGTGGCACAATCCCTTGAATAAGGTATATTACATAGCTCCTCTAACTATATATAGTTACTTTTGTTCTTTTTTCCATTCTTTGGTTACCGGATCATAGCGTTTGATGACACGTGCGGGGCTTCCTGCACATACTGTGTAAGCCGGTATCGGACGGCTGACTACACTGCCGGCAGCTACAACGCAGTGCTTGCCAAGCGTGACGCCCGGCAGTATTACAGCATTCGCGCCTACCCATACATCGTCTTCGATGATGACCGGTAGGGTAGTCACCCCTTGCTCGTCAATCGGTTTGTCGGCGTCTGCATAATTATGATTTAATCCGGTGACGGTTACGTTTTGTGCCAGATTGACGTGGTTGCCTATTTGTACCGGTCCTATGATAGTATTACCCAATCCGATACGGGTATAATCCCCGATAGTTAAATCTCCCACGGCATTATTGAGGCATGAGAAATCCTCTACAACCGAGTATCTTCCTAATGAAAAACGGCGGAAGGGGGGGAGATCTTTACGTACACTACGGTAAATCACCGAGCCTTTTCCTCGTTTCAGATAGATGAAGTAGAATAATCGGATCCACCAATTAGGTCTTGTTTTTACCGGGTGCATAATAAATCGGTGTACGGCTTTCTTTAAGCCTGCATGTTGCTTGATGTTATTTTTAAGTTTTCCGATATTCATATCATTGAAGACTTTAGGGTTATTTCTTTTTCTTTTCTATCAAGTAGTCGGGGATGGCCAGGCATAGGGTAAACAGTAGGCCGAATAATAAGAACCACCATCTTAAAGAGAGAGTCCAGGCGTAGCATGTGGCGATGATGCACCAAATGCTGCAAATCAAGAACAAGACTCTCCAGGAGGGAACCAATTGTCGGAACAGTTTGTCGGCATAATCCCAGTTTCCTGCAAGCAGTGTTACCGGAAGTTTGGATAGCGCCTTCCATTTGGACATGGAATAGGGAAGTGGACGGGGAGAATCACTGTATACATGTGCATAGTGCAGATATTCTATGAAAATATTCTGCATTAGGAGTCTGCTTTCAAGATTGCTTTTCGGACTTTTCAGATTTTGCTTTAGCCATTTGGCGTCTATGGCAATATCTGTTTTTTCGAGTGCGGAAGAAAGGCCTGCCTGCACATGCCCTTGTCTGTAGATTGAGTTTCTGATCTCTTCACGAATGGCTTTCCGGCGAATCTTTCCGGTGGGCCGGTGTTCGATAATGTGATGCAACTGCATAGCCATTACGCCTGCATCATATGCATCATTGATATCTTGTAGCAAAAGCGGGGAAACATGAGTGGTTTCTCCCAGTATCACTGCAATGTCATATTGGTTTTCATCAAGTTCTCTGACGGCTAAAACGGGATCGTTGTATGTAATGACAGTATATAACTCTTTCGGATATTTTAAATCTTCAATATGAGTTTGCAGGGGAACTAATAAGGCAAAACGATATTTTTTTTCTGTTGCAGGATATTTACCGGAATGTCTGAATAACGCTATCAGGGCAAAAATAAACAGATATATACCGGATAATATAATACAGAAGAAAAAGAAATCATTTGCGATATGAAAAAGGGTGTCTATCATTCAGACATACATATTATACATTCTCTTTTTGGATAAATGCTGTCACGGTTTTCAGGATAATTTTCATATCCAGCCAGAAAGAGAATGTTTTTGCATATTTAATATCTAATTGTTTACGTTCGTCTGCTGACATCTTTCCGGAATTCCCCCGTTTCTCAACTTGCCAAAGTCCTGTTAATCCGGCAGGAGCCATGAAACGGTCGATGTATTCGTCGCTGGTCAGTAATTCTGCCTCGTAAAGAGGAAGGGGACGATTGCCTACGACGGACATGTCTCCTTTCAGAATATTGATAAGCTGAGGTAGTTCATCGATACTATATTTGCGGATGATACGTCCTATCCGTGTAATACGGGGGTCGTTTTCCAATTTGACGAACGCATTTTTCTGCTCCTGTGTTTTTTTATTAATATACGCTTCTTCAGAAATCACGAAATCATCGGAGATTAAAACGATTTCATTTTCATTTTCTTCGAAATCGGGTGTCTCTTCCCAGATGATATCCTCTTCTATGCTATCTGTCTGGTATTGATTTAATGAATTATAATCTTTAAGGTGCTTATCGGCGTTTGTGTACATAGAGCGGAATTTCAGAAAGTCGAATATCTGATAATTGCTTCCTACACGTTTGGATTTGTAGATGACTGCCCCTTTGCTTTCCATGCGGATCGCTATGGCGGTAATGATCAACAAAGGGGACAAAATAATCAGTGCAAAACCGGAAGAAACGATATCGAAGCATCTTTTCCAGACGGGGAGTTTAAACGTTTGTATGTTCTCTCCTTTTTTTTGAATATCTTTTATTTTTTGCTGCTTTCTACGTTTCTGAAAATTGATCAAGCTTTCGATGGCTTCTTGAGGAGCTTCGAATGGTATTGTATTATTGATTCCGGCTTTCAAATATTGCAAGCTCTCCTCCTTGGTGAGTGAATCCATCACAAGTACCATGTATATTCCGGGATATTTCTTCCGTAGATATTCGATGTCCAGGATGTCTTTCTGTATGTCAGTTTGTTCGAATAATATGATAATATCGTATTTCTCCCGTATCTTGTCTATAATTTTTGTAGCTTTGGCATATGTCAATACATGGTAGAATGATTCTTTTACCTGTTTTGAAAAATGTTCGATAGTTCTTTCGTATCTTCCGATATAGACAAGATGTAACATAGGGAATCTTAGTCAATGATTTTTTTTATGCGGACTTTAAGCTCAAGAGGATTAAAGGGTTTTAGAATATAATCGGCTGCACCTTCTTCCAATAATCTGATCCGTTCGGTTGTGCTTTCTTCACTTGAAAGCATAATGATAGGTATCGATTTGAATAATTCGTTATGTTTCATGTAAAGTAGAAATTCATCTCCCATCATTTCCGGCATACGTATATCTGAAATAATAAGATCCGGCATGTTTCCTTCGTGTAACCATTCAATGGCTTTTATTGGGTTTTCGCAATATGTGAAATCATATTCTTTACCTAAGTAGATCGAAACTACTTTGGCTATGGATGCTTTATCATCGATGAGTAATATCTTTTTTTTCATATCAGTAATCGAACCTTTTTACTTTGTTTGCTTCGTTAATATTACGATTAATACACGATTCCCTTTCTCAATCCGTGCAAATATATATATTATTTTAATAACTGCGCTCTATAAAATAGAGTAATTTGCCCATTTTTATATAAAGTCTGTTATTTGGGACAAAATAAAAGCCGGTAAGTTTTAATTCCGGCTTTTATTTTATTTTTTAAGAAAGACTCTCGGATTATTCAAAGATATATTTCTTATCAGTTTTATCAGTAGGATACTTGTACCAATCTAAGTTACTTGTATGATTTTGTGCCCATGCTTCAAATTGTGGATAAGCGTCGGTGATCTTGGTCATCTCTGTCGGGTACTTAAATTCCGGTACGGAAATTCCCCAAGTCAGATTACCGGCAGCATCCAGATTTTCTTTATGTACATTGCCATTAGCGGTAGCACCGTATTTTCTGAACTCGTATAGGTGGATTTCAGTTCTCGGACTTTGGTTACCCATAGAGTATGCTATAAAGAAATCAAGATTGTCTTTGGTCAAAACCGGTGCTGTTTTACTTTGATCAGTAAGTGTAATGATTACTTTCAGGGTATAAACTTCATTGGTCCGTTGCTGGTCGGTATTAAGCATCGGTCGTGAATTTCCACCGAATCCATATACTTGGTGCGCATCTCCAAAGAGAGGTATGACAACTTCGTTGCCGTTACTTTCTATTGCACTGTTTTCGAACATGGAATTAGCCAATGTCGAACGCATCTCTGTTCTGCCGTCAAATGAAACGCTTGCAATAGCACTTTTATTAACGTCTACCAAGCGTAAGGCAGCTCCTAATTGTTTGGTTGCTCCAACAGCACTTAATGTGATGTTATACTGTATAGACTTTATTGCGTTTGTAGATTTTTCTTTTGTATACTCAGTTGAAACATTCAACACGATATCGTTAAAGTCGTAGTCGCCTGCTGAAGGATAATTGTCTTCGAATGCGTAGGTATAGTTCATCGGATTCACTTCGATTTCTTCACCGCTTTCGTTCGGAGTATTACCTTCTCCTGTGCAATCTCCGGCAGGGATTGTGATAGGAGACTCTCCGAACTTAGAGATTGTTCCTTCTGAGTTTTTCAGTGCATCGTAGAAACGGTCCATCCATTTTTCTGTACTGATGTCATCATCAAATTCCTTTATTTCATAATAGATGTTACCTGCTGACTGGAAGTTGTTTAACTGTTCGACCTCTTCGATTTTTACCAATGCATATCCGTTTGAAGGGCCGTGGAAGTGTTCTTCTGTCAAATATGCTTTTTCAATATTCAATATGGAATTTTTGCCTAATGTCAAATCCGGGTTGTCACCTCTGTTTTTATTGTAAGTTTCAATGGTAGCAGAAGATAATTCACCTAATCTGAGAACACCGTCAAAATCTTCGACTTCAAGGTAACAGCCGTTTTCAATTGTACAACGGGTATGTGTTTCTTCGATATAGGCTTTTCCTTGGTTGACTAATTTAGTGGTGTTATTTCTTATATCCAGATTGTCGACTTTGAATGTACCGCAATTATAAATCAGTCCGTTAGGTTCGCTCATTGTGAACTTGTCCAATTCGATGGTTCCTGCATTGTAATTGGGATTTGCAGAACCTACATTGGTGAGTTCAAGCTTTTCTCCTGTTATTTTCCCATCGCCTAATACGGTTATTTGGGATGTACGGCTTAATTTTAATCCATCGGATATGACAATTTCACCTCCTGCAACGACGATTAGTTCTACGTGACCTGATAAATCGGGTGTTTTAGTCAAAGTTAACTTGGTTGCCACTATTACTTTAATGGTGGCGCTTCCCGAAGAATATAATATATCGGTGCAAGGAGAGGTTATTTTGAAAAAACGTGGTTGATTATTCGGTGTATTGAATATATCATAGCCTTCGTATTTGTTTTTATCCCAATTTTGCATAGCTCCCAGATTCCAATCTTGCTGAATTTCGGTAGCTTCTTGCAATTTGCTTGCTATTTCCTGTTCGCTATAAGGCGCTTCCATTGTGGGGACTGTGAAGTCCACAGAACGGGTAGCCCGGGAAACGATGGTATTGCCGTTACCAAAAGCAACTGCAACTCTTCCATTACTGATGTTTGCCGGTTTTACGATGTAACGTCCTTTGTTGTCTGCTCGGGCAACGAAGACGGTAGTTAAGGCAGTCGGACAATCCATCGTTGTTTCAAGTTTCATATCTTGATTGGCGTATCCTTCTGCTAAGAGTCTGGCATTGCTGTTTTTATTTAATGGGTTGGCGTCGAACAATTGCACTTTGTAATTAGTTCCCATATCCTCATTCACACTGACGGATACATTAACGCCTTGAGTCGTTTTCCAATCCATACTTGGATCGATGTTTTGTACAGGAAAAGAACTCTGATAAAGTTCTTTGGTTTTTTCCACATCAAAGAGATTTTTGTCATTATCTACACAACTGGTAAATGCGACTGCTCCCACAAGGAGTGAAACAGTACTTGACTTGCAAAGATTGAATTTCATAATTAATTGCTTGCTCTGTTATTACTATTAAATAGATAACAAGTCTTAGTTTGTTATTGGTCACAAAGGTATCTATTAATTTATAATATACTAACGTGTTGTGAGAGGAAAAGTGTTTTTATTAACATCTTTTAAATGGTTATTGGATGGATATTACAACTTTTTATTGTGGTTTGTGTGTTGGATGTAACTATTTGTTTATTAATAAAATATGATTTAGTTGTACTGTCTGTTATTTCTTTCATTATTTCTATAATTGTATATTCTGTCTATTTTGTGCTGTCTGTATTTGTAAAATGAGAATGAATAGGATGGACGCTCGTTTGCTATACGATATTTGGATTGTGCTTTGATTTTTTTGTGAAGAAAGTGATATAAGATTCTTGTGTGTAGAATAATTGGGATTGTATATAATTTGACGGTTTATGTCAGGATTGTGGTGTTATTTGTAGATCGCATAGTGTTTGTATCGATTATAAATTGGTTAGCCTTTAGTGCTTTTCTGTAAATCTGATAGGATGACAAATGAAATATAAATTGTGTTTGCTTATTTTGTAAAAGTATGTGCTTTGTGTGATGTCGAATATAATTTTTAGGTTGATGAAGGGGCTTATGATATTGTTTTGTTGAGATGTGTATTTGAATATACAGGGAATCGGTTTAAAGATAGAGAATTAATAATGTTAACACAAATGTAAATAACCGTATGTATTTACTATTTGAAATAGGGATACGGCTTTCTTGAATATTTTTGTTATGAATACTCTTTTTAGGTAGCTATTCTGATACAATAGCCATTAATGCTGCCTTGTTATAACGCTATTTCATTGTTGATTAGGTTTTGTTATTTCTCCAATCAGGCAGGAGTTCATTTTATATCTGATTTCTTTATTGCTTAAACCGTGTCCGAGTAGAAACATTAGTTTTGTTACAGCACATTCCGGTGTGCTGTCGTAGCCACTGATGACACCGGCTTGTAGTAGCTGAATACCTGTTTCATAACGTTCCATTTCTACGGCTCCCGAAGAGCATTGGGTAATATTAACAATAATGATTCCTCGTTCGGTAGCTGCTTTCAGTTGCTCTATGAACCAAGGCTTTTGCGGGGCATTGCCCGAACCGAATGTCTTTAATACTACGGCTTTCAGTCCTTCTACATGGAGTAAGGAGGTGATAATGCTTTCTTGTATGCCGGGAAAAAGGGTTAATATTACCACATTGGTATCAAACAGGTAATGTGGCTTTAAGGCTTTTGTCGGGTCCGGTTTGTGAATAAGGTTAGGTTCATATTTGATATGGATTCCGACACGTGCTAACGCCGGATAATTGAAAGAGCGGAAAGCATTGAAATTTTCAGCATTAATTTTGGTTGTACGGTTTCCACGCATCAAATGGTTTTCAAAGAAGATGCATACTTCCGGAACCATTGCTGTGCCGTTTGCGTTTTTGGCAGCCGCTATTTCAATTGCCGTTATCAGATTCTCCTTTCCATCGGTTCGTAATGTTCCTATAGGGAGTTGAGAACCTGTAAGAATAACCGGTTTACTTAGATTTTCGAGCATGAAGCTCAATGCCGAAGCTGTGTAAGCCATTGTATCCGTTCCATGCAAAATGACAAAACCATCGAAGTAATCGTAATTGTAGTTGATGATTTTCACAAGTTTGGCCCAGTAGAGGGGTTCCATATCCGAAGAGTCGATAGGAGGATCGAATTGATAAGAGGAGATTCGGTAATTAAAGCGTTTTAGCTCGGGGACGTGTTTTAACAGATGGTCGAAGTCAAAATTTTCCAAAGCACCGGTCTCCGGGTTTTCTATCATTCCGATAGTTCCTCCGGTATATATTAACAAAACGGAAGGGTAATTGGCTATCATATTTGTGGCTTTCTTGTTAAATCGACGGCAAAGATACAAAAGAATTATGATTTATGAATTATGATTGATGAATTAGCGCACGGAGTCTATGGTCGTCTATGCATGATTCTTCATTGGTAATTCATCAATCATAATTCTTGATTCATCAATCATCGGATGGCTTCTAATAGACGGAGGATGGCTTTTTCGGGATCTTTTTCTTCATCTAATAAGGTGACGAAACGGCTTCCGATAATACCCCCACGGGCATTGTCGCATGCAGCCTGGAAAGTCGCTTTATTGGAGATGCCGAAACCTACCATGCGTGGGTTGCGTAGTTTCATTCCGTCTATCTTTTTAAAATAGGCTCGTTTTTGCGTATCAAAATCTTGTTGTGCACCGGTGGTAGCTGCCGAGGATACCATATAGATAAATCCATCCGTATGGGCATCGATATCCCGGACACGTTCTTCACTGGTTTCGGGAGTGATAAGCATGATTACTTTGATATCATGGCGTTCGGCGATGGGGCGATAGTATTCCTGATAATCACGGAAGGGGAGATCGGGGATAATGACTCCGTCGATACCGCATTCTACACATTTACGGCAGAACTCTTCGAAGCCGAACTGCATGATAGGATTTAGGTATCCCATGAAAACGAGTGGGATATTTACATCTTTACGAATGTCACGGAGTTGTTCAAAGAGCAATTTTAATGACATTCCATTGCGAAGGGCCTGTGTAGCTGCATTTTGTATCACAATGCCATCGGCCATCGGATCGCTGAAAGGAATGCCGATTTCAATCATGCTTACACCGTGCTTCTCAAGCGTACGGATAACGTTGGCTGTACCGTTCAGAGTGGGAGTGCCTGCACAAAAATAGATAGATAACAGATTTTTTTTATCACTATTGAAAAGTTGATTAATTCGGTTCATAGACTTTGTTTTTTTATTGTTGACGTAATTCGTTTAGAAATAGGCGGATACGTTCCGTATCTTTCCTTCCCGGTTTTGTTTCGAAACGGCTGTTAAGATCATAACCTGCTAAGCGGGGATGATGGAATTCACGAAGGGCCTTCGCACTATATGGATTGATACCGCCACTAAGCAGAAAAGGGACATTGCCAT
>ERZ1673747.2123-NODE-2123-length-16487-cov-11.578201_pt1 | contig 16487 bp, 10 predicted proteins | sample MGYA00580220_ERZ1673747 | MGnify/ENA primary metagenome ERZ1673747 (study PRJEB41218, sample SAMN15661769) | gut metagenome | host: Homo sapiens | place: Canada: London | collected 2015-08-20/2019-03-30 | study: EMG produced TPA metagenomics assembly of... | reverse complement strand
GGAGAAAAAGCATGAAAAATCTGGAACAGTTTTTCGACATCATAGTAGTAGGCGCCGGCCACGCAGGCTGCGAAGCATCACTGGCATGCGCCCGCTTAGGGCTCAACACAGTCATGTTCACAGTCAGCGTAGACAGCATCGCCCTTATGCCCTGCAACCCCAATGTAGGCGGCAGCTCCAAAGGCCATCTCGTCCGTGAGCTGGATGCTCTTGGTGGGGAAATGGGTAAAAACATAGACAAAACCTTCATCCAGTCCAAAATGCTCAACCAGTCCAAAGGCCCTGCAGTCCATTCCCTTCGTGCACAGGCCGATAAACAGGCCTACAGCACAGAAATGAGAAAGACACTGGAAAATACAGAGAACTTAACTATCCGCCAGGGTGAAGTGACCGAGCTTCTGGTAGAAGACGGGCACATCACCGGTGTAAAAACCTTCTCAGGAGCCACCTACCACGCAAAAGCTGTAGTCCTCTGTACAGGAACCTACCTCAAGGCCCGCTGCATTTACGGCGACGTCAGCAACTATACAGGACCGAACGGCCTTCAGGCAGCCAATTACCTTACGGATTCCCTGAAAAAGCTGGGGATCGAAATGTTCCGCTTCAAAACAGGAACTCCGGCCAGAATCGCCGGAAACACCATTGATTATTCTAAGATGGAAGAGCAGTTCGGAGATGAAAGAGTCGTACCGTTCTCTTTTTCCACAGACCCGGAATCGGTACAGATCGAGCAGAAATCCTGCTGGCTGACCTATACAAACGAAAAAACACACGAGATCATCCGTGCAAATCTGGACAGATCCCCCCTTTATTCCGGAATGATCGAAGGAACCGGACCACGTTACTGTCCGTCCATTGAGGATAAAGTAGTTCGTTTTGCAGACAAAAAACGCCATCAGGTATTTATCGAACCGGAAGGTCTTTACACAAATGAAATGTACATCGGCGGAATGTCCAGCTCTCTGCCGGAGGATGTTCAGTACGAGATGTACCATTCCGTACCGGGTCTGGAGAACGCTAGGATTGTAAAAAATGCTTACGCTATTGAGTATGACTGCATCAATCCGCGCCAGCTCTATCCCACACTGGAATTCAAAAAGATCAAAGGCCTTTTCAGCGGCGGACAGTTTAACGGAAGCTCCGGATATGAGGAAGCAGCCGCTCAGGGCCTCATAGCGGGAATTAATGCAGCTATGGAGGTAAAAGGCCGGGAACAGCTGATTTTGGACCGCTCAGAGGCATATATTGGCGTTCTCATCGATGATCTGGTAACAAAGGAGAACCATGAGCCGTACCGAATGATGACAAGCCGTGCTGAGTACCGTCTGCTGCTCCGCCAGGACAACGCAGATCTTCGTCTTCGCAAAAAAGGCTGGGAGGTCGGCCTGATCGATGATGAGACATACCATAAATTACAGGAAAAAGAGCGCCGGATCCAGGAAGAGATCGAGAGAGTGGAACATGCAACCGTAGGTGGTTCTGCAGAGGTACAGAGCCTTCTGGAATCTCTGAACAGTACCCTTCTGAAATCCGGAACCACCATTGCAGAGCTGATCCGTCGGCCGGAGCTTAACTATAAGGTGCTTGCACCCATCGATAAAGAAAGACCGGAGCTTCCGGAAGATGTATGTGAGCAGGTAGAGATCAACATCAAATATGACGGTTACATCCGCCGCCAGATGAAGCAGGTAGAGCAGTTTAAGAAACTGGAGCAGAAAAAGCTTCCGGAAGACATTGATTACGAAGATGTAGGAAGCCTCCGCATTGAGGCACGCCAGAAGCTGGAAGCCTACAGACCGGTGTCCATCGGCCAGGCGTCCCGTATCTCCGGTGTATCCCCGGCTGACATTTCCGTGCTTCTTGTATATCTGGAAAGCAGATCCGGACATAAACACGGATAATACAACGAATAACAATAAAACACAGAAAATAAGAGAGGAAGCTGCATGTACAATTTAGAAATCCTGGAAAAAGGCTGCGAGGAGCTTGGAATCACACTCAGTGACACGCAGAAAAACCAGTTTATCCGGTTCTACGAATATCTTGTAGAAAAAAACAAAGTCATGAACCTCACCGGTATCACAGAATTTGACGAGGTTCTCGTGAAACATTTCCTGGACAGTCTCTGCTGCGTCAAGGCTGTAGATATGGGTAAGATAAAAACCGTTATGGACATCGGAACTGGCGCCGGATTCCCGGGTGTTCCCCTGAAGATCGCCTTCCCGGAGGTGGAAGCCTGCCTTCTGGACTCCCTCAATAAAAGAGTAAAATTCCTGGAAGAAACCTTTGCGCTCCTGGGCCTGGAGGGGATTTCCGCCATTCACGGAAGAGCTGAAGAATATGCAAAAAACAAAGCCTACAGAGAAAAATATGATCTCTGCGTATCCAGAGCAGTATCCGGACTTGCAACCCTGTCTGAATACTGTCTCCCGTATGTAAAAGTCGGAGGGCTTTTTGTCTCCTATAAATCCGGTTCTGTAAAGGAAGAAGCAGAAGCAGCAGAGAAAGCAGTAAAGATCCTTGGTGGAAAGATCAGGGATATTCAGTACTTTGACCTTCCGGGATCTGAGATTGGCCGCTCCCTGGTCATTATCGAGAAGGTAAAGAACACCCCAGGCAAATATCCGAGAAAAGCCGGAACACCGCTCAGAGAGCCACTGGCATAAGTTACCTCCTGTCGAACAAAGTCAAAATCTGTCCGACAGGAGATTTTTTTGTCCGGGAGTTTCACAAAATTATCACAAATTTATCCTACTTTTATCACAAATTACTTTTACACTATAATCCGATAGAGATGCCCCTGGATTTCCCCCATTCTCTGTTTCATCCAGGGGCATTTTCTATTGGTATTGAAAAGACGCCAGAGTCAAGGGCTTCAGTTTCAGGACCTTTTGCCTCTGGCATCTTATAAAATGGGAAATCGATAATTAAAAAAAGTATTTCCCTGAGAATAAAAGGAGGAGAGTAAAGTGATCGAAGTAAGTAATCTGGTCAAAAAGTATGGTGATCATACTGCAGTTGACCATCTTTCCTTTCAGATCGAAAAGGGGAAAATTTACGGATTCCTGGGCCCCAACGGTGCAGGAAAATCAACAACTATGAACATGATCACAGGATACATTGCTTCCACAGAAGGAAAAGTGATGATCGATGGTCATGATATTCTGGAGGAACCGGAGGCAGCCAAGAAATGTATCGGCTATCTGCCGGAAATGCCGCCGCTCTATTTTGACATGACTGTTCTTGAGTACATGAAATTTGCGGCTGATCTGAAAAAAATCCCAAGAAACCAAAAAGACAAGCAGATAAAAGAAGTCATGGATATGGTAAAGATCACAGACATGAAAGACCGTCTGATCAAAAACCTTTCCAAAGGTTATCGCCAGAGAGTGGGTCTTGCACAGGCAATCCTAGGATATCCTGAAGTGATCATCCTGGATGAGCCGACAGTAGGACTTGACCCGAAGCAGATCATCGAGATCCGTGACCTGATCAAAGGCCTGAAGCAGAAGCACACGGTTATCCTAAGCTCCCATATCCTTTCCGAGGTAAGAGCAGTGTGTGATTATGTTCTGATCATTTCCCATGGAAAGCTGGTAGCCAGCGATACACCGGATAATCTGGAACGTCTGGCAGCAGGCTCCAACAGCCTCCTTATGAAGGTAAAAGGCGAGAAAGACACGATTCGAAAAGCTCTGGAAACGATCGAAGGCGTAACCGGAGTGGAAATGTCCTATGACAGCGATGAAAAATTGTGGAAAACAAAACTTTCCATTCAGGAAAATGTGGACATCCGTGAAAAAGTCTTCTACGCTATGGCAAAAGCGAACTGTCCAATCTACGAGATGCAGGTTAAGAGAGTTTCCCTTGAGGATGTATTCCTTGAGCTTACCGAAGGAGAGAAAAAATCCGCCGGAAAACCGGAAAGCTCACAGTGGAAACCGGTAGAAGACAGATCATCGGAAGAAGAAAAAACTCAGGAAGAAAAAAACGGGGAACCAGAGAAGGCTTCTGATGAGAAAGAGGGGGATCAGTCATGACAGCGATTTTTAAAAGAGAACTGAAAAGCTATCTGACCTCCATGGTTGGATATCTCTTCATATTTTTTGTCCTGGTGCTGACCGGAATTTATTTTTCCGCATATCAGCTTTCAGGCGGCTATTCAAAATTTGAAACTACCTTAAGCGCACTGACCTTTGTGTTCCTGATCGGTGTGCCGATCCTTTCCATGCGTGTACTTGCAGAAGAGCGCAAGCAGAAAACGGATCAGCTTCTTTTGACCGCACCGGTATCTGTATGGGATATCGTATTTGGAAAATATCTTGCACTAGTAGCTGTGTTTGCCATTCCGGTCGTGATCATGTGCGTTTATCCGCTGATCATGAGTAAGTTCGGAACGATTTCCTATGCTTCCGCATACACCGGGATCCTGGGATTTTTCCTTCTGGGATGCGCAAATCTGGCAATCGGTGTATTTATGTCAGCACTTACAGAAAGCCAGGTAATTGCAGCAGTACTTACTTTTGTATTCCTGTTCGCCTTCTATATGATGAACGGAATTTCCTCATTCTTTTCACAGACCTCCATGTCAACCGCAGTGGCATTCGGACTTCTGATCGTGGCGATCGCGATCATCATTTATACCATGATCAAAAATGTCCTGATCTCTGTAGTGATCGGAGCTGTGGGAGAGATTGCCCTTGTGATCGTATACGTTGTAAAATCCAGTATTTTCCAGGGTGGTATCCAGAAGGTACTGAACGTATTTAACCTGAGCGGACATTATGATAATTTTACAAACGGCGTGTTTGACGTGACAGGAATCGTTTATTTTATTTCTGTTATTGCGATCTGCCTGTTCCTTACCATGCAGTCCATTCAGAAGAGACGCTGGAACTAGGGGGTGAATGGAAATGAAATTCAGTGAGAAATTTAAGAAAAATAAAGGCGAGGCAGCCGTACCGGAGACAGCACAGGACTCCGGCAAAAAGAAACATAAACCGGATCCGAAAAAGCTGGTAGGCACCATCAGCAAAAAACATATCAAAAATGGTTCCTACAGCATGGCTATGGCAGCTGTCTTTATCGTGATTGTGGTTGTGATCAATATGATCGTCGGGGCGATCCCATCCAAATATTCACAGCTGGATGTAAGCTCATCCAAGCTTTACACCATCGGTGATGAAACAAAGAAGGTACTGAAGGCACTGGATAAGGATGTTACCATTTATCAGATCGCGGCAAGCGGTTCTGAGGACGACACGATCTCCAATCTGCTTTCACGTTATAAAGATGAGTCCAAGCATATTAAAGTTGAGGTAAAAGACCCTGTTGTAAATCCGAAATTTGCATCGGAATATACAACCGATGATCTTGCATCAAACAGCCTGATCGTAGTCTGCGGCGACAGAAACAAGGTTATCAATTACAACGATATGTATTCCTCTTCGGTAGACTATAATACCTGGCAGCAGACTACTACCGGATTTGATGGAGAAGGACAGATCACAAGTGCGATCGGCTATGTGACATCCGAGGATCTTCCGATCATGTACACCTTATCCGGACACGGAGAAAAAGATCTGGATTCCAGCTTTAAAGAAGATATCCAGAAAGCAAACATTGATATCAAGGAGCTGAACCTTCTCACAGAGGGAAAGGTTCCGGATGATGCAGACTGCCTGATGATCGTATCTCCGACCAGCGATATTTCCGAGGAAGAAAAAACAGAGCTCCTGGATTATCTGGAGGCAGGCGGAAAAGCTATGATCTTCTCGGATTATACACAGGATGATCTGCCGAACTTTGATGCGGTTCTTGAAAACTATGGTGTAAAGTGTGCAGAGGGAATTGTATTTGAGGGTGATAATCAGCATTATGGAATGCAGATGCCATATTATCTTGTACCAACAGTCAACAGCACAGATGCAAGCTCTGAGACAGCTTCTGCAGGCTCCTACGTACTGGCACCGTATGCACAGGGCATTCAGAAAACAGATGATGTAAGAGATACCGTAACCATCGACAGTATCCTGACAACCTCTGACAAGGCTTACTCCAAAACAAATATGCAGAGCAGCAATATCGAAAAGGAAGACGGAGATGTAGACGGACCGTTTGATCTTGGTGTTGCTATCACTGAGAAACTGGATGATGATAAGGAAACACAGATCGTTTACTACTCCACAGCAAATCTGATGGAGAGCCAGATAAACCAGATGGTATCCGGCGGAAATGAAAAGCTCCTTCTGGAGTCCTTAAACTGGATGACCAGCACAGACGACAGTAATTCCGTTTCTATTCCATCCAAGAGCCTTGAGTCCACAAGCCTGACAGTAACCGATTATGATGCAGCCTTCTGGAAGATCTGTACCATTGGTCTGATCCCGGGAGTATTCCTTGTTGCAGGATTCCTGATCTGGCTTAAGAGGAGAAAAGCATAATGAAAAAATCGACCAAACTTGTTTCAGCAGTTGTTGTTCTGGCAGTTCTCGGCGGCGTTTATGTGGGACTGAACACCTACGTATCCAAAGAAGAAAAGACAGAGAGCAGCGAAGAGGAAAGCAAAACAGAAGTGTTTTCCGTGAAAACGGATGACATTAAATCCCTGGAATTTATCGTAGACAAGAAGGAAGTGACCTTTGAGAAAAAAGATGATTCCTGGGTGAAAAAGGATGAGACTGCTTTTCCTGTAAATCAGACAACTCTGGATTCCGCAGCTTCCGCCATCAAAAAGGTGGAAGCGGACAGAGTCCTGGAGGATGTGGAGGATCTTACGGAATACGGACTGGATTCTCCATCTAACACAGTAACCGTTGATACCGCTGATGGGACAACGAAGCTTAACATCGGAGATGAGAATACGTCTACGAATCAGTATTACATTTCCAAGGATGATGATGACAGCACGGTATATGTAGTGGCAGCAGATACAGTGTCTCCGTTTATGAATTCCCTTTACGATTATGCACAGGGAGAAGATTTCCCGACAATTGATTCTTCCACAGTGAAAAAGGTCCAGGTCAGTGAGAATAAAGATTCCTATGTCCTGGAAGAAAATTCCGACGGAGCTACCTGGGATGTTTCCGGTGACGGAAACAGCGATAAAGAGTCTGCCGATACAACGGCAGCAGGAAATGTAACCTCCGGACTTGGAAACTTTGCATTTGACCAGTTTGTAAACTACAATGCAGAGGATCTTTCCCAGTATGGCCTTGATAAGCCCTATGCGACGATTACAGTGGATTATCAGGAAGAGGTGAAGAATGACAGCACAGACAGTACAGAATCCGGAGAAAACGATTCTACGGCCTCTGAGAACGATTCTGAGAGCAATGACACTACTGACACGGACAGCAGCTCAGAAGATGCAGACAGCAAGACAACCACAGTGGATAAACAGCTTGTCATTTACGTTGGCGATGAGGCAGGAGATGGCAGCAGATATGTAACGGTAGATAACAAACAGATCTATACAATGTCAACGGATACACTGAGTGCAGTTATTGACAAGACGCCGTCAGATCTCTGGTCACTGATCGTCAATTATCTGTCTGTAAAAAATCTGGATCAGCTCCAGGTTACTTACGGTGAAACAACAAGTACTGTAAATGTTTCACGTGAAACATCCACAGATGATGACGGAAACGAAAAAGAAACAACAACCTATCAGCTGGATGGTAAGGAAATAGAAAGTACAACCTTTACCACCTTCTACAACAAGCTGATAAACATGGCAGGACAGAAGAGACTGACAGACGTTTATACACCAGCTGCAGACCCGGAGATGACCGCTGTATTCACAGACTCTGACAAGAACCAGACAACCGTTACCTTCTGCACATATGACACAAACTATTATGCAGCTGTCGTTGGAGACAAGGTATTTCTTGTAAACAAAATGACAGTAAAAGAAATGTTCAATGCATATGAAACCATGGTAAACGGTGAAACAGAGACAGAAGCCACAGCAACACCAACAGCTGAGGCGGAAAAATAAAATATTAAGAAAATAAATAAAAACACCTCGGAGATCCGCAAATAATAAGGTGATCTCCGAATATCCGTTTGATGATCAGATATTCGGAGACACCACACAGATCAGGATTTTCCGGGGTGTTTTTATGTTGCTATTATTTTACGGTCCTTACAGATGAATAAGGTCCGTATATTTTTTTACCGTTTGTGATGCGGTATGCACGGATACGGTATTTGGTTGCGGTGCCTGGCTTTTTATCGGTGTAGGTTGTATTTTTTGTATTGCCGATAGCTTTCCAGGTTTTACCCTGAAGACGGTAAATGGTGTAGCATAGGTGATGATTCCGTCTGTTTTTGCGGTCAGTGGATTAGATGCATACCAGGTTGCTTTTCCATTGAAAATCGCAGACTTGCAGTCAGAAAGAGCTCCGGTTTGTGAGTAGATCTGAGAAGTCATATTGCCGCTTCTTCTGAATCTGACAGGAGTGTTTCTGAACTGAAATCTGCTGCATAGGTCAGGCACGGTGTACTGGCGAGCTTGATTTTCTATAACTGCTATAATTATAGCGTGGAGAATTGACGAGGACAATATAAAAAAACTGTACAGAAGCTCATCTGAGCAACTGTACAGTTTTAATTTTTCTATATCTAACAGAAGGTTCGGGGGAGCTTCTGTCAGTAACTAAGTATTATGCAAGACCTCTTTCTTCCAGCCAGTCGAAGAGAACAACTTTTTCTGCTTTCTTTCTCTTGGTCATGTGATTGAACTGAAGGATCGTCAGGATCGTGAAGATCACTAACAGTGCAACCATTACAATAATGGAAGTGGTAATGCTTCGGCCACCGCTGATCGTTGCACGGAATGCGTCGACCGTATAAGTAAACGGAACGTATGCATGGATCTTTGCAACGAATGAAGGTGAAACCTCAACCGGATAAGTTCCGGCAGATCCTGCAAGCTGAACGACCATGAATACCAGCATCAGGAAGCTTCCTACTTTACCAAGAGTAATGTTGAAGAAGTACATGATAGAGGTAAAGGTCATTGATGTCAGGCAGGCGAAGAGTACGGTTTTGCCCATCTCTGCAGGTGTGAATCCGTTAAATGCACGTAACAGCAGGATCAGGCAGATTCCCTGAAGGATCGCTACCGGATAAAGGACGGAAGCCTTGCTTGCCCACCATGCGAAACCGGATTTCAGTTTGCCCTTATACTGAGCCAGAGGATACATCAGGCAGAATGCCAGTGCGCCGACCCAGAGGCCTACAGACATCATGTAAGGTGCCATTGCGTGTCCGTTATTCGGGACATCGGTAAGTTTTGTTTCATCGTTCACAACAGGAGTTGCGAACATTTTGATTGTTTCATCACTTGCTGAATTGTCTTTTACAGTGGTAGCTCCATCGCTGAGGCTTGTGGTCAGTGTCTTGGAACCGTCTTTCAGTTCTTTCATACCGCTTCCAAGCTTCTTGGAGCCATCATACAGCTGAGAGGAACCGCTCTGGATCTGGGCAGCGCCATCTGCAAGCTGTTTTGCACCATTGTTAAGTGTGCTGTTGTTGCTTACAAGCTTCTCGGTACCGCTGAGAAGTGTTGAGGTACCGTTTGCTAATGTCTTAGTTCCGTTTGCAAGAGTAGTAGCACCGCTGGAAAGGGTTTTGGCTCCTGTTGAGAGCTTTTTGGTACCGTCTGTAAGAGCGGAGCTGTTTTCGGAAAGCTTAGCAACACCATCGGTGTAGGTTGTGATTCCGGTTGTCAGTGTTCCGGAACCATCGGCTAATGCTTTTGTTCCGTCTGCAAGAGTAGCAGCACCGCTGGAAAGAGCCTTGGCTCCTGTTGCCAGTTTCTTGGTGCCGCCTGTAAGAGCAGCACTGTTTTCGGAAAGTTTTGCAATACCATCGGTGTAAGTTGTGATTCCATCTGTCAGTGCCTTAGAACCATCTGCCAGCTGACCTGCACCGGATTTGATATCCGGAAGTGCGTCAGTGATCTGTTTGCCGGCTGTTTTCAGATTCTTTGCACCGTCGTTGAGCTGCTTATCATAAGATGTCAGTTGGTCAAATCCATCGTTCAGAACTTTGATTCCTGCTGCTGCAGCCGGGAAGGCTTTGGCAGTGCCGTCTTCCAGAGACTGAAGTCCTGCGGAAACGTTCTTGGTTCCTGTGTTTACAGCCTGTGCACCCTGATACAGCTGGGTAACACCTGCAGAAAGCTGAGCGATCAGATCTGTAGGAAGCTGACTTGTAGCTGCAGATAACTGCTTTGCACCTGCGCTCATGGTTGTTGCACCTGCACTCATCTGGTTTGCACCATCTGTCATGGTTGTTGCACCCTCAGAAAGTGTGCCGGCACCCTGAGTCAGTCCTCCGGAGATCTGAGTCAGTCCGGAAGCTGCTTCGTTAAGCTTGGAAGCAACAGTATTCAGATTTTCCTGAGTAGAAGAGAGCTGACCGGATACACCAGCTGCAAGCTGTGAAACCTGATCAGAATAGCTGCTCATGTAAGAACCGTCCACGCCAGTCATTCCACCGGCTACGCTGTTTAAAGCGTTGATCACATCATTCAGAGCTGCTGCGGAAATGGTTCCGTCCTCAGAAGCGGTTGCCTGAATCGCCTGAAGCTGTGCTGCTAAATCGGTCATTGTCTGTCCGGCAGTACCGATCTTGGTATTTGCATCAGTAAGTGCTTCCGTTGTCTGCTGTCCGTATCCTGTAAGGATGCTGCTGACCTGATCACCTACCTGTGAGAACTGTGTGCCTGCATTCTGGAGAGCAGGGATCAGACTGTCTGTGATACTGCTGCTGGTCTGACTTGTGATGCCTGCGGCCTGAGTGATATATCCGGCTGCGTTGTTGATTCCGTCTGCGGCATTGTTCATACCAGCTGCAGCACTGTTCATACCAGCTGCGGCTGTGTCCATACCATCCTTTGCGGAAGTAAGGCCGGCTGCAAGCTTGTTGATGGATTCCTGTGTTGTTCCCTCTTTCAGAGCAGAAACCTTATCGTTCAGGGCTTTCAGTCCGTTTTCCAGCTGCTGTGTTCCGGATATCAGTGACTGTGAGTCATCGGTTCCTTTGGTAACACCGGTATTCAGCTGAGAGATACCATTGGAGACTGTTGTGAGTCCGTCTTCAAGTTTTGCAAGCTCTTTGGCACCGGCTGCGAGTTTGCCAGCACCAGCCACATAGGTGGTAGTTCCATCTGCAAGAGTGTCAGCACCAGCTACATACTGTGTTGCTCCGTCGGAAAGAGTATCAATACCTGCACTTAATGCATTTGCACCGGATTCCAGGCTGCTTGCGCCGGATTTCAGTGTATCAGAATTTTTATTCAGCTCATCCACACCAGCGGTGTACTGCTGAACACCTTCATCCAGAGTATCTACACCGGTTGTCAGCTCCGGAACCTTTTCTGTCAGAGCGGCAACGCCGCTGTTCAGCTGGTTTGCACCGGATTCCAGGCTGCTTGCACCGGATTTCAGTGCATCAGAATTTTTATTCAGCTCATCCACACCAGCGGTGTACTGCTGAACACCTTTATCCAGAGTATCCACACCGGTTGTCAGCTCAGGAACCTTTTCTGTGAGAGTTGCAACGCCGCTGTTCAGCTGATCTGCACCATCGTCCAGGCTCTTTGCACCATCGTTAACCTTTGCAACACCATCGGTGTAGGTCTTAAGACCTTCGGTGAGACTGTCAGCACCGCTTACGAAAGTAAGAGTACTGGTGGAAAGCTTCTTAAGGTTTTTGGTAATTGTTTTGTTACCATCAGCTGCTGTATTCAGTCCGTCTTCGATCTTTCCGGATCCGTCTGCAGCTTCCTGCATTCCGTCACCTGCTTCTGAGATAGAATCAAAAACGGTTTCTGTATAGGTTTCCGTAACCTTGGAAGCAATGTTATCACGAAGCTTCAGCATTGCTGTTTCACTGAGCTTGGAGGCGATATAGTTGGTTCCAGGGTTTGTCTCATAGGATAGCTCCATTTGCTTTGGATCGTTGTCCATTACAGTGGCTGCGTTTGCGGAGAAATTTTCCGGAATTTTGATAACCATGTAATAGGTTCCATTGGCTAGACCGTCCTCTGCTGTCTTGCTGTCTACAATGTTAAATGCCATTGAGTCGTTGTCTTTCAGCTCATCCGTCATGTCCTTACCTATGCTTAAGGTCTTGCCATTATACTCGACAGGTTTGTCTTCGTTTACCACGGCCACTGGCAGGCTGTCTACGTTTCCGTAAGGATCCCACATGGATTTCAGAAACAGACCTGCATAGATGATCGGGATTACGATAATGGCGATTACGACGATAAGCATGAGCTTGTTACGAAGTAAGCTTTTCCATTCGTTTTTGATCATATTACCTATCCCTTTCTTATTAAATTGTATTATCAAACATAGTTGATTAATCAAACTTTATTCCAGTAATGGCGACGAGATCTATTAATCATATTAAAATCTATTAATAGCTTTATATTCCATTATCAAACAAAGTGTTGATTTTCTTTACGTGATGTATTATACTAAACACATACCACAGATACAACCATTAAATCTTTACTGAATGTATATTAATAGACGGAAATAATGGAAGTGTCTATTACAAATAAAAAACTGCATAATAGACAAAAAGTACGTTATTTCCTTTGAATTTATGTGCAGTTGGTAATATTAAATGCAGACAGGATTCCTATGTTTCAACACAAATATGCAGCAGATATCTGGTATCGTGTAGGTCGGCGTCGTTAACAATTTTGATCTTGTCAATTCTTAACAACAGCAGATATCTGGTATCATGCAGATCGGCGTAGAGAAAGCGAATGCTTTTATTCGTTTGAAGGATGCATTATGCATTGTATGACAGTTGCAGAGTATCGTAAGTAACAGGTGATTGAGGCGGAGGAAACGTGCTTGCTTTTTCGAATTGCAGGGGGAATTAAGATGGCGGAAAAAGTTGACAGAAGAGTACGTAAGACCAAGGCACAGTTGCGAGCGGGGCTTGCCCGTCTTATGCAGAAGAAGAGTATTAAGGAAATTACGGTAAAGGAACTGGTGGAAGAAGTTGATATCAACCGCTCCACATTTTATCTTCACTATACAGATATCTATCAGATGCTGGAATCCATAGAGGCTGAATTGATGGAGGAAATCACGCATCTGGTGGCAGACTATCCTCTGGATCCTCTTAATAATAAGGAGAGCTCGTATCCTTTTATTGAGCAGATATTTACGATCCTGGATCATAATAAGGATATTTGTATCGCACTTCTTGGAAAGAATGGAGATATGGCTTTTGTGAATCGTATAGAAAAACTGATCGCAGATACAGTGCTGCATCGCTTGTCAATTCGTCTGCCGAAAGACAACCGTGATATTGAGTATGCGTATGCGTTTTGTCTGAATGGATGCGTGGGAATGATCAAGACATGGCTGTCTTCTGAGAATCAGGAGAGTACACAGCATATGGCAGAGCTGACACATAAGCTGATCGATAATACAACACACATGTATCTGGAGCAGGCACTTAGATAAGAGAAATGTCCGGATGCATGCTGTGAGTCTGGTAAAAAATAAAGAGTATTGTTTCACGTTTGTTTGAGGGAAAACTCATGTTTCACGTGAAACAGTACTCTTTTTTTATTGGCTTTTTGTTGGTTTATAGCATTTCCACAAATTACTGTATGAAGCTCAACGGCTCCGAACATGAACAATGTTCTTTTGATACGTTGATTTCCAAAATTACTATAGATAAATTTTGTTTTTGGTGCCGGATCATAAGTTGTTTTTACAGGAAAATAGCTACCTGTTCCAGGAAATGTTCCGGATCTTCCAGATGAGGAAGATGTCTGGTTTCCGGGATCACAGCGGTTTCAATGGAAGAATTCAGCTTCTGGTATTCCTCTGCGATAAGAGAAGCGGAAGCTTCTTTTTCTCCGGAAATAATATAGATGCATGCATCGGAAGATTCTACGGCATTATTAATGCTGATATTCAGGTATTTGCCAATGTAGCTGGAATACAGATATTTGGCGTTGGAACCACCCTTGTGAGCGGATTCATAATAGGTGTCTACCAGTGTATCTGTTACATGGAAGGGATTGTAGAACAGCTTTTCCATAAACAGACTGCTGATGGATTCGCGGGAAGCTACCATATGATAGATCAGAGTTCCGAAAATCGGAAGCTCGATAAAATACTTAAAGAGCTTGTTGTCTTTACAAGGTGCCTGCTTCAGGGAACTGAAGCTTGGTGGATTGACCAGCATGATCTTGCGGAAATGGTCGGAATTGTTACGGTAAGCCATGATCGCAAAAGAACCTGAGAAACCACTGGCAATAACATCGGTTTCCTCACGAATCACATTCTTGGCAAAATCACAGAGTAACTGAGCAAATACAAAATTGGTATAAGTAATATCCGGTTTTTCGGAACGTCCACATCCAAGAAGATCAATGGTGTAAACGGTATGTTCGGTTGCGAGCTGCTTCTCTATGGCATTCCATTCATAACCGGAAGCACCTGGCATGATATCATGAATAAGAAGAATAGGGGTGCCATGTCCCTGTTTTGTATAAAAAATCTTTCCAAAACGCCAGTCATAGGTTTTACTGTGTGGCTGTTCCAGCATATCTTTAAGCTGAGATGTGGCATCTATGAAACGGTTAGCAATATGAATAACACCTGCGGCAGTTCCGACTAAAGCTGCAAGAGTAAGTAGTCTGTGTCCATTTTTCTTCATTAAAAAGCCTCCTGGAATTCGTAAAAATAATCAGGACAGATGTAACGTAATTCAGGTATCTGATCTGATTTTTTCTGAATATTTCTTTGCTTTATTATACGACAGGAACGAAAAATTTACAATGCTTTTGTGGGAACCCTAATCTTGTTATTGTATGCTGACGCTACTGTCCATTCTGTTCTTGACAATGATCGCTAAGTTGCTGTTCGTTCTGCTTTTAGTAACGCGCTTCGCAATGCAAAGAATTTATGTTGATCGCATAAATTGGTGCGGTATGGTCTCGGGCTTTCTGCGGCCTTTGTTCACAAAAAAAACTTACGGAATTTATCGTTGAACAGTAACGCTCGCTAAGTTGCTGTTCATTCTGCTTTCAGTAACGCGCTTCGCAATGCAAAGAATTTATGTTGATCGCATAAATTGGTGCGGTATGGTCTCGGGCTTTCTGCGACCTTCGTTTATAAAAAAACTTACGGAATATTATCAGTGAACAGTAGCATAGCCAATATGCTTCATGATACATAGAAATCAGATTTCGAACCGAATCAAGTAAGTTCCTTGCTTTAATTGCGAAGAGCAATAAGCAGAGGGTGGGGACTTACTTGTATCAGGAGAAAGAAAAACTCCTTCTGATAAACGGCGAAGCAGTTATTTGGTTATGAGCAAGTAGCGAAGCGGATGCTGTTATCCGCTGGAATGCTTTTATACTTCAGTAAAATACCAAGTGTTTCACGTGAAACATTGGACTTGTTATCCGACAGAGCTGATGCTATACAGGATTACCGAGGATGATGTTGATAAGGGTTTTGTTCAGCATCAGTGTGCGGTTCCATGGATTGAGAATTACTCCCTCAACAGACGGCTCTTGCAATGCAGAAGCAAAAATCTTATCAATATCTGCGGTAAATGAGGACATGATCTTATCACTGCCTTTTAACTCTTCGTCAAAGCTGGTAAATGCAGCCCACCATTGCTTTCCATCGTTGGTTTTGATCGCATGAAGAGAAATTTTTCCATCACCTTTTGGAGGTTCTACAGCAATGATCAGCTGTGCCTGCTCCTGCATTCTGTGACGGATTACGGTGAGAGTATGAGCAAGCATTTCTTCGGTTGCTTCTTTTTGGAGTGCTGCAATGGCAGTTTCGATCTTTTCATTGCCATTTAAAGTCTTGTCTAATTGTTCTTTATAGAAATCGTTGCGATTATTTGTGGTGTTCATGTATAAAATATTCCTTTCAATCAGATGATAAATGACTAGTACAGCGAATATTAAGTAACCGCCATATTGACTTGTCTGATTTTTCATATGCTGCGTTGTCGTCAATCGCCGTAGCCACCGCTACGCCTCATTCCTTCGCCTTGCATATGAGAAAATCATCCTACGTCAATATAGCAGAAACTTAATTTTCGCTGTACTAGTACATTGTTTTCGAAATAACTATACCAATTACTTGTTGGTGAATCCGACTGCACAGATCTAAAAGTCTCAGCATAGCCAGCTACGCCTGCATTTTTATACCTGCACACTCGAATCCACATCCCACGCGATTAGTATAGTTATTTACGAAACAATGTATTAGCCGCAAACTGCAAGGAGTTTGCGAATGCTTTCTTTATGGATTATAGCATTTCAGGGGAAAATGAGGCAAGAGAAGAAGTATTTTTAACTGAATCAAATAAGTCCCCTGGTTCGATTTCGAAAAGCAATAATCAGGGGAACTTGCTTGCATCAGGAGAAGTGCAGGCTCCTTCTGATAAACTGCGAAGCACTTATTCGG
>ERZ1673747.2090-NODE-2090-length-16713-cov-7.203506_pt1 | contig 16713 bp, 13 predicted proteins | sample MGYA00580220_ERZ1673747 | MGnify/ENA primary metagenome ERZ1673747 (study PRJEB41218, sample SAMN15661769) | gut metagenome | host: Homo sapiens | place: Canada: London | collected 2015-08-20/2019-03-30 | study: EMG produced TPA metagenomics assembly of... | reverse complement strand
GGCGTGCTGGAAAGATACTCGCTGCCGCGGATGACATGGGTAATGCCCATCAGGTGATCGTCCACGACATTGGCAAAGTTGTAGGTGGGCATACCGTCAGTTTTGATCAAGATCTGGTCGTCCAGCTCCTTGACATCGACCTCGATGTGGCCGTAGACAACATCGTCAAAGCCGGCCACGCCGGATTCGGGGATCTTCTGGCGGATGACATACGGCTCACCGGCGGCCAGCTTGGCGGCGACCTCCTCGGCGCTCAGGCTGCGGCAATGCCCGTCATAGTGGGTCATCTCGCCGGCGGCGCGCTGGGCCTCGTGCATCTCGTTCAGGCGCTCCTCGGTGCAGAAGCAGTAATACGCCTTGCCGGCCTTGACCAGCTGCTCGGCATACTGCTTGAACATGCCCATGCGCTCGCTCTGGACATAGGGGCCGACAGGGCCGCCGATGTCGGGGCCCTCGTCCCATGTCAGGCCGGTGGCCTTCAGCGTATTGTAGATAATGTCGGTGGCGCCCTCGACCAGACGGCCCTGATCGGTGTCCTCAATGCGCAGGATAAAGGTGCCGCCGTTGTGGCGCGCCTGCAAATAGGTATACAAAGCTGTGCGCAGATTGCCTACATGCATATAGCCTGTGGGGGACGGCGCAAAGCGGGTACGAACATTTGCCATAGTGATTTCCCCTTTTTCTAAGTTGCGTAAGTAGTTTTATTATAAGCGCATCGGCATTAGGTGTCAATGCGGAAGGCGAAGCTGGAGAGTAGAGTTTAAAATTAAGAGTTTAGATTTGGTGTACCCGCCGCGCGGGCACATTTTTAGTATAAGGCGTAGGGCGGGGTGCCCCCACCCCGCCGGGAAAGCCGAGCCGCTGCGGCAGCCTCCGTGTCGGCTCGGCAAACTGGAAGTTGTCAGTCCTTATCCCATCTATTGGCATCTGTCCAGCGAAAGTTTGGATCTCTATTGCGTCGGGGGTCGTTTTCCCATTCTTCAGCAACATGTTTGCTGATTTCCTTATCTAGACGAAGCATTTTAGGTGTTCTGTTCCCCGCGCCGTTTTCTAGCCATTGTAATCTCTCTTTCTCATAAGCAGCAGATAATTCTTCCTGAGAGGCGTGTTCGACCCATTTTTCAAAACTGCTTTTAAACAAGTCACTAAAGAAGCCCATAATTATTTACCTCCACAAACTTCGATTTGTCCGTCTTACACCAGCCCAACCTCCCGCGGCATCATACCAAAAACGCCTCAAACCGGTGCAGGTCGTCAATTTTTACGGTGGCGCGGTAAAAAACGCCGTCCTCGCGGTATTCCTCCGCCGCTACGCTGCCGCGGCTGCGCAAAATGTCGGCCAGCGCCAGCTTGTCATAGGGCAGCACCAGCTCGATCGTGCGCACGCGGTGGCCCAGCACATCGTCCAGCTTGGCCAAAAGCGCAGACAGGCCGCAGCCGGTCTTGGCGCTCGTCAGCAGAATATCCGGGTCAAACGCAACGGCGTTCGCCATATCGCATTTGTTGTAGACCACCAGCTGGGGGATGCTCTCGCAGTCAAGGCTGCCCAGAACCTCATCGGTCACGGCCAGCTGCTCGGTGGCCTGGGCATCGCCCGCATCGGCCACCTTGATGATGACATCCGCAAAGGCCGCTTCCTCCAGCGTGGATTTGAACGCCTCGACCAGATGGTGCGGCAGCCGGCTGACAAAGCCGACCGTGTCCACCAGAATGATCTGCAGACCGCTGGGCAGCACCAGCTTGCGGGCGGTGGGGTCCAGCGTGGCAAACAGCATGTCGGCCTCGAAGATCTGCTCGCCGCACAGGGCGTTCAGCAGGCTGGATTTGCCCACATTGGTGTAGCCGACCAGCGCCACCACGGGCACATTGTTCTTTTGGCGGGCGCGGCGGGTCTCGCTGCGGCGCTTTTCCATTTCCTTCAGCTTTTCTTCCAGATGCTCAATGCGGTGGTGCAGGTGGCGGCGGTCCAGCTCCAGCTTGGTCTCACCGGCGCCGCGGCGCGCACCGCCGCCGCCCCCGCCGCCGCCGCCCTGACGGCTCAGGCTTTCGCCCAGCCCCTGCAGGCGCGGCAGCTGGTAGCGCAGTGTGGCAAGCTCGGTCTGCAGCTTGCCCTCGTTGGTGGTGGCGCGGGCACGGAAGATTTCAAGGATCAGCATCGTGCGGTCCAGCACCTCAAGCTGCAGCGCGGCGGAGAGGTTGCGGATCTGGCTGCCGGTCAGCTCGCCGTCAAAAATCGCGGCGGCTGCGTTCACATTCTGGCAGACAAGGCGGGCCTCGGCGACCTTGCCCTCACCCAGCATCGTGGCGGCCTCGGGCGTGGCGCGCTTCTGTACGACCTCGGCCACGGCGTCCATGCCGTTGGCATCGGCCAGTGCGCGCAGCTCGTCCAGACTGCGGGTCATATCATAGCGGCCCTGATCCAGCGCCAGCAGCACCACGGGCAGCTTTTCGCCGTCGGTGGCCTTCTGGGCGGTCGTGCCAAAGTCAAGTTCTGTTGTGTTATCGCTCATAATTCCTCTTTCAGCAGGTGGTAGGCGCGGCAGGGGACCGGGGTGCCGTCAAACTTGCGGTCGGTCACATCATGGTCGTAGACAAAGCCTGCCTTTTGCAGCACGGCACTGCTGGCAATATTCTCGTTGGCGTGGACGGCGGCCAGCCAGTCGGCGCCCACCGTGTCAAACCAGTAGTCCCGCACGGTACAGAGTGCCTCAGTTGCATAGCCTTTATTCCACCATTTGCGGCCGAGTGCGTAGCCGACCTCCCACGCAGGGCCAAGCCGCTCCGTATTCAGGTGCCAGCCGGTCTTGAGCGCCGGCGCGGGGAAAAGGCTGATCGAGCCGAACAGCACGCCGGTGTGCCGGTCGGTGATGCCCCACTGGTAAAAGGCGGGGTCATCGTAGTGCTTTTCCCACTCGTTCAGCGTCTCGGCGGTCTCACCCCAGCTGCGGTGGGCGTTCCAGCGCAGATACTGCGTGACTTGCTTGTCGCTGGCCCAGTTGTTGTACATCATTTCGCTGTCATCCATGGAGAGCCGCCGCAGAACAAGGCGCTGCGTCTCCAATTCCTGTGTGCCGCAATGCTTCATGATTTCCCTCACCTCTTGTGGAAGATGCCGCGCAGGATACCCAGCCCCATGGTCCAGAGCCTGGCCAGCTGCGCGCGGTAGAGTGTGCAGTAGATAAACAAAATCACGCCGACCAGCGCGAATTTTATAAAGAAGTGCTGCCACAGCAGCGTGCCGACTGCCGTGACCGCAAACGCCAGCAGAAAGCCGGAGATCGTCTTGGGGTAGCTGGCCACGGTGCGGTAATACATCTGCCCCGTGACGCTGCGGTACAAAAAGGCTGCGCCGTTGCTGGCGGCCAGCGCGAGCGCTGCACCGGTCAGCCCAAAGCGCGGCACCAGCACCGCACAAAGCCCGAAGTTGGACAGCGCCCCCAGCCCGATGCCGATCGTGTCATGCCACGGCTTGCGGGCAATCGAGTTGCCGTAGACCGTGCCCTCGCACAAAATGTTGAAGACAACGGCCAGCATCAGCAGCGGGAAGATCGCCAGACATCCCCGCTTGTCGGGGAAGATGACAAAGACGATGTCCTCCAGCATGACCAGCACGCAGAAAAAGCCGAAGATCAGCAGGTCCAGCACATCATGCACGCGGCAGATGCGCTCCTGCTCTGCGCGGTAGTGGGCGTAGACATAAGGCCCCCAGTAGGTCGAAAACCCGGCCTGAATCGCCGTTACAAGCTGCGCAAGGCTGTAGCCGAAGGCAAAAAGCCCCTGTGCGCTTTCGCCGCAGGCGTTGCCGACAAACGAAAGGCAGATACCGCTGGACAGGCTGAACAAAATCTGTGCCGGGGCCAGCGCAATGCCGTAGGGCACGGCCTGCCGCGCAATGCCGCCCAGCTGTGCCGCGGGCAGCGGTGCCAGCACGGCGGCGCGATACTTGTACCCGAACGCAATGGCCACCACGCCGAAGCTGAGGATGGCGGCGACCGCCAGCACAAAGACCTCGGAGGTGAAAAAGCCCGGCAGCAGATAAAACAGGTTGTAGCAGCCCTGCATCCAGAGCGTCTGTGCCGTGTAGGCGCGCAGGTCGTTTTCCAGCCGAAGCAGGACATTCAGATACCGCACCAGCATATAGAGCGCCGCATTGAGAAAGAGCAGCGGCACGATGCCCGGCCCGGCGGAGCCAAGGCCGAACGCGGCAGCGAGGGGCTGCGCAAAAAACACGCTGCCCGCAACGCCCAGCAGCATCATAAAGGACGCCGAGATGCGGGTGCAGGCCGCAAACAGCTGGCGCGGCTCGGCCCCGGCGGGCGGCTCATGGTAAAAGCGCAGCAGCGCCTGATCCAAGCCAAGGATGCCGATGTTCATGATGGTGGCCGTGTAGGTCATAAAGGTGACCGGTGCGCCGAGCACCTCGGCGGGCAGCAGCCCCTTGACGATAAGGGCCAGCCCCGTGATGGCGAAGCCCAGATAGGTCGCCACCGAATATTTCATTACATTCCCGGCGAAGGACTCACCGGAGGATTTTTTGTTTTCTGACATATGTGTGTCCCATCATAGCGTTGTAGGGGCCGGGCGTGCCCGGCCCGCAGCCTTGCCTTTACTGCGCGTCTGCCATACAGTGCAGGGCCGGGCATGCCCGGCCCCTACATTGGCGGTGGTTATTTCACAAACGGCCTGATTCTTGCTTCCATCGCCGCAACCTGCTCCTTCGTTACATGCGCTTTGTCTACATAGCCGTAGATGCGCTGCGCAAAGTCTGCCAGCGGCGGGCAGAAGGCGAATACCTTTTTCGGCTCCCAGCCGTGCTTATAGAGGAAATGCACCCCGGCCAGCGCGCAGAGCTTCAGCTTGTTGAAATGCGGGGTAAAGCCCGCGCCCATCGGCTCGTCCCGCGGCGGATTTTTGTAGACATCCTCCAAAAGGTCGGCCATCCGTTTGTAGGCGGGCGTATCGCTCGGGTCAAAATACCCCTCGATGACCTCCCGCGCGATGGGGAAGGGCGGCTCCGGCTCGGCCATGGCGGCGGCGAACGCATCGTAGCTTGTCACATAGTGCGCGTCCTTATAGATGACCGGGTCGTACTCATGCTCGATCGGCACCGGGCGCAGGATATGGCAGCTTTTGCCCGCCATATACACCTCGGCGATGGCGGTGCTCATCCAGATCGAGATCGAGTCTGCGGCAACGATCCACTGCTTGACCGAGTCGGCAAAAATAACATGGAAGTTCGGCCGCTTTTTCGCCAGCGACTCCAGCGCGGGGGAGTTCCACTCGCTGGGGTGGCGGCGGTAGACCAGCTCGACCTCGGGATGCTGGCCCAGATATTCATCGAACCAGCGCAGTGTTTCCTGCATCGAGATACGGTTTGTTTTGGCAAAGCCGGTAAAGTCGGTGCCCGCCATCTTGGAAAGCTCGGCTACCTCCTCCTCGCTCATGCTGGCATAGCCGAAGCTTGAGATGTACAGGTGCAGCTGCTTCTCGGGGTCGAGGCCGAATTCCCTGCACAGCGATGCCTTATCCTTGAAATATCCGTTGAACTCCGGGCGCAGAAAGTCCATCATGACGGCGCCGGTCACGGGGGTGTTTTTGGCCTCCATGCCGTGGGCCTGCAGACGGGCAGCGGTGCGCGTGCCCCAGCAGGTCTGCACACAGCGCTTGGCATTGCCGTTCATGTTGAACCAGTCGCCCTCCTCCTGCGTGTCGGAGAGCATCTGCTCCCAGTGGAGGTTGACGATCTTGTTGCAGCGGCCGATGTTGTTGTACACATGGCTGTTGATGGCCTCGTTGTCGTACATGCAGCTGGCCACCAGAACCTCCGGCTTGTCCTTGCCGAAGAACCGCAGCCGCTTGGGGTCAAGCAGCTGGCGGATCTCAGCGGTATAGCCGCGCCGCTCCAGCTCCAGCTTGAGCAAAAGGTCGCTCTCATACTCGCGGACGGTGTGTTCATATAAAATCAGGAAATCTAATGCCATTGATAGCTACTCCCATGCAATGTCGGTTGTAGGGGCGGATGCTTGCATCCGCCCGCGGGGCGTCGGGGACGCCGCCCCCTACAAATGAGGATGCCCCTTTGTCCGGAGGATGTAGGGCGGGGTGCTCTCACCCCGCCGCGGCGGCATGGGGGCATGCCGCCCTACATGTCAACCTGCAACATCGTTAAACAACTCTTGTGTCCAAAGCGGCAGGCCGTATTTTTCATCAAGGTGGAAACCGTCAAAAAACTGCGTGTCATCGTCCGTGATGCAGCTGCCGCCCCACTCATAGTCCAGCAGGGTAAAGCCGTAGCTGTCGGCCCAGGCGCGCAGCGCGGGCAGCACCTCATCTTCCATCGCATCGCTGATGCCGAAGGCATCACAGACCTCGGCGCGCACATTTTCCGCCATCGGCGGCAGAACCACGATGAGCCGCACACCCTCGGCCTGACAGCGCTCGGCCAAAGCGCGCAGCCGCTCAAGCTGCTCGGTGTTGAGCGACCAGTCTCTGCAGCGCGGGGTGATCGTGGCGGTGTAGTCGTACAGGCGGCGGTGCAGCGGCAGCACCGTGCCGTCATCGGCCAGATAATCGCTCTCGGTCCAGTCGCCGGACTCGATCGTATCGGGTGTGCCGCGCAGCGTGTCCATCGCCACGGTCAGGGCGTTTACATTGTACTCAAGGTTAAAGCAGTAGGCGAGGGGGTTGTTCAGCGTCTCCTCCAGCGCGGCAAAGCGGTCGGTGTTGTACCCGGCGTTCAGCGTATAGAACGAAACCTCCGCCAGCAGGGTATCGACCTCATGACCGGAGTTGAGTATATAGTCCGCCAGATCAAGCGTCTCCTTGAGCGAGGCACCGCCGAACGCAAGGTTCTGCCACGGCTGCCCGGTCAGGCTGTCGACCAGCTGCATATCAAAATGGGCAAGGCGGCTGTCGCCTAAAATCAAATTTGTGCCCGGCGCCTGCTGGTAGGCGCGCACCCGCGCCACCGGCTGGCTGGACGAGGCGGAGGCCTTCAGCCCGAAGTAGTTGTTTGGCTCAAACGCAGCAAAGAACACGAACCACAGAACCACAGGAATCGCCAGAAGCGCCATTTTTTTGAGAATGTTTTTCATGGGCCAAGCAGCCTCCTTTCGTATTGATGTAGGGCGCAGGGGCCGGGCATGCCTCGCCCGCGGGGCGTAAAGCCTGCTGCCACATTTCATTTCCCCATCGCCGCCTTGTAGGGGCCGGGCATGCCCGGCCCTCAGCCCTGCGGCCAAAGCCATCTGACGGGAAAGCGGAGGGCGAGGCATGCCTCGCCCCTACGGTGCGGCGATCAGAACCCCGCATACATGCCGAAGCCGGAACTGCCGAAGCCGCCGCTCTGCATGATATAGCCGATCAGCAGCGCGATCACCAGCGCATAATAGACGGCCCAGCGGTGCTTTTCTTTGGCAAGGCAGATCTCAGCGGGCTTGTTCTTGAACGCAAACGCCCGGCGGGTGTCCAGATAAAACGCCAGCGCCAGCACCAGCGCCGTGAAGGCGTAGTACGCGGCCACCATGATGGCGTTGGCGTAAAAGCCGTTGGACGCAGCGGCGTACAGCTCGGCGGCAAACCGCGCGGGTGCCCAGTTAAGGAAACAGCCGCCCAGATACCGGAACGCATCGCCCACGGTCAGCGGCGCGGCGGCAGGGGAGGACCCCACCCGGAAAAAGACCATGCTCACGCACCACAGCGCAAACACGCCGGCGCGCTTGGCCCACTGCACGCGGGCGGGGGCCTTCTTTTTGGGCTTGCCGAGGCGGCGGTGCAGCAGCTCCTCACCCAGACGGTAGCAGGCCTGCAAAAGGCCCCACACCACAAAGGGCAGCGTATTGCCGTGCCAGAAGCCCGACACAAAAAACACCGTGAATACGCAGACCTCGGCGGGCAGGCGGGTCAGTCTGCCGTGCGTTGCGCCCGAAACATCGGCCCACGCCAGCGGCATGAACAGATAATCCTGCAGCCAGGACGAAAAGCTGATGTGCCAGCGGCTCCAGAAGCCGGAAAAGTTTGTGGCAAAAAACGGTGTTTTGAAGTTCTCCGGCAGGGTCAGGCCGAGCAGCAGTCCCACCGCGCGGGCAACCTCAGAATAGCCGGAGAAGTTGAAATACAGCTGGAATGTGTAAAACACAGCAGCCAGCACCAGCATGGGGCCGCCGTAGCTGCTGTAGTTGGGAAACACCTCGTCCACCAGCAGGCCCAGCACATCACTGACGGCCACCAGCTTAAAAAGGCCCAGCGCCAGCAGCCGCAGCGCCTGCACGGTGCGGGCGGCGTCAAAGCGATGCTCGGCCTTGAATTGGGGCAGCAGTGCCCCGGCACGGCAGATCGGCCCCTGCGTCACAGTGGCAAAAAAGTTCAGAAACAGCGCAAAGTCGATGAAGCTTGTCTCGACCTCGCAGTCGCCGCGCGCGGCGTCAATCAGGTAGGAGATGGCCGCAAAGGTGTAAAAGCTGATGCCCAGCGGCATGGCCACGGCCTGCCAGCCGCCGTCCGTTGCAAACGCGCCGTTGTATTTGAAGAAGGCAAGGATCGCCAGCAGCCCGCCAACGCCGAGGCGCAGCGCTGCCGTTTTATGCACGCCGCCCCACGCCGCCAGCCCGCGGCCGCACAGGTAGGTGAACACCGCAACAGCGATGGTCACGGGCAGCATGGCCGGCATGGCCAGCGCGTAGAATACCCAGCTGGCCCCCAGCAGAAAAACGCTTTGCAGCCGCTGCGGCAGGTGCAGATACACCACGGCCACCACCAGCAAAAAGCCGAAGAACCCGAAACTCTGCAGGCTCATGGCCGCACCTCCCAACATACTATCAGTAATAAATCATTATACATGATTTAACGCAATACCGCAAGGGCGATTTGCGCCCCCCCTGCGCCCCCCTGCGGCGCGAAAAAAAATAAATTTGGTCACGCAGCGGAAAGTGTGCTATAATACAGCCAATGCAATCGGCAGGAGGGAAAAACACCATGCAGCATATCCGCAATGCGGTCCAACAATTTTTAAAGACGCAGCCCCCGGCGCGGATCATCGCCATCGGCTTTGCGCTGCTGATCCTCTGCGGTGCGGCGCTGCTCATGCTGCCGTTCTCGGTGCATCCGGGGGTGCATATCACACCGCTGAACGCACTTTTTACCTCTACCAGCGCCGTCTGCGTCACCGGGCTGGTCGTGGTGGACACCGGCGACACCTTCAGTCTGTTCGGCCAGCTGGTCATCGCGGTGCTGATCCAGATCGGCGGTCTGGGCGTGGCGTCCATCGGCATGGGGCTGGCCCTTGTGACCGGGCGGCGCATCAGCCTGAAGGGCCGTTCCCTTGTGCGGGAGGCGCTGAATGTCGAAAACCTGAACGGCATGGTCAAACTCGTGCGGGCCGTCCTGCTCATGACGGTGCTGTGCGAGGCAGCGGGCGCGGTGCTGAGCTTTCCGGCCTTTGCCCGGGACCACATGCCGCTGCGGGCGGTCTGGCTCAGTATTTTTCACTCGATCGCCTCCTTTAATAATGCGGGGTTTGACGCACTGGGCGGCGGCACCAGCCTGATCCCCTACCGGGATGATCTGCTGCTGAACATCGTCACCGATGCGCTCGTCATTGTGGGCGGCATCGGCTTTATGGTCATCCTCGATGTCGGCCGCTGCCGTGGCAATTTCCGCAAAATGAGCTTTCACACCAAGGTCGTGCTTTCCACCACGGCGGTACTGCTCTTCGGCGGCATGGCGCTTTTGCAGCTGACCGACGGCCTTGGCTGGATGACGGCGTTTTTCCAGAGCATGACGGCCCGCACGGCGGGCTTCTGCACGGTGGATTTCAGCACCCTGAGCAACGCGGGCCTGCTGGTCATTATGCTGCTGATGTTTATCGGCGCATCGCCGGGGTCCACGGGCGGCGGCATCAAGACGACCACCTTTTTTGTGCTGATGCAGCAGGTGCGGTCGATCTTCTCCAAGCGGCGGCTCGGCGCATTCCACCGCCGCCTGCCGGACGCTGCGCTGCCCAAGGCTGCGACCATCACCCTGATGGGAATCATCGTTGTCCTGGGCGGCACCTTCGGCCTCTGCATCCTTGAGCCGGAGACGGATTTTGTCCGGCTGCTGTTTGAGCAGATCTCAGCCTACAGCACGTCAGGGCTTTCCACCGGCATCACGGCGGGGCTTTGCGCCGGCAGCCGGGTGCTGCTGATCCTTACCATGTTCATCGGCCGCGTGGGCGCGGTGACGCTGCTCTCCCTCTGGGTCGAGCGCCCCGAGCCCACCGCCCGCTATACCGAAGAAGCCATCACGATTGGGTAAATACGAAGCCGCAAGGCAACCACCGTAGGGGCGGATTCCATATCCGCCCGTGCCCGCCTGCCGCAGGCACGGCTCCGCGGGCGCATATAGAATGCGCCCCTACATACTCTGCCGCCCGGCGCGGCGCAGAAAGGGTACACATATGTTTGATAAAATGAAAAGTTCCGCCGAAAGCTACGGTGTCATCGGCCTGGGCCGCTTCGGCACCGCACTGGTAAAAACGCTGTCGGACGCCGGCAAGGAGGTCATCGCCGTTGACAAGGACGAGGCCAAGGTCAAGGCAGTGCGCGGCTGGACCGATTACGCCTTTGTCATTGACGAGTTGAACGAGGCCGCGCTCAAGGAGACCGGCATGCAGAACTGCGGCACTGTCACGATCTGCATCGGCGAACGGATCGACATCAGCATCCTGACAACGATGCTTGTCACCAAGCTCGGCGTGCCGCATGTGATCTCCAAGGCGGCCAGCGAGGTACATGGCGAGGTCCTCAAGCAGCTGGGGGCTGAGGTCGTCTATCCGGAGGCCGATATGGCCGTGCGCATCGGCAAGCGGCTGATCTCAGGCAACCTGCTGGACTATGTCGCACTGGGGGACGGTGTCGAGGTGCGCCGCATCGCTGTGGGCGGAAAAATGCTGGGCAAGAGTGTGCGGGAGCTTGACCTGCGCAAGGTCTACGGCATCAATGTCATCGCGGTGGAGCATGCCCGCCAGACCAATGTTGAGTTCTCCGCGGACTATACCTTTAAGGACGGCGATGTCATGGCCGTGGTCGGCAAGGTCGCCAAAATCGACCGGTTTGAGAAGGAGATGTGAGGCGCGGCTCATCGCGCCCGCCAATGGCTAAAGCCCCTCAGGCCTCGCAAGCTCGGCCAGCTCCCCACATTGTGGGGAGCCTTTTGCGCGGGCACAGCCCGCGTGAAAAGCCTCCTCGCTCTGCGGGGAGGTGGCCGAGCGTCAGCGAAGGCCGGAGGAGCTTTTCTGCCTTCCCATTACAACCGGCCTTCCCTCTTGTTAAAAAACTAACCGTACGGATTTTGCGCTTTTTGCCTTGCAATTCGCTGCGCAATGCGGTACACTTAAGCTAACGAATTACGGCAAAAACAGGAGGACTTCCAAATGGAGCACAGCAATCCGATCCTGATGGGCAACAACAGCCCGCAGAAATTCATCACCATCGGCGAGGTGATGCTGCGACTGACCCCGCCGAACTATGAAAAGATCCGCATGACCTCCACCTTTGAGGCCAGCTACGGCGGCAGCGAGGCCAATATTGCGCTGGCACTGGCCAACCTTGGGGTGGATTCCACCTTCTTCAGCGTGGTGCCCAACAACTCGCTGGGCAAAAGCGCCGTGCGCTGGCTGCGCTGCAACGATGTGCACTGCACGCCGATGATCCTCTCCACCAAGGAGGAGACCCCCAGCCATCGTCTGGGCACCTATTATCTTGAGACCGGCTACGGCATCCGCCCCAGCAAGGTCATCTATGACCGTATGCACAGCGCCCTGACCGAGTATGACCTGAGCAAGGTCGATCTTGATGCGCTGTTTGACGGCTTTGACTGGCTGCACCTGTCCGGCATTACCCCGGCACTGAACCGCAACTGCGCCGACTTTATCCTGCGCTGCCTCAAGACCGCCAAGGAGAAGGGTCTGACCGTCAGCTTTGACGGCAATTTCCGTTCCACCCTCTGGTCATGGGAGGACGCCCGCGACTATTGCACCCAGTGCCTGCCCTATGTGGATGTACTGTTCGGCATCGAGCCGTACCACCTGTGGAAGGATGAGGAAAACCACGCCAAGGGCGACTGGAAGGACGGCGTCCCCCTGCAGCCCAGTTATGAGCAGCAGGATGAGATCTTCCAGCATTTTATCGACCGTTACCCCAACATCAAGTGCATTGCCCGCCATGTGCGCTACGCCCATTCCGGCAGTGAAAACAGCCTCAAGGCCTTCCTCTGGTATGAGGGACATACCTTTGAGTCCAAGCTTTTCACCTTCAACATCCTCGACCGCGTGGGCGGCGGCGATGCCTTTGCCAGCGGCCTGATCTACGCCATGATGCACGATTACAAGCCGATGGATATGGTCAACTTTGCAGTGGCGTCCAGTGCCATCAAGCACACCATCCACGGCGATGCGAACATCACCGACGATGTGGACAGCATCCGCAACCTGATGAACATGAACTACGATATCAAGCGGTAAATCGTATATAAAATGCGCCGTCCCGGGTCTGGGACGGCGCGTTTTTATTTGGGAAGCCTTCCCCCTCGGGGGAAGGTGTCTGCGGCCACCGACCGCAGACGGATGAGGGGCGGCGTTTCCGTGATTGCCCGGGAATGGGCTGCCGCGGAAAGTCCGCCCCTCATCAGTCCGCTTTGCGGACAGCTTCTCCCCCGGGGGAGAAGCCTTTGGGCAGCAGCTCCGCATTCAGCCCTGCCCCGATAAACAGCAGATTGATGATCACATACAGCCACAGGATCAACAGGATCACCGCCGTCAGGGAACCGTAGATATACGACCGCCGCCAGAAATGCGCGATGTAAAAGGAAAACACCCGCGAAAAGATCAGCCACCCGGCCGTGGCAAAGATCGTGCCCGGCAGCTGGCTGCGCAGCGTGCGCCGCCCGCCCGGCACATAGGTGTAGATCAGCAGCAGCAGCACAAAAAGCAGCGGGATCGTCACGAATCGGCCGATGTCGGCCACCCGCCGCAGATGATGCACCACCGCTGCATAATGCCGGAAAAACGGCAGGGTGTCGGCAAAATGCGCGAACAGCGACCGTATGCCCTGCAGGGCCAGCATGACGAGCAGCAAAAGCTCAAACACAAAGGTGTACCCGATGGCGAGCAGCCGGTTCAGAAAGGTGCGGCGGGAGCCGGGCGTCAGCCGCTGCAGTCCCACCTGCAGCGCACTCACACCGCCGGACGCCGAGACGATGGTGGTCAGCACGGCCAGCGAGGCTACAAACTGGGCCGACTGGCCGCTCAGGCTCTGCAAAAGCTGCACGGCGGCGGTCTGGATCTCGGGGATCGGGGGCAGAAAATCCGCCAGCAGCTCGGCCACACCCTCCACCGAGAAGGCGGGGATCAAATTGACAAGCAGCAGCACCCACATCAAAAGCGGAAAGGACGCCGTGAGCAAAAATAGCGTAGCCGACCCGGCGTAGACCGTCATATCCAGTGCCAGATAGCGGCGCAGCACGGCCAGAGCGGTGTTTGTCCAACGGGTCAGCTTCGGCTTCATGGCAGGCTCCTTGTCTATGCGGGCGGTCTTTCGATATATAGTTCATTATAGCGGATTCCGCTGCGGAACGCAATGTTCATGCGGCGGATTTTGTTTGAGACGGGGCTTGGGCAACACCGCACAATTCCCGCCTGACGGCTCAAGCACCGCTCCGGCGGCTGCGGCCCAGCGGCAGAGGGCAGCCGATACCTACCGCGCTTTTCGGCAGGAATAGTGCCGTACACAGAAATTTTACACCCCTGCTGCGGTAAGGCGGTTAAAAATATATCAAAAACACTTGCGCATTTTCGGTTTTATGCGTATAATAAGGATAAACCCCTTGGGGCGCGGTGCGCCCTGCCAAAAATGTGGAACATACCGAGAGGAGCTTTTACTATGGGTTTGGGTAAAAAGACCATTGACGATGAGAACTACGCCGGTAAGCGCGTACTGGTTCGCTGCGACTTCAACGTCCCGATGAAGGACGGCGTTATCACCAATGATAACCGCATCAATGCCGCACTGCCGACGATCAAGAAGCTGATCAACGACGGCGCTAAGGTCATCCTGTGCAGCCATCTGGGCAAGCCGAAGAACGGCCCCGAGGCTAAGTTCAGCCTGGCCCCCGTTGCTGTGCGCCTGAGCGAGAAGCTGGGCCAGCCCGTTGTCTTTGCCGATGATGACACTGTTGTCGGCGAAAATGCCAAGGCTGCCGTTGCCACCATGAACAACGGCGATGTCGTTCTGCTGCAGAACACCCGCTTCCGCAAGGAGGAGACCAAGAACCTGCCTGAGTTCAGCGAGGAGCTGGCCAGCCTGGCCGACGCTTATGTCGATGACGCCTTCGGCTCCTGCCACCGTGCCCACTGCTCCACCGCCGGTGTGACCGACTATGTCAAGGATACCGCTGTCGGCTACCTGATGGAGAAGGAGATCAAGTACCTCGGCAACGCCGTGAACGATCCCGAGCGTCCCTTCACCGCCATTCTGGGCGGCGCCAAGGTCGCTGATAAGCTGAATGTCATCTCCAACCTGCTCGAGAAGGTCGATACCCTGATCATCGGCGGCGGCATGGCCTACACCTTCCTGAAGGCACAGGGCTATGAGATCGGCAAGAGCCTGTGCGATGACTCCAAGCTGGATTACTGCAAGGAGATGATGGCCAAGGCGCAGGAGAAGGGCGTCAAGCTGCTGCTGCCCGTTGATGCTGCCTGCATCAAGGACTTCCCCGATCCCATTGATGCCCCCATCGAGACCGTGATCGTCCCTGTCACCGCTATCCCGGCCGACATGGAAGGCTGCGACATCGGCCCCGAGACCATGAAGCTGTTTGCTGACGCTGTCAAGGCCAGCAAGACCGTTGTCTGGAACGGCCCCATGGGCGTGTTTGAGAACCCGACCCTCGCTGCCGGCACTCTGGCTGTTGCCAAGGCCATGGCAGAGAGCGATGCCACCACCGTCATCGGCGGCGGCGACTCCGCTGCGGCTGTCCAGCAGATGGGTCTGGGCGACAAGATGACCCACATTTCCACCGGCGGCGGCGCTTCTCTCGAGTACCTCGAGGGCAAGGAGCTGCCCGGCATTGCCGTCATCCAGAAGGCCTGATTTTTTAAGAAACCCGCAGAGCGCGGCGGCCAAGCCGCCGCGCCCTTTTTCGCTTACACAAAAAAGAGCAAGATAAAAAATAATAGATAAAAGATAATAAAAAATGTGGAGTTTTGGCCTAAAGGCCAAAACAAAATCGTAGGGGCGGATTCCATATCCGCCCGCGGTACTTGCCGTAAGACTGCACGGGCGCATATAGAATGCGCCCCTACGGCGGCAGTGTATTTTGAAGCGGTGCGCAGCACCGCGGCCCACCATTTTTATTATCTATTATCTTTTATCTATTATCTATTCTAAGAAGGAGTAATTACCATGGATAAACAGAATCGTAAAGCTATCATCGCCGGCAACTGGAAAATGAACAAGACTGCTACCGAGGCCAAGGCCCTCATCAGCGAGCTGATCCCCGCTGTCAAGGACGCCGGCTGCGAGGTCGTCATCTGCGTTCCCTTCACCGATCTCGTCACCGCTGTCGAGATGACCAAGGGCACCAACATCCATGTCGGCGCCGAGAATGTCCACTTCGAGAAGTCCGGCGCGTTCACCGGCGAGATCAGCGCTGACATGCTGACCGACCTCGGCGTTGAGTATGTCGTTATCGGCCACAGCGAGCGCCGCCAGTACTTTGCCGAGACCAACGAGACCGTCAACAAGCGCACCAAGGCTGCTCTGGCCGGCGGTCTGAAGCCCATCATCTGCGTCGGCGAGAGCCTCGACCAGCGTGAGCAGGGCGTGACCGAGGAGCTGGTCCGTATGCAGGTCAAGATCGCCCTGAACGGCGTGACCGCTGACGAGCTGAAGAACGTCGTCATCGCCTACGAGCCCATCTGGGCCATCGGCACCGGCAAGACCGCTACCGCTGATCAGGCCGAGGAGGTCTGCGCCGCTATCCGCAAGGTCGTCGGCGAGCTGTACGGCGAGGACGCTGCCAAGGGCCTGACCGTCCAGTACGGCGGCAGCATGAACCCGAAGAATGCCGAGGAGCTGCTGGGCAAGCCCGACGTTGACGGCGGCCTGATCGGCGGCGCTTCCCTGAAGGCTGACCAGTTTGCGGTCATCGTTGACGCTGCCACGAAGGGCTAAATCCCCCACAAAAAGGCTTCCCCCTTTGGGGGGGGGGAAAAAGCTGTCACCGAAGGTGACTGATGAGGGGCGACCTTGCCACTATCTCCCGCTTACGGCTCGGCAAGGTACGCTCGCCCCTCATCCGGCCTGCGGCCACCTTCCCCCAGAGGGGAAGGCTTTAAACCACACAAGGAGTCTACAATTCTATGTCTAAAAAACCTGTTATGCTCTGCATCATGGACGGCTTCGGCTGGACACCGGACGAGACCTACGGCAACGCCGTGGCCGCCGCCAACAAACCGAATCTGGACAAGATCTTTGCCAACTACCCCATGACCACCATCGAGGCCTCCGGCATGGCTGTCGGCCTGCCCGATGGCCAGATGGGCAACTCTGAGGTCGGCCACACCAACATGGGCGCCGGCCGCATCGTCTACCAGCAGCTGACCCTCATCACCAAGTCCATCAAGGACGGCGAGATGTTCAAGAACCCCGTGCTGGTCAAGAACATGAAAGCTGCCAT
>ERZ1673747.2078-NODE-2078-length-16807-cov-4.951946_pt1 | contig 16807 bp, 20 predicted proteins | sample MGYA00580220_ERZ1673747 | MGnify/ENA primary metagenome ERZ1673747 (study PRJEB41218, sample SAMN15661769) | gut metagenome | host: Homo sapiens | place: Canada: London | collected 2015-08-20/2019-03-30 | study: EMG produced TPA metagenomics assembly of... | reverse complement strand
CCATGCCTTTTGATCGTCTATCATGCCAAAGGCAAACGCCTGCTTGATAACTTCTTTCGGGCTGTTGATGTTGGTATAGCCTTGGTCAAGCAGGTATTCCCGCATGGTTTTCCATGCCAGTTCCGTACAGAACTCAAAGCGCTGGATGGTGCCATCCCGCACCGAATCAAGAGGGAACTTCTTGTAATCGTCCAGCGCTTCCCGCAGCCGGGTCACAGCAGCGGTAAAGCGGTCGTATTTTTCGTGCAGCTTGTCCATCAGTTCAACACCATCCCTTTCGATGTTCGCAAGAAATACCGGCTCCATGCCGGCCGTGATATGCACGATGTCAAATTTCAGCAGCGTAGGCAGCTCTTCGCAGCACATCCAGAACTCAGCCCGGTTGTCCTCGGGCATTCCGTACACGGCCAAATCTATGTCACTGTTGGGCCGGTTGTCGCCCCGGGCACGGGATCCAAACAGCACGAGCCGTTTTGCGCCAAACCGCCGGGCCAGCGCCGCAAGCTGGTTATAAAGTTCTTCCATCTTCTCACCTATCACAATCTTTGTGCATTCTGTCTCGCAGCCGTCCCCGATCGAGCCGCGATCAGCGCAAGAGAAGGGGTAACTTGCACAAATCGCAGCAGCATCGGCACGCTCTGGCAGCGGTCAGGCATCCCGCCGGGTGGTTATTCTTTCGGTTCGTCTATGGCTGCACCATCCGCAGCAGGCCCGGCGGCATCATGCGCATCCTCTAACACATCCGCTGCCCACTCCACTTCATCGTGAAGATTGTACGAATATTTAGAAAGACGTGTTAATTCTTGAACACGCTTCACGGCTTCTTCTCTACCAATATTGTTTAATTTGTCAAAAGCTGACTCTAGTTCTTCTCGTTGTCCCTGTATATTTATGTTTTGAGCAGCAACGCCAGCAATCTTGTAAATGTCTTCTTTCGCATCAGGATCTGCGACTTTTAGTATGTCGTCCAACGAACTTAATCCGCACAGTTTTCCAATTTCTACTCCCAACGCACCGGAGATTTTTTCAAGTGTTTCTAGCTTTGGATTTCTCCGATCTGACTCATATTGAGCAAGTGTCCCTCTTTTTATCCCCATCTTGCGTGCCAAATCATCTTGTGTAAGGCCCTGCTCTTTTCTAAAAAACCTTATACGCTCGCCAATTGTCACACTCTACACCCCCTATTATGTTATAAGTATATCACACTGTGATTTTGTTTACAATGTTTACATCAATATTATCTTTGTTTACACTTGACTACTAAACGAAAATGGTCTATAATAAAAATGTAGTCAAATGTAATCAAAAGGAGCTGGTTGAATGAATTTTGATATTAAGGAAGCCAAATGTGCCCTTATCCGTTCCGGCAAAACTCAGGTACAACTTTCTGAAGAGCTATGCCTTTCACGTCCCTGCGTATCCAAAGCAATGAATGGTGGCAGCATCACTCATAATACTGCCATGCGAATCGCAAAGGCATTGGGTGTTTCAGTGGAAAGTCTGATAAAAGATGGGAAGGAGCGTTGAATATGGGTGATGCTATCCGCTATCCCAACATGGGAACTGTCAAAAAAGCCGCTGAAATTTACGGTCTGTCCCCGGTTTACATTCGCCGACTGTGCAAAGAGGGCAAAATCCGATATGTAAACGCCGGGCATATGTGGCTCGTGAATTTGGATAGTTTGGCTCACTATTTTGAGCAGGGCGACCCAGCCCCGGCGGAGCCCGGCTTGACCATCCACGGCATCCGCCGGGCAGCGAGGTGATTCCTTTGAGCTCTATTTCAGAAGCTGTAAAGAACCGCGATGAGTCAAAAATCTTCCGCCCGGCGGACTATGACGACTTCCTGAGCTACATAGATTACGCCAGCACAGAGGAGCAGCTTTTCTCCCGACTGACGTACTGGTTTGTGTTTCGGGGTCTGCCTGCAGACCAGAACGAGAAATACGACATGGTTCGAGAACGTGCAAATGAACTGAAGCTCTGGAACGGCCTTAATCTCAAATTGGAACGTTGGAAAGACAAGGTCGAAGCCGAGTTCAAGGCTGTCGGCGAGGAAGCTTTCGCTGCCCTCATCGGGCAGGACTATGCCAGTTACAAAAATAATGCGTCCTCCGAACCAGCCAAAGCACTTGCACCACTTTGCCTGAAAGACATTCATGGAGAGGATACAAAGTGGCTCGTGCCGGGCGTTATCCCCCTCGGAGAGATTTCTCTGCTTGGCGCAGACGGTGGCACAGGCAAGGGCATCTGGCAAGCGCAGCTTATAGCCTATGTCACTACTGGACAGACTTCCAGTTTCTTCCCCGACCCGCCCTCGCAGACTGGAAAAGTGCTTATTTTGTCCGGCGAAGATGATCCTCGCAAGGTGTTGAAAGGACGTATCACAGCAGCTGGGGCCGATATGAGCAGGGTTCTCGTTGTGACCGCCGATGAATATTACATCCAGACCGGAAAGCAGCTCTGCATCAAAGATAAGGCCCTCGCCGATTTTGTAGATACCAGTGAACCTATCCTGTTGATTCTCGACCCCTTGCAGAGCTTTCTTCCTGCCGATGTTGATATGGCAAAACGTAACCAGATGCGTGGCGCAACACTCCCCCTAAAAGGGATCAGCAGTAAACACAATCTCTCAACCCTGATTTCTATGCATACCAACAAAAAGCAGGGTGTTTCTGATCGTGCTCGTCTTGCCGACAGCTCTGATTTGTGGGACATTGCACGCAGCGTGCTGATGATGGGACGAGATAGGAACACCAAACAAATCTATATCAGCCATGAGAAAAGCAGCTATTCCAAGCCTGCACAAACCATTTTGATGCACATCGAAGATGTAACTGTGGATGGACTTAAGACCGCCAAAGCCGTATTTGACGGGTACAGCACCAAAAAAGACGCTGATTTCGTTGAAGAACGTCGCTTCAAAGTTGCCCAGACTAAAGATGATACCGCTCAAGTCATCTTGAACATACTGGCGGAAAGCAACACGGCCAGCATGGCAAACCCCCAGCTTAAAAGTGCCGTTATGTTAGAGACAGAATGTAGCGAACGCACTTATAAACAGGCATACGCTGAACTTGTTAAATCTGGCGAGATTGCCAAATACCAGCTAAATCAGAAAGGCGGCAAGCGTGGCTGGTTCACTCGCCTTGCCTACCGTGGTGAAACAGATTGCACACTGACAGATATTTAATATTTTATCGTTCTTTTTTGTCTCTGTGCAAGGTTTGCACACTGACCCCATTTTGCACACTGACTCACTGTGCAAGCTCTTTGTCTGTGTGCAGCATTTGCACACAGACTTTTCCGGCGAATCCACGTCAATAAATGGTCAGTGTGCAATATTGTGCCCCCACAGTAGTATTATCGAAATCGAAAGGAGATCGCATGAGATATACTCGACCACCCTAGAACTACCCCGGCGGATACCGACACGGCCCGCCGAACCTTAGCAATCAAGACAATTTTACCCACCTCTTCATTCAAGCAAACAAAAACCGCTCACACTGTTGGCGCAGTGTGGGCGGCAGAATGAGCGGTAGAGTTTGGACGACTATACCGCTTCTAGTGTAACAAAACACGGAGGCTTTTTCAATGACGACTTATCAATTTCGGTGCGTAATTCCTCTGGCTCTGTATTTTCTTGTGGGTGCTGCTGCATATTGGCGCAGCGGTTTGATGTGAGAGGAAATGATCATGGAGATCAACGCAATGAATGACCCCGAGACTCGTGATAATGTGAGAAAATTTATCCACTATTTGAGCGCCTACCAACGAGCCTTTAATCTTCCCGGATGCATATTTAAGGATCTGAACCATATGTGCGCTGATGCAGTTTTTTCGGCCATGTGCTTTGGCTACAGAATGGGCAGCGCAGAGCACCAAGACAATGTTATTGTTACCGACTTCCATGGAATCGAACAGAAGCTGGAAGCCGTAAAGGCCAAAGAAAGGAGAATGAACCTTGCTGTTTCCCAATATCGAAGCCGAGAGAACGAAGGCTAACATGACTAAAACTCGTTTGGCGCGGGAAATCGGTGTGCATCCCAACACCTTGAGAGCTTGGCAGACAGGCCGTGCCGAGATCCCGGCCAGCAAAATTGTGGCACTTTCCAAAGTGTTCGGTGTGACGGCAGACTATCTTCTAGGGCGAATTGCTGCTCCAAAAGACTGAATGAAAGGATGTGTCAGATAACGATGGCAAATAAACTCAAAGCTGTGCCAACGAATAACACGGCACCTGTACTTGACACCTCAAAGATTTCAGGAGGGGAGCGGCTCAATATCGGTCAGTTGATTTTTGATGCAGTCCAACACGAGTTCCAGAATCCCACTGTTCAGCCTGACTATGAGCGCTGGAGAGCAGAGCAAGCTATGCGGAGAGGATGATAAAGCAGATGAAGTGTATGAAAATCATCAGTACCACTACGGTTTTATCCATCGTTGGTGTGGTCAAAGTAGTGCAGGATGCTTGTGCCTTGGTTGCCTATGCGCTTATATCGTATGGCAAGTGGGAAGCTGTGGAAGCCGCACACGCCGCCCCGGCGGTCGTGTTTGCGTTGACCACAGGGCTCCTAATATCCTTCTGGATCTCTTTCCCTGCAAATGATTAGCATCAAATGCAACGGCACTTCCACGGATATAGCGTAGGTACTACCCAGCAAAAAGAAAGGTGCGGGGCGAGGAAGGCGCGGAGTTTTCCCCGACGGATGCAAGAAATTTTTTCGCATTTCGTTACGCAAATTTTCATCTTTCCATTTTCACCCCGCCGGGAAATCAGACAGGAGAGGAATTTTAACGATGGATGATAAAACCTTATATAATCAGCAAGTTGAACGACTTCGCCAAAAGGAAGCCGCATGTTTTTTGACCTTTCTCGACAGGTACTCCACCCTCTTGAAGCTGGCGCGCGAGAATAATTTTAGTGGAGAGGACTGCTACCGGGTGGTCGAAGCATTCCTGCGGATGGATTCCACCGAGTAATTTCCTAAAACGCCGCCGGGGGGGCGTTCAATGTGGACGGCAGCATGATCACAAGCTGTGGGCCATTACTTGAACGCAGCCGTCCCGCCCGCGCTGGAAGCTGATGCATCCACGCACACACCCAGACCGCCCCGGCGGAATCCATCCCCAGCCAAGCCCCGGACACACCGCCCACGGTTCAGATCGGGACGCAGCATAGCCACCAGCATGACCGCCGCACCCCCATGCAACACGAAAGCCCGCCCGGCATCCCACGCCGGACAGGCTTTTTTGTTTTCCCTCATGCTGAAATGTTCGCACATCCGCCTGAGATTATTCATAAAGCAACTATGTCGCCGTTACTTGGTCATGGCTGCATCCCACTTTCCAACGGTTTCGCCGGGCAAAGTGTTCCCCCAATCAGCCCCGCTGCCACTGTACTTCTTGAGGATGTTCTCAAAGCGTTTTCAATTTCGTTCATCAGCATTATGATGTAATTTCATGTAGTCGTTTCTGCGGTAGAATGCTGCTCCATCTGTCCATATTACGCTGGAAAAAATCAGTGCAAACCATGTCATTCCACGGCACAGGACGGCACCCCATGGCACCAGATGCAAAGAGATTCCACGCTGTTCCAAATGGCCGGAACGATTCTCGTTCATCAATGCTGCATCCCACTGCACCGCCGCCCACGTTCGGCCCCCTTGCAAAATAGCCCGCCCCATGGTTTAATGCAGGCACACAGAGAACGGCACACACCGACAAGCAGGAAAAGAGGTGCATTGATTGAACAATACAATCCGCTATCCGAACATGGGAACCGTTAAGAAAGCCGCTGAAATCTATGGACTGTCACCATCCTATATTCGGCGGCTCTGTAAGACAGGCAAAATCCGATATGTAAACGCCGGGCATATGTGGCTTGTGAATCTGGATAGCCTAGCCCGGTACTTTGAACAGGGCGACCCGGCCCCGGCAGAGCAGAGCCAGACCGCCCACGGCATCCGGCAGATTGGATGATGGATACACCCGGGAGCACACCGAGAACGTACACCCCGCCCGGCGGCGAGGTGTAACACACTAGACTTTCACGGAAAGTCGTGTGCTCTTGCAGAGGGCCTAGAGCTTGCAAGCAGTGCAGCCGTATATACAATACGCTGCTCTTGCAAGCAATGGCCCTGTATATACATGGCTCCTTGCGCTGCAAGAACTTGTTGGGAAGAATCCCAAACCCACATAGCCGCCCAGCTCTGGCAGCGCCGCAGCACACACCCGGCTCGCACTCTAATGCACGCAGCCAACGCACCCCGCCGGGGAGATTATGCGCAGATCAGCAGCATCACACCCCCACAGCAGCACCGACAGGAGAACGCCCAGCACACCACCTACACGGCCCAGATCCAGACGCCCAGCCGCCCACGCTGGAAGCTGTGCAGCACACCCACAGCCCCACACGATCAGGCCCACAGACAGCAGCCCCGCCGGGCTGCATGATGATGTTCACCGAAAGGAACACCGCCCATGAATGACCAAACCCAGCTCCGCCCAGAACACACGCCCGAGCCATTCTATCAGCCGTCCAACATGGAGGCCCTGCGCAGGAGCATTGACGAGATGCAGCAGGGCAAGACCGTCACCAAGACGTTGGAAGAACTCACTGCGCTGGAAGATGACTGGCCCTCACACAGTACGAAAGCCCGCCCGACCATCAAGCCGGACGGGCTTTTTCTTTTACCCGCAGCACATCAGCCCCGCCGAATGTCCACCGAAACCAGATGCACACTTGCTTCCCCTACGGGCAAAGTGGGGTCAAGCTCTTTCGACACGGCCACCGGGTCAACATCTGCCAGATCAGACGGCGCGGGGATTGCATCCCCGTCCCGCTGTGCAGCACGCAGATAGCCCGCAAGGCATTCCGCAGCCATTCGCATAGCGTCCCCGAAGCCGTCACCCTGCGTTGCAAGGTAATTCAAATCCGGGAATATCACCGAATAGCCGTCATTCTCTTTGTAGAAACAAGCCGGATATGCCGTTGCATCCCGGCGGTACGCTTCAAAGTCCACGTCAACCCGCTGCACAATCTGACCGCCCGCCGCTGTGGGCATCGTGTCGGACGCTTCCGGGATTGTCCGGCCTGCATCCTGTTCCGTAATACCCCAAATGCTGATAGCGTCCCGGGCCATGTCTAGCGCTTCCGCTAGGGTGCCGCCCTCTGTATTGATGTTCAGATCAGGGACAAAGACCACATACCCGTGCCCGGTGGGTGTCAGTATCACAGGATAGCTTGCTTTCATGGTATCACCTCAGTTCACATTGTACCCCGTCCGGCATGGCAGCACAAGCAGCAGCCCACCCCGGCGGCATTCATGCCCAGCAGCACACAGCCAAACCGCCGCCCACTTTGCCCGCTGCATCCACATTCCGCCGGGGAGATCATCCACAGATCAGGCAGGGAGAGCACCACCAGCACGACCACAGCCACACGCCCAGTAAGAGCCACACCGAACAGCGGCCCGCGCTGGAAGCCAGCCGCAGGCCCCTCCGGGAACAGTAGCCACCACACCCACGACCAGACCGCCCACGCACCAGCAGGCAGGCCGGTACACGCTGCACCCGTCCTTGTGATGGGAAAGCCCCCGGCGGACATCGCCCAGCACGCACAGCAGCCACACCCAGACCGCCCGCAAATCTCGCAGCCTGAACCGCCACACCCACGCCGCCGGGCATCAGAAGCAAGGCACAGCATAAGGCGCACGGCAAGGCATTTTTTCAAGAGTAAGGCACAAACAAGGCACATTCTGGCCATTTCGCACCCCTTGTAAAACAGAAAAGCCCACGATTCTCGCCGTATTTTCAACGGCCAATCGTGGGTTTCTTTTGGTGCGCTCGAGGGAACTCGAATCCCTGGCCCTCTGATTAAAAGTCAGATGCTCTACCGGCTGAGCTACGAGCGCATACATTATAAAGCGCAGTATAACACGATACTGCCGAATAATATTACCATACTCCCGGGCAAAAAGCAAGCTTTCTGCACAAAAAACTTTCCCAAAGCCGTCATCGGGCAGATTTTGCCACGAACTGCCCCTTTACAAACCGGGCAAGAACCAGTACAATCAAAGCAGTTCATTACAAAACTGCAACCGACCTGCCGGGCGCACTTCCGCGCCGGGCAAGCCGATCCGATAGGAGGGCTTTTTCCATGAAAATTTCTCGACGGTCCGTACTTCGCTATTCCGGGCTGACGGCGGCGCTGCTGGCGCTCACCGGCTGCTCTGCAAGCTCCGGCAGTGCCATTCTGGGCGGCGACCTGCCCGATTGGATGAAGAGCCTGTTCTGCGGCTCGGCGGCATCCTCTTCTGCTTCTTCTGAGACCGCTGCATCCTCTGCGGCCTCAGCCAGTGAGGCCGCAGCTGGTGAGGCAGCCGCCTCCTCGGCAGCGTCCAGCGAAGCCGCAAGCTCCGCGTTCAGCCTTCTGCCTGCCTACGACGCTGACCCTCTGACCGGCGAAGCCCGCAAGAGTACCGGCCGGATGGTGGGTGTGATGGTCAACAACATCGCCAACTCCGAAAGGCAGAACGCCCGCCCCCAGCGTGGCATCGGCTCGGCAGACCTGCTCATCGAGAGCAAGGTGGAGGGCGGCATCACCCGCCTGTGTGCCGTGTTCCGGGATACGGACACCATCCCGGAGGTCGGGCCGCTGCGCTCCGGCCGCGACCAGTTCCTGCAGCTGCTCATGCCCCATCAGGCCCTCTATTACCACGATGGCGAGAGCATTTTCTGCACCCAGTTCATCAATGTATACGATTACTCCGGCCTGAACATCGGCGGCAAGAGTTACTTCAACACGCCGGTCCACCCCCACGTTGCCCACCGTGACAACCGCGGCCGCAACGTAGCCTATGAACACACCGAGTTCACCTCCGGCAAGGAGATCAAACAGGCGGCCGGCAATGCCGGCATCGGCCTGACCTACGCCAACGAAACGCCTTTCTTCCACTTTGCCGACTACCGCACCGCAGCCTCCAATGACCTTCCCGGTGCCCCTGCGGCCAAAACCATCAGCATCACCCACTCCGAGAGCTACAGGACCCGCCTGACCTACAACAGCTGGGGCCGCAGCTACAAGCTGGAAATGTACAACCGCTCCAAAAAAGCCTATGAGAACACAGTGGACGAGCTGACCGGCAAGCAGCTGACCTTTGACAACGTGGTGGTCTGCTTTGCCGATATCGCCGCCTATGCGGGCGATTCTCACGATGTCCAGTCGGTCAACTATGTGGCCGGTGGGCAGGCGTACCTCTTCACACGGGGCGGCGTGCAGGTGGGCCGCTGGGAGAAGCCGCATCCCACCCATCCGCTCAAGCTCTACACCGAAACCGGCGAGGAGATGACCCTGAACCGGGGCAAGACCTATCTGGCACTGGTGGACAATGATGAGTGGAGCAATTTCAGCTACTAAATCACCCGCCCTCCGGGGCAGAAGAGGGAAACCGATGAAACGCTTTTGGATGCGCGCTTTGCTCTGTTTTGCGCTCAGCGCCGCACTGCTGACAGGCTGTGCGCTCAGCCCCAGCTCCCAGCCCGCTGAAAGTCCCACTGACCCGCTCACTGGGCAGGAACTTGTCTGGCCGGGCCAGCGGCCGGTCGCCATCACCATTGACAACGCGGCCGCCAGCACCACTCAGTGGGGGCTTTCCACAGCCTCGCTGGTGCTGGAAGTCCTGACCGCACAGCAGCAGGCCACCAGGCTCTGCCTGGTCTACCCTGCCGTGGGGGCCGTGCCGCAGGTCGGGCCTGTCTCTGCCGGGCAGGACCTTTACTGGCGGCTGCTGGTGGGCCAGCAAGTACTGCCGGTGCAGCGGGGCGGCGGGCAGTTTGACCAGAACTACCTTGATTACTACTCTCTGCGCGCGGTAGACGCACTGGAGGTGGGCACCAATGCCTTTTCCTGTGAGACCGATTGGCAGAATGTCCCGCTGTGGCATACCAGCGGTGCAGCACTTTCGGGTGTGCTGGGCAGCCTGAACATCTCCCCGGCCCTGACAGAATCCCGCGTCACGGACACCTCTTCCAGCGGCTCCGACAGCGAGAGCGGAACCCTCCTCTCCGTGCCCAATCTGCTGCCCATGCAGGAAAACGGCAAACTGCCCGATGCAGATGCTTCGGACGCAATGAATGTCCGGGTCCAGTTTGATGCGCAGAACGCCACCGGCTTCTCCTACGATGCCGACAGCAAAACCTACCGGATGCTCCACGCAGACGGCACACCGCAGCTGGATGCCAACAACGGCCAGCAGGCAGATTTCGACAACCTGCTCATCCTGTTCAGTGCATCCACCCTGCGTGACGATGGTGTGACGCTGGATTACGATCTGACCATGGGCGGCGGTGTCTGGCTCAACGAAGGCCACCTGTGGAACATCACCTGGACGCAGGGCAGCGAGACCACCTTCTTCCTGTATGATTCCAACGGCCGCCCCCTGACCCTGACGGCAGGCCGCAGCTATCTGGCGCTGGTGTCCAGCCTGACCGGGCAGGAGCTTACCGTGCAGAACTCCACCGGGGAAAACCTGTTATAAGCAAAAGAGACGGTCCTGCAATCCGATGCAGAACCGTCTCTTTTTACGCTATGCTATTTACAGATCGACCACGCTGCCCACTTCGGCAAGGGTGGCAGGCACCGCGCCCAGATGGACTTCATCGGCATCCCGGCGCACCACAAAATGGACGGTCTGGCCCGCGGCAAAGTCAGGCTGATAGATCAGCTCCAGCGTCTGCCAGTCCGCCGGGGTCTCGCAGAAGCAGTGGAGCATCGCCCCGCGCCCTGCGGAAAGATTCAGGGTAAAGGCAGAGGCATCTGCCGCATTCTCACCGTAGAGAGGAGCTGCAAAGCTGCCCACCCGCACCTGTCTGCCGTCACACAGAGCCGTCAGGCCGGTGCCCAGGCTGTACAGGGCATTCCTGCTGTCCAGCCCGCGGCTCTGCAGGTAGCTGGCCCCCACAGCCAGCGGCCGGGCCGAGAGGTTCTCCACCGACAGATAGACCAGCGTGCTGTCCAGCTCCGGGGCAGGCGCATAGCCCAGCAGCTCCACTGCCGCCTTGCCGTCCAACAGAGCAGGTTCGCCCTCATAGCAGGGGGCCAGAGCCGCGCCCGAAACACCGGTGAGCAGGGCAGCAGCCAGACTGACTGCGCCGGAACCGGCATATTTCAGGAACGAGCGGCGGGACAGGGATTGTGACATCGGGGATTCCTCCTAACGGGAAAATAAGTTCTCTTTATACAATAGTAAATTCCGGGCTTTCTGTCAAGAGATTTGCCCGGAATTTTACCTGTTCTTCCGCGGTTTTACGTGTTTTGGATATTTTCAGGGCGGCGCGGCAAAGATTTTTACTCAAACGCCTCGTTTTCCTCGGCTTCTGCCTGCCCGCGCAGGGTATCGGCGTAGCCAAAGGGGACGATGTCGATGGCCTCCACCAGACGGTCGCGCATCCAGAGCTGCACGTCGGTCTGGACGGTATAGCCGCAGCCGGGGTCGGCCATCCACTGTTCCGGGTGGCGGGAGGGCAGCGCGCGCTGGCTCAGCATACTCATGATCACGCCGCCATGGGTCACGCAGGCAGCCTCGGTCACATCCATCCGGATCATATACTCAAACAGCTTGAGCAGGGTCTCGGCGCAGCGGGCGTGGAACTGCTCGGTGGGCTCTGCTCCCTCGGGCACAAAGCCGGAGCCGGGGGTGATCCACTTCTTGAAATCCTCTTCCTTGACCAGATCCTTCACGGGGCGGTTCTCAAACACACCAAAGCCCGCTTCCCGCAGGTCGTGCACTGTGAACTGGTGGCCTGCATTGGGGAACAGAATGTTCGCTGTCTCCACAGCGCGCACCAGCGGGGAGGAGAACACCGTGTCCACCTGCGGATACTCGAACCGCTCCTTCAGCTCCTTCAGCTGGGCGCGTCCCTCATCACACAGGGGGATGTCCGTACCGCTGCCGATGTACAGGCCCTGCAGATTACCGGCCGTCATGCCGTGGCGGATGAGATGAAGTTTGAACGTTTTCATGGAAAAACACCTCTATCTGGCAAAGAATTCCTCTTTGCTGTAAAATTTCGCACCGGCAGTGGGCATCCTGCCCGAGCCGTGCGCCACAAAATATGCGTTGATTGTCTTTAGTTTAGCATAGATATGGTATCCGGGGCAAGCCTTTTGACAAAAATGACGAAAAACGACGAGAATTTCCGTCACTTTTCTTGCTTTACTTTTTGTTTTCCACTGTGTATAATCAACATGTTGTAAACCAAAACTCAAAGAAGTTCAATTTCCACTACTGAGGAGTCCAAAATCATGGAATTCAACCGTATCATCAAGCTGCTGCGCAAGGAGCGCGGCATCACCCAGAAGCAGGCCGCGGAGGATCTTGGGGTGTCCCAGGCACTGCTCTCCCACTACGAAAAGGGCATCCGCGAGTGCGGTCTGGACTTTGTTGTCCGGGTAGCGGATTACTATAATGTGTCCTGCGATTACCTGCTGGGCCGCTCGGCTGAGCGCAACGGCATGATGCTGAACGCCGATGACCTGCCCAACCCCGATAAGATGAAGGACAACGTCTACCACGGCAGCGTTCTGCCCACCATGAACAAAAAGTTGATCTCCAACAGCCTGAACGTGCTGTATGCCAAGATCGCCGAGTGCCACAGCAAGGCCCTGACCACCGAGGTCAGCACCTACCTGATGATGGCGGTGGCCAAAATGTTCCGCCTGCTCTATTCCGCCGAACCCCACAACGCCCAGAGCCTGTTCAGCGTGGAGGCCCGCCGCTGGCCCGGCTACTCCGATGCCGTGATGCGGATGAGCGAGAGCAACGTGGAGGACCTGCTGGCCGGTGAGGACCTGAACGGTGCCGAGGGCGTGAAAGACCCCTCCTGCCTTGCCATGACCACCGAGAGCCTGACCCGGGAATACCCGCTGTACACCCCCAGCCTGCTGAATCTGGTCAAGACCAGCGAGACCCATGTGCGCGGCCTGGACCCCAACCAGTGAGCTTCTGTGTGAAACTCCTGTTAATTCTGTGCCCAGGGCCTTGCAATTTCCGGTAAAAAATGCTATAAACGAATCAGCGAAGAAAAAGATTTCTGCCATTGATTAAGGAGGCAAGCTTTATGTCGAACAAGATTTCCCGCCGCACCTTCCTCAAGGTCACCGGTGCTTCTGCCGCTGCTCTGGGCGCTGCTGCTGTGCTGGGCGGCTGCCAGGCCGGCGATAACTCTTCCATCGAGGTCAAGGTCGGCGATAAGATCAGCAACTGGAACAATCTGGCGGTCCAGCTGACCAGCGTCTTTACTCTGGCAAGTGCCCCCGATGCCGAGGGTTATGAGTACATTGCCATGCTGATCACCTCTGCAAACCGTTCCAGCCGCGACACCTTTGCCATCGGCGCACAGAACATTCAGGAGATCGGCGAGGCCTATCCTCTGGATACCCCGGAGCAGATCGCAGCCAACACTGCCGGTTACTTCCACGCTCTGTCCGCTTCCACCACCGACTTCTCCTTCACCTGCGACGGTCAGGCAGCCGAGGGCGGCGCTTATGTCCAGCTGTACGACAGCACCACCGAGAGCTTTACCACAGCCTCTGCCATTCCCCCGCAGGGTGCAGGCTACATTGAGCTGGTCTGCATGGTGCCCACCACCTGGCAGCAGATTGGTGTGACCTACACCCCGACCTTTGTTTCCGGCAAGACCCTGAACTTTACCATCAACGCCTCTGATCTGACCAAAGCCTGATCAAGCAGGACGAAATTTCGTATGATTTGCACGGCGGCGGTGGGAAAATTTCACAAAATATTTGTGAAAACCATTGACATTCGCCCCCGTTTCGCCTATTGTATAGGCAGAGCCTTTTGGCATTTTCGTGCGCTTTGCACATTATAAGGAGGAACGATTATGTCGTTAGCATTTTCTCGCCGCTCTTTCCTGAAATACTCCGCTGTTGCAGCTGTGGCCGTTGCGGGTGCCAGCCTCTTCTCCGGCTGTGATCAGACCGATACCAAGAACCTGTACTGCGATGGTGCCGGTTCCATCACTGTTCTGCAGGTCAAGGCTGTTATGGGTACCAATGACGAAAACTCTAATAAGTATGTTGCACCTGAGCTTTCCGTTGGTGATACTTCTATTGAGCTTCCTTTTGCAATCACTGTTGGCCGTACTAACAATCTGCCCATCAATGTCAACAATTTTATGATTACTGTCACTGATAAGGACGGTAAGAACGCTAAGACTTATAACGTCACTCTGGATGGCCTGTTCAGAACCAATCTGAAGAATAACGATACTGCCACCGGTAAGGTCAAGGCCACTGTTGATGCTTTGAAGGCAGGAGATAAGGTTATTCTTACTTATTGCCCCGATCTGCAGTACGCAGAATACTCCATGAACTGGCGCTTGGCTGTTCCTGCTGAAGAGACCGGCTCCAGTTCCACTACCACCAAGTAATCTCCCCAACGTACATCCCAAGCCGTCCGGGAAAGCCGGGCGGCTTTTTTGCGCCGTCGCATTGGCAAAGTATCTCAATTTTTCTTTAAATTTTCAGCAATTCTGTATCTTGTGCACACCTGCATTTTCTGATACCATAGGTTCATGGAAAAGAATGGGAGCGCAGCGGCAGGGGCCGCCGCGCTGTTTGTGTTTCCGCCTGAAAAAGGCCAATGGGCCTTATAGTTTGACAGAACAGGAGTGTTGCAGTTATGATCAACATGGTAAAGCTTCCCACCAACAAGAGCAATCTGTTCCTGCGTGTGGCAAAGGGCCATTTCGCAACCAGCCACAGCCACATCAATTACTATATCGATGTCACCACCCAGAAGTCCCGCCTTTCCGAGGCAAAGGCCGTGGCAAAAGAGCTGGTGGCTGCCTACCAGCACAACACCATCGTGGATACTGTCCTCTGCCTGGACGGCACGCAGGTCATCGGCACCTGCCTTGCCAACGAGCTGACCAAGGACGGCTTTGCCAACATGAATGCCCACCAGACCATCTATGTCATCACCCCGGAGTACACCACCGGCAGCCAGATCATCCTGCGCGACAATCTAGCCCCCATGGTCAAGGGCAAGCATGTGCTGATCCTGGCTGCTTCCATCACCACCGGCTACACCGTGCAGGCCGCGATCGAGGCGATCAACTACTACGGCGGCACCGTGGCGGGCCTGAGCGCCATCTTCGCCACCGCCACCGAGTGCCTGGGCATCCCGGTCACCTCTATTTTTGACCCCTCCAACCTGCCCGATTATGCCAGCTTCGATTCCCGCGAGTGCCCCATGTGCAAGGCGGGCCAGCATATCGATGCACTGGTCAACAGCTTCGGCTATTCGGCGCTGTAAGCCCCATTGCCCGATCCGTTTCATCCACTTCCCGCAGACACAAAGACCCGGCTGTCATCGGCAGCCGGGTCTTTTCCTTATTCTGCTTTTTTCGGGAACACAAACGGGTCGTGCAGGTAGACCAGCACGAGGTACGCCGCCATGAAGCACCAGATGATGGGCTCACAGAGGATGACGGCGTTATAGGCAAACTTCGGGATGAAGAAGAGCACGAATACCACCTTGCCCACCAGCTCGATGACACTGGAGAAGAGGGGCAGGACCTTCTGCCCCAGGCTCTGCAGGGCATAGCGGGTGGCCAGCAGAACACCCAGCACCGAGTAGAAGGGCGCGTTCCAGAGCAGATACCGTGCGCCGTTTTCCAGCACCACAGACTCGCTGGAGCCGGAGATGAGCCGCACCATCCACTCCGCGCCCAGCTGCATCAGAAAGATTGCCAGCACGGCCACTGCCACGCTGTACAGGGCGATCTCCTTCATGCCCTTGCGGACACGCTCCGGCTGGTTTGCGCCGCGGTTCTGGGAAACAAACGTGGAGCATGCCGATGCCATGGCCATGACCGGCATGGTGGTAAAGGAGAACAGCTTCCGGGCGGCGGTGTGACCGGCAATGACCAGCGTGCCCAGCCCGTTGATGCCGTACTGCAGCACCACCGAGCCAGCCGAGACGATGCTGCTCATCAGGCCCATGGAGATGCTCTGGCTGAACAGCTCCCAGTAAAGGTGGCTGCCCACCCTGAAATGCTCTTTTTCCGGAAGCAGGATCTTCACTCTGAGGAAGATGTACAGGATGCAGAGCACCACCGAAACGCCCTGCGAGATGACCGTTGCCACAGCCGCCCCCTGCACCCCCATGCCCATTCTTGCAATGAACAGGAGATCCAGCACTACATTCAGGCCCGAGGAGATGAGCAGGAACACCAGCGGCATCACGCTGTTGCCAATGGCGCGCAGCAGGCCCGCGCAGAGGTTATAGGCGAACATGACCAGCACGCCCAGATCGATGGTCAAAATGTAGCGGTACGCATCGTCCAGGATCTCCGCCGGGGTGTCCAGCATGAGGAGCAGCGGGTGCAGGCCCAGCACACCTGCCAGCGTAATGCAAAGGGAAGCCACCAGACCGATGACCAGTGAGCCTGCCACGGTCTTTTTGAGCAGATCGTGATCCTGCGCCCCGTAGGAGCGCGCTGCAACGATTGCAAGGCCGTTGCCGATACCGAGGCCAAAACCGACCAGAAGCTCGTAGATCGAACCGCAGGAGCCAATGGCGGCAAGGGCGGTATCGCCCAGCACATTGCCCACGATCATGGTGTCCACGGTGTTATAGAGCTGCTGGAACAGGTTGGAGATGAAGATGGGCAGCATGAACAGCAGCAGGTTTTTGAAAATGGGCCCGTGCATCAGGTCCACATTCATGCTGAAGGGGGATTTTTTCGCAGTTTGGGTCATAAGGTTCCTCACAGTTTA
>ERZ1673747.2060-NODE-2060-length-16921-cov-4.920194_pt1 | contig 16921 bp, 13 predicted proteins | sample MGYA00580220_ERZ1673747 | MGnify/ENA primary metagenome ERZ1673747 (study PRJEB41218, sample SAMN15661769) | gut metagenome | host: Homo sapiens | place: Canada: London | collected 2015-08-20/2019-03-30 | study: EMG produced TPA metagenomics assembly of... | reverse complement strand
CCAGTACACATTGCTCAAATGCGTCCCTCCTAAAGAACTTTTCAACCAATTAAATAACAATTATAGTGTCTGGCTCGGCGCAGTACCAAATTGTTTTTTATAGGCCCGGGAGAAGGTGGTATAGTCGGAGAAGCCGCTTAACTGGGCGGCCTTCAGGATGGGGGTGCCTTTGGAAATTTTTGTGCGGGCGAGAAGAAGGCGCTTGCTAATGATGTAGTTGTGGATGGTGTAACCGGTTTCCTCCTTGAATTTCCGCATCATGTGATACTTGCTCAGGTAGTATTTCCGCGCAAGGGTTTCAATGGAAAGATCTTCAGTAAGGTTGTGGTTAATATAACGGAGAAGCTCTTCTATCTGGGAATCACTGCTGTAGGAGCGAGCGTCGTAAATGTACTGCTTTTCCAGAAAAATGCGGTTTACATAAACCATGAACTGGGTAAAAAGAGCTGAGCCAAGAAGCTCGCTTCCAAATTTTTCGTCTTTCAAGGCAGCTTCCAGTTCGTAGAGAAGCTGCTTTAATTTTTCCTGAGAGTCAGAGTCCAGACGGATTAGATTGTAACTCCGGTCAATCGCCTTCTGAAAACAGCGGAGTAGTTCTGTGGATTTGATGTCATCGCGGATCCATAGTACAAAACGTTCGTATGGAACCGAAAAATCAATTTCCGGTTTGTGTATGGCGTGACGGTTCACAAGGAGAATGTCCCAGGGCTTCAGGTAGTAGGACTTTCCCTCAATGTGGTAGGCTGCCTTTCCGGAAAGAAAGATGATCACCTTGTGAAAATCATGATAATGGTAGGAAAAATCCCGTTTGGTCTGGTCCTTGATGTGAAAAAGCCGGAAATCCTGCTCCAGATAGCCGGTTTTTTCAGTAGGCTCATTGAAAGAATTCATATGTTATGGCTCCTGTTTTAACTATAGTGTGTATGGAACCGCAAACTTTGCTTGCAGCTACGTTTGCGTAGCATCATAATTCAATTCTGTGCTTGAAATATGACTTTATTATAAATGAAATACCGCATTTTTTGCAATATATTTCGCAAGTTATTCTATGTACATGGGAAAAATAAACGCTATACTGGATATATAAGATGTGATTTGAGAAAAAAGATCACGGGCGCTTCGTCAGAAAGGAATTGAAAACAATGAGAGACAGCATTATCATGACAAAATATCAGGGCTTTGGAAATGATTATCTGGTACTGGATGCGAAGAAAAACCAGCTTCAGCTGCAGGGCAAAAAAGTTGCGCTTCTTTGCCAGCGGGGGTTCGGACTTGGAGCGGATGGTGTGCTTTACGGACCAGTTGACATTAACGGAAAAATGGGAATGCGTATTTTTAATTCCGATGGAAGTGAAGCTGCAATCAGTGGAAACGGTGTCTGTATTTTTGCAAAATATCTTATGGACAATGAGTATGTTACAGAGAAAAAATTTGCCATTGAGACTTTATCCGGAACAATCGAAGTAGAGTGTCTGAATGCCAGAGCGACAGAGTTCCGCGTAAATATGGGCAAAGCCTCTTTTCTTTCCAGAGAGATTCCGGTAACTGGCGAGGTGCGTGAGGTGATCAATGAGCCATTTACATTTAACAAGAAAGAATACAAGGCAACTTGTCTCACAGTAGGAAATCCACACTGCATTATTTTCATGGATCAGGTATCTCAGGAAAAAGTAAGGGAGCTGGGGCCATATGTGGAAAATGCAGATGAGTTCCCGGAAAGAGTGAACCTGCAGATCTGCCGTCAGATTGATAAAGGAAATCTGGATATCGAGATCTGGGAGCGTGGCTCCGGTTACACAAAAGCTTCCGGTACAGGAAGCTGTGCGGCAGCCATTGCAGCCTACCGAAAAGGTCTGATGGAAAACAGAATCAATGTAAACCAGCCAGGTGGTATGATCCAGATCGACATTAAAGAAGACGGAACTATTTTTATGACAGGAACTGTTGGATATATTGCGGAGATGAGCGTGGCTGAGAGCTTTTTCTCATAGAAAGAAAATATGGTGCATATGGCGCATCCCAACGGCCGGGGCTGTGTAGCGGTAGCTACGGCGACTGACGTAGGAGCAGCAGATGAAAAATCAGACAAGTCAATATGGCAGTTGCTTAATTTTCGATGTACGAGAATCCAGGTATAGAAGTAAGAAGACTTCCGTGCCTGGATTCTTTTTTGCTGCAAATGGGGGGATGTCTGTAAGCGATGTCATTATGCCTAAAGAGAGGAAAGCATTTTTTAAAATATGGAGACGGAATCAGCATGTTGATATACGAAACAGCCCCTCTTGTTGATAAAAAAAGTGCAATGTCTAAACTAAAAATAGATAGACATTTCTAACATAATTCTGTAAAATAAACAAAGGTTAGAAAACACTAATAATAGTTAAACAAGGAGGAAGAGAATGGCTGACAAAAAGTTATTAAGAAAAATTGCTCCGATCATTATGAGTGCAGCTGTAGCGATGACCAGTTCACCGGTTGGAGTTATGGCAGAGGAATTTATTTCTGGAGAAGCAGCTGTTGAGGTATCTGAGGAGACTACATATGGTTCTGATGAGATTTCAGACGACTATGACGAATCATCAGAGGCTGACGATTCAGCAGATTTTGGTACAGACACAGAGGATGGTTTTGAATCTGGAGAAGCCGCAGAAGAGGAGTCTGGATTTGAGGACGGCGAAACCGGAGACACAGAAGATGCTTTTTTAGCAGACACTGAGGGCGAAACCAACAATGAAGCGGGAGCTGTGAAAACAGTGGAGGATGGTCAGATCGTACTGATGAACATTCCCTATGAAGCTTTTTACAGATCTGAGTTGAAAAACAATGATGTAAAAGTAGATGCATTTACATCCGCGACGAAAGCAAAAACAAAGATGAGCGGCGTGATGAATGGAAATGCTGCTTATCATACAAGCGCGGAAGGAAATGAACTTGCAGGTGTTACTTTTCCGGTAAAAGTGAATAAAGCTTCTGATTTGGAAAATTTTAAACAGATTACAGACAGCACTACTATAGAGATTACTACGAACATGAAAGGCCAGGTAAGTACTAATACATATACTGGTGCAGCGGCTCTTATTGAACAGCCAAGCTATACTTATTATGTTCCGGCAGAAACTCCTGCATATTACAAGGAAATGAGCGTAGATGAGAACGAAAATATTTCTTTTGGCGCTGTTCAGGGAATGTCCGAACAGAATGTTAGTGTGAATGCTGAATTAAAGCTTAATTCCAAATATGGAGATTATCAGCTTGAGCTGGATGAGACAGCAGTAAAGGCAGTAGTAAATGCATCTAATGGTGATAAGATTTATGGTGTAATCATCAATACAACAGACGGAACCACTTATGCACTCCGTCATCTTGAGAATATCTGGAAAGGAAAAGAACTTGCATGGAGCACCGGCTTTACAACAGAATCTCACGGTTGCCCAATAAGCTCTGACCACTACAAATCCATGATGGGAAAAACTATTTCCAGCGTAACGTACTATACGGATAAGGGGGAAATTAATTTTGATATTCCAGATACTTATGTTCCGGTAAAAACAGGTGTCAGTGCAACCGTTGACAACATCAAGGTAACAGATGCAGAGGTTAAAGTTGAATTATCTGAAGCACTTCCATCTGATTATTCAAAGAAATATGCAGTTGATGATGTGGAAGCAGCGACAACAGAGACAGGAGTAAAGGTTACAAATCTTACACCTGGAACACATACTCTGACAATTTCCGATGCAAATGGAAAATATGCTCCTGTCAGCGCTACTTTTACAGCAACAACAGATACTGTAATGGCTTCTTATGATGAGTATGAAGGAAAACTGGTTGCTGCGGCAGATATTACCGCTGAGCAATTTGTTGCATTTACCAAAACAGTTTCAAAAGTAAAAATTGGTGACCAAGAGTATGCTGCAAGCGGAAAAGGTGCTGTGAAGATTGTTCAGGAGGATGGAACTCTTGATTATTCTAAAACAGCTGTAAACGATGGAGATACAGTAGTTGTAAGTGCTGCCGGATACCCAGATGTAACATTTGTTTACAACGAAAACGTATATGTATACGCAGGTCTTACCTGGGCTGAATACTGGTCTTCCGAGGATGTATACAATGCAGGCTCCACCGCTTCTTCTGAAGAAAAAGACAGAAGAGGTGAGTCAGACCTTGGAGCATTTGATGCTGTAACAAGAGCAACTGCAAACCATGGCCTTCACAGAGGAAGCTTCCAGGCAATCGCGGTTCTTAATGGAAAAACAGTTTCCCATTGGAGCGCAGACGGAAAAACAGTTCATTATGCCGATGGAACATCAGAAGTATTTAACCGGAACAATGTAACCGGATATACCGTAACTGGCCTGAAATATGTACCGGTTGAGATTAAGAGAGCTGACCTTGCTGCTTTTGCAGAAAGCCATGCAATTGTAAAAAATGGCGGACAGCTGATCGGCGGTTATGGCGAGAAAGAACTGAAATCCTATGAAGCCGTTGCAAATGTAACTGCAAATACAAATGGTTTGAAAAAAGTTACAAAAGCTGAAGACGGAAGCTTTGTAATCGGAGCAAGACAGAACGGAACTGAGTCTGGTATCAAAGATGCAGAGCTGAAAGTGGCAGACGGAATTACAGCAACTGTAAAACCTGGAAATGGTTCTTATGGTGAGTTCCTGAGAGTTGACCTGACTGGAAACTATGGCGATCTTGGTGCACATATGCAGTCTGTTGAGTGGGCATATTATGGAAATGATTCCACTTATACAAACAGACTTGCAAACTATGGAACAAAATTTGCAGCTGATAACTGGATGCATAAAATGATGGGTATCCAGCTTGGTCTTACAGAATCTGGAAGATGCAAGCTTCCGGAAGGAACTGACGGAACTGGTTACTGGATCCTTACTGTTCATGCCCTTGGATACCAGGATTACGTTGTAAAATTCCAGGCAACAGCTGAGAATATTGCAAAACCTGCAGGTGATGCAGATTCCACACCACTGGAAAACATTATCGCAGAAGCAAAAGCCCTGAACGAGGCTGATTATACTCCGGAGAGCTGGGCTGCTGCAAAAGACAGCATTGCAAATGAGCTTGAAGAGTGCGAGGAAATGCTTGCAAATATTAAGAATCAGACAACTTATGGCGTAGAAGAGCAGATCGGACATTTAAGAGAAGCTCTTAACATGCTTGTAAAAGCTCCGGCTCCAACCGCAACACCGGCACAGCCGACCGCAACACCGACCCCTGCACAGCCAACTGTAGCACCTACACAGCCAACTGTAACTCCAGCACCGACTGTAGCACCAGCCAAAGGAATTACAGCAACTGCAAAAGCTTCCACAATTTACACCAAAGGAAAAACCTCTACAACCATTACTGTTGTAAAAAATGATGTAACTGGAAAAGTTAAATTTACATCCAGCAATAAGAAAGTAGCGACTGTTTCCTCCAAAGGCGTTGTAAAAGCGAAAAAAGCGGGAAAGACAACCATTACTGTAAAGGTTGGAAATTACACTAAGAAGGTAGTAATCCAGGTTAAGAAACCTTCTCTGAAGCTTGCAAAATCTTCTGCAACAATCAAGAAAGGCAAAACAGTAAAAATCAAAGCAACCGCAACACCATCCGGAAAAGTAACATATAAGTCCAGCAACAAGAAAGTAGCGACTGTTACTGCAAAAGGTGTTGTAAAAGGTAAGAAGAAAGGTACTGCAACCATCACTGTTACAAGTAATGGAGTATCTAAGAAATTCAAAGTAAAAGTAAAATAATGATTACAAAGCTTTTACGATAACAAATAATACTTGTGCAAAAACAAGGCAAAGGAACGGGGGCCGTTTTTAACAGCCCCTGCTTTTGCTTGTAAAAAGAAACTTATTTTGCTACATATTTTAACAGGAGACAGCATGAAAAAACGAGACAGTGATAAGAATCCTTTTGAAAAAAAGAATCTGGTGAAACTTGCTCCGGCAGCAGTGGTTATTGCTGCTGTGGCTGCAGCAGGTGCTCAGGCTGGCAGCAGTGGAAAAGAAGTGACTGCTGAAACCAGAGAGGTTGTAAAATCCCAGGATCTGGAATCGCTTTTGAAAACAGCCTATTCCTATGAGACAGCAGATGACGAGGCAGAAGAGGAGAGTCTGCTGAAAACAGGCAAAAACACATCATCAGCTTCTTCAAAGAAAAAAACTTCCAAAATTTCAAAGAAAAAAAATGGTATAAAAAAAGGAAGCTCAAAGACCCTTCCAGTAAAAACGGCTGCATCTTCAGGGGTAGGTCAGGGCTCCACCACTACACCAACTACAGAAGTTCCGGAAGGCGGCTATAAAGATGGAACTTACCAGGGCAGCGGTACTGGCTTTGGGGGAACGATTACCGTACAGGTAACTGTATCAGATGGGAAAATCACAGCTGTTGATATATTGAGTGCCTCAGGAGAAACAGGCTCTTATTTTGCCTCCGCTCAGGGCGTTGTAAGTAAGGTTTTATCAAGCCAGTCCCCGAATGTGGATGCAGTCAGCGGTGCAACTTATTCCTCAAACGGAATTATCCAGGCAGTACAGAACGCCCTTTCACAGGCAGGAAACAGTGATTCTGCCACACCGGCTGCCACACCAACTCCAACGCCAAAACCTGCAAAGAAACCGAAGAAAGATACTTCTGTCAGCTATAAAGATGGCGTATATGAGGGACAGGCAGAAGGCTTTGATGGAACCGTAACGGTAAAGGTTACAATAAAAAATGGAAAAATCAAAAAAATAAGCAACACAAATACAGATACACCTGAATTTTTTAATAAAGCATGGAAAACAATCAAGTCCAATGTGATTTCCAGACAGAGTACTTCTGAAATTGATACTGTAAGTGGTGCAACATTTTCTTCCAATGGAATTCTCGGAGCTTTATCCCAGGCTCTTTCAAAGGCTGATCAATCAGGAACTACAGACTCAAAGGAAGAAGATATAACTCCAACCCCGACTACTGTACCTGATGAAACTGTAACACCAATTCCAACGGAGATTCCACAGCCTACCAAGACTCCGGATAATCCGTCAGATGAGCAGCCGGTTGTAAATCTTTTGAAAGATGGCACCTATACAGGGTCTGCAATGGGATATTCCGGACAGGTTAACATAACACTGACGATTAAAGATGGAAAAATTACGGAAGTAACAAATACAAACTCAGATACCCGAAGCTTTTTCAATAAGGCATGGAGATCCATACAGCCTAAAATACTGGAAAAGCAGAGTACAGAAGGAATTGACACTGTAAGTGGTGCAACATTTTCTTCTATGGGAATTCTGGATGCGTCCAAAATAGCATTGGAGCAGGCAAAAAATACAGAGGTACAGCCTTCAGTAACGCCAGAGCCCACTGAGGCGCCGGATTCCACCGAGAAGCCAGAACCCACAAATACGCCAAAGCCGACTTCTGTTCCGGAACCAACGACTGCACCGGAGCCTACAGCTGTACCAGAGCCTACTGAAACGCCAGAGCCAACTTCTGTACCGGAACCGACGGATACACCAGAGAATTCTGTAACGCCGGAACCCACAGCTACGCCAGAACCCACGCCTGTGCCTGCTGGTGCATATACAGATGGAACCTACACTGGTATTGGAGAAGGTAATGACGGACCAGACAGTGTACAGGTTACCGTAACAATATCCGGAGGACAGATTGTGGGAGCAACCTATTTTTCCTATGATGATGAAGAATATGCAGATACAGCCTGGGAGGGAATTCTTGGACAGGTTATGGGAAAGCAGTCCGCAGACAGTATAGATACAGTATCTGGATGCACATATTCCTCCCAGGGATTTATTCAGGCATTTAGAAATGCATTAAATCAGGCAAAAGGAGCATAACCCATGAAATACCAGAGTTTTATTATGAGAGTTTTATGTCTGCTTCTGATCGTTGGCGCCGTCCTTGGCTACAACTCCATGCAGAAAAAAGACAGTGATACCGAAAAAGACCAGCAGATCGCCAGTCTGACAACCAGAGTGGAGGCCTTGGAAAAACAGCAGGATGAGATATTAAGTGCCCTTGAAGAGGCTGCGAAAGCGCAGGAAGAGGCGAAGAAAAAGGCAGAAGAGGAAGCGAAGAATCAGAAAGCCCAGGTGGAGGAAACATCTTCCGGGGATGCTTCCGAGGACGCGAAAAAAGATGAGGAAAATACAGATGAGACAGAGGCTGAGGACACTTCTTCTAATGAAGACAGTGAAGAGCTTGTTTATAAAAACGGAACCTATACAGGAGACGGCCAGGGCTTTGGCGGCAACATCCAGGTTCAGGTTACACTTGAAAATGATACGATTACAGACATTCAGGTGGTAAGTGCACCAGGCGAAGACTCTGCATACCTTTCCCAGGGACAAGGCGTGATCAGCACCATTCTGGCTTCCCAGAGTACAGACGTTGACACCATTTCCGGCGCAACCTTCAGTTCCACTGGAATTATCAACGCTGTAAATGATGCACTTGGAAAGGCGGAAAATCAATGAAAAAGAGACAGAGAAAAATCCGGCTGATCCGCGCCGGCATCCAGCTTCTGTTTTTCATTTTTGCTCCGGCACTTTTTTCCACGGCATTCGCAGGCGTGAAGTCCATTTTTCAGGCAATCGCAGCACATCAGACAATCAGCTGGAATTCCTTTTTGGATGTGACTGCCGTGCTGCTGGTGGTAACCTGCCTGTTCGGACGGCATTTCTGCGGATATGCCTGCGCATTTGGTTCCCTTGGGGATGCATTGTATGAGCTGACTGTGTTTATCCGCCAGAAGGTTTTTCATAAAAAAGGCCGTCACGGATATTCAGAAAAAGCCATCCGTATTTTGCAGAAGGTGAAATATATCTGGCTTCTGGTGCTTCTTGTATCTATCCTTACCGGCTGGTACAGCAAGCTTCAGGGCATGAGCCCCTGGGATGTGTTTTCCATGCTCACCGCTGGCAGACTTCCTGGCGCCTCCTACAAGGTGGGGATTGTGCTGCTGCTTCTGATCCTGATCGGAATGTGTACCCAGGAAAGATTTTTCTGCCAGTTCCTCTGCCCAATGGGCGCGATTTTTGCTATAATGCCTATAGCGCCTTCTGCACTGTTCAATCGTGACAGAAGCACCTGTCCGGCGAAATGCGGAGCCTGCAAAAAACGCTGCCCTGCTCATCTGGACATTGACGGTGATACCTCTCTCTCCGGAGAATGTATCTGCTGCCACGCCTGCCAGGGAATCTGCCCGAAGAAGAATATCCGGATCGGGATTCCGAAGGCGAAAGATGAGAGCCTTTTTTATGCTATAGGAAATTCCGTTGGAATTCCCTATAGCATAAAAAGCCCTGCCGGGCAGGATCGCACTGCGGCGGAAAGGTAGATGTCGCTTATAGCGACCCGCCGCAGGCGGAGAATCCTGCAAAGCAGGATTCTTTCTTGAACACGCGCTGGAAAAAGATGGGCGAAAGCTATTGGAAAATAAGAGAAAATAAAATCAGAAAGAACAGGATATGAGTAAAAAAAGAAGTAAAGTAAGATTTCAGAATGAAGTCGATTTAATTAAGGTACATTATAAAAAGCAGTCCAGAGGTCAATCACTTACCTGCTTGGATATGTTTAATGGGAGAAAGCATTTGAGAAAGAGAAGTGTGGCAGGAATTCTCTGCAGCAGCCTGTTTCTCACTGTCATTTCTGCAACAGTACTGGGAAAAACCACTACAGTTGTTTATGCTGCTGACGTAGAAAAATACACCAACGCAGATTTCGCAATGGACACGGTAGTTTCCGAAACCCTTTACACCTCAGGCGAGGACATCAACACCCAGATTGGTGAAAAGCTCCGCGAAATGGAAACCACCCTCCTTTCCTGGACAGAGGAAAATTCCCAGATTTCCCAGCTGAACAATGCTGATGGCAAGACCATGGAAGTTTCTGATGATCTTGCCGCCGACCTTGAGAAAATCCGCCAGCTTTCCCAAGATTCCAACGGTGCTTTTGACCCCACCCTTGGAAAAGTTATCCGCCTGTGGGACATTGACGGCGAGAACCCTCATGTCCCAGATCAATCCGAAATCGACACCCTTCTTCCCGAAGTGGGCTACGAGAAAATTCAGGTGGACGGAAACAATGTAACTCTTCTTGATGGCTGTACCCTGGATCTTGGTGCCGTTGGAAAAGGCATGGGCTGTGATTTGATCATGGATTACCTGCAAACCCAGCCAGATGTCTTCGGTATGATCCTGAACCTTGGCGGCAGCAGTGTCATGACCTACGGCGAAAAGCCCGACGGCTCCTCCTGGAAAGTAGCCCTTACCGATCCCCGTGACACGGAAGGCGACTATCTTGGAGCCATCACCCTGGACGCCAACCAGTTCCTTTCCACCTCCGGCGACTACGAAAAATACTTCATAGAAGATGGAATCCGCTACCACCACATTCTGGATCCAAAGACCGGTTACCCTGTCTGGAATGGTCTCACCTCTGTTACCATCGTCTGCGACCAGGGTTATCTGGCCGACGGCCTTTCCACCGCCTGCTTCGTCCTGGGTATGGACGCGGCCAAACCTCTTTTAGAGAAATATGATGCAGAAGCAGTATTCGTAGATGAAGGCAAAAATGTGTATGTGACAAGTGGATTGATGGATAAATTCGAATTAATGAAAGACGGATATATAGTAAACGAATTATAAGTTGTCCATGATAAATTCATAGAAAATGATAACTTATGGAATAGCAAGAAGAGCTCCCGACGATAGTTCAAAACTATCGTCAGGAGCTCTTTTTCAATCAACAGCATTTGGGCTGAATATATTCCTAAGCGGGGCATTCAAGGCGCGCCCTTAATGGAGCGGAGATCCACTGCTTACGAAGACTTAACATCGAAGGCTCTCCTGAGATGTTTAGTCGCAGTTAGCAGTTAGCTCCGCGGAATGTTGCGCCTCCCCGCGTGGAATATATTCAGCCCAGATGCGTACGGTGGTAACATCTCACGGAATTCTCTTAAGCACTTCCTTCGTCAGCACTCCAATCAGCAGTCCTGTAATCACTCCCGACACCATCAGCGCCGGAGCATAATAATACAACAGTCCCACCGTATGCGTTGCCGGAATCGCCACCAGCAGCTGACCGATGTTATGGGAAACGCCACCAGCCACACTTACACCCAGCTGCCCGAATCCAATCTTATTTTTCACAAAAACCATCACAATCAAACTAAGGGTCGCCCCCGCCAGGCTATACATAATACTGGAGCCGCTTCCAAACATAAAACCGATAATAAAAATTCTCACAATGGAAACCAGCGCCGCTTCTTTCCACGTATACCTCTCCAGCACAAAAAGCACCGCCAGATTTGCAAGCCCCAGCTTCATTCCCGGAATTCCCGCAAAAAACGGAATCAACGATTCCACATACCCGAAAATAATGGCAATGGCTGCAAACAGCCCAAGATACGCTGCCTTTTTCTGATCCATCACTTACACCACTGCGTCAAATCCACTCTCGGAATCCTGTGAATCTGAATCGCCCTCTCCCTGAATGACTACTCTGTTTGGCAGGCACACAATATATCCGCCTGCACTGCCCACTGCCGGTTGCTTCATGCAAAGATGATCCGGACAGTCCGCCTCTGTCATCTTTACCTCGCCGTCCTTAATTTCACACACATTGGTATCCCCAATCTGGATCACCTGATCTTCAGCCAGTGAATAAGTTCCATAAAGCTCCCCATCCACCGTAATCTGGATCGACCCATGAGTTCCATGTGGAACCGCATAAACAAAAATACAAAGTGCCACTGAAATAACCAATAGTGCACCAATAAATACTGCTTCTTTTTTCTTCAAAAATGATACCTCTTCATTAATAGTTTTAACAAAAATCATTATATCATAGAAACATGTCCCACAAACGGATCATTAGTTTATGATATAAGAAATATAGAGATTTTTCAACCTATTCTAAAATCCATTTTTGAGAAAAAATCGCAACAGAGAGAATGACTGTTATTCACAAAGGAAACGGTAACGGGTGGCTATTCCTTTCCACACCGCTTTTTATTGTAATTTCCCACGGAATATGCTATTGTATAGTTTGAAAGTCTGTGTGCCGTGCGGATCGCGGGAATGATTTTTCAAACACGTTCCAGACCTGCGGCATTGTTGGAGAAAAGTAACGATTCAGAAAACACTGGACAGTTACACAGAAATATTAGAAAGAAGGTGAAGCTATGGTTGAATTAGACCAGTTCAAGAGCATTCTTGCAACATACACAGAACCATTAGTGGAAGTGAGGGATTCACTTTGACCTGGCTAACAAAGAAAAGCGGGTTGAAGAATTAGAGCGCGAAATGGAAGCGCCTGATTTCTGGGACAATGCAGAAGTATCCCAGAAGAAAATGAAAGAATTAAAGAGCATGAAGGACGACATGGAAACCTATCAGAATCTGGTAACCCAGAAAGAAGATATGGAGACCCTGATCGAGATGAGCTATGAGGAAAATGATCCGTCCATGATCGAAGAAATCCAGGAAATGCTGGATGAGTTCCAGGCACAGTTTGACAGTATCCGTGTGAAGACACTTCTTTCAGGAGAGTATGACGGCGAGAATGCCATTATAAAACTGAATGCAGGAGCTGGTGGAACAGAAGCCTGCGACTGGTGCAGTATGCTGTATCGTATGTATACACGCTGGGCTGAGCGCAAGGGCTTTTCAATTGAAGTTCTGGACTATCTGGACGGCGATGAAGCTGGTATCAAATCTGTTACGTTCCAGGTAAACGGAGAGAACGCATACGGACTTCTGAAGTCTGAGAAAGGTGTTCACCGTCTGGTACGTATTTCCCCGTTCAATGCGGCTGGAAAGCGCCAGACCTCTTTCGTATCCTGCGATGTAATGCCGGATATTGAGAAAGATCTGGACGTAGAAGTCAATGATGAGGACATCCGTATTGATACCTACCGAAGCAGTGGTGCCGGCGGACAGCATATCAACAAGACCTCATCCGCTATCCGTATCACTCATTTCCCAACAGGAATCGTGGTACAGTGTCAGAATGAGCGTTCCCAGCATATGAATAAAGATAAGGCTATGCAGATGCTGAAAGCGAAGTTATATCTTCTGAAACAGCAGGAAGCAGAAGCCAAGCTTTCCGGAATCCGAGGCGAAGTAACGGATATCGGCTGGGGCAACCAGATCCGTTCCTACGTTATGCAGCCATATACCATGGTCAAAGATCACCGTACCAATGAAGAAACCGGAAATGTAGATGCAGTTATGGATGGTGCCATTGATATCTTTATTAATGCATATCTGAAATGGATCGCACTTGCGAAGAGACCTGCAGAGCAGCAGTAAAAGCATGCTGCTGTTCACGAAGTAACGGTAACAGGGCAATGCCAGTTTCCGGATTATGTCTGGATACAGCGGCTGTAATGGCAGAGATTTGCAGGGCGCAGTGAAAGTGGAAGGAAATGCAGGATGCCAAAGACAACAGATAAGAATAAATATTTTGTAGTAAAAGAGCGGGCTGTGCCGGAAGTGCTTCTGAATGTAGTTGCAGCGAAGAAGCTTCTGGAATCAAAGCGGGCAGTTACAGTTCAGGAAGCTGCAGACGCTGTGGGAATCAGCCGAAGCTCTTTCTATAAATATAAAGATGATATTTTTCCCTTCCACGAGGAAGCCAAGGGAAAGACCATCACTTTTATTATACAGATGGATGATGAGCCGGGAATTTTATCCAATGTTCTTCGGGCTATTGCGGAAAATCATGGCAATATTCTGACTATACATCAGAGTATTCCCATCAGTGGTATTGCCACTCTTACCTTAAGTGTGCAGATCCTTCAGGGAGAAGGGGATGCAGAGGCAATGGTGGATGACATTGAACAGATGGAAGGAATCCATTATTTAAAAATTTTAGGCAGGGAGTAACGGACAGATGATAAATATTGCAGTGTTAGGATATGGCACAGTTGGAAGTGGTGTAGTAGAAGTCATCCGCACCAATCATGAATTGATTAACAAAAGAGCCGGGGAAGAGATTAAGATCAAATATGTACTGGATCTTCGTGAGTTCCCGGGAGATCCGGTAGAAGAGATTCTTGTTCATGATTTTGAGCAGATCGTAAATGATCCGGAAGTTAAAATTGTAGTAGAAGTAATGGGAGGAACCGGTGCTGCCTATACTTTTACAAAAAGAGCACTTGAAGCCGGCAAGAGTGTGTGCACCTCAAATAAAGCTCTGGCTGCCAAATACGGTCCTGAGCTTATGGAAATTGCAAAAGAGAAAAAGATCAACTTCCTTTTCGAGGCAAGCTGCGGCGGTGGAATCCCGATCATTCGTGCCATCAACGGTTCTCTTACCGCAGATGAGATCGATGAGGTCAGCGGAATTCTGAACGGAACTACCAACTATATGCTGGATAAGATGATCACAGAAGGTGCTGATTTCAATACTGTTCTGAAAGAGGCTCAGGAAAAAGGCTACGCAGAGGCTGATCCTACCGCTGACGTGGAAGGACAGGACGCATGCCGTAAGATTGCCATTCTTTCCTCTCTGGCATATGGAAAATTCCTGAATTTTGAAAATGTTTATACAGAAGGAATTACAAAGATCACACCAGAGGATATGGAATACGCAAGAGAAATGGGCAGAAGCATCAAGCTTCTTGGCACAAGCAAGAAATTGGGAGACGATTCCTTCTACGCACTTGTAGCACCTTTCCTTGTTGGACAGGATAATCCTCTTTATGGCGTAAAAGGTGTGTTCAACAGTATTTTTGTACATGGAAATATGCTTGGCGATGCCATGTTCTATGGAAGCGGAGCTGGCAAGCTTCCTACTGCCAGTGCAGTTGCAGCAGACGTTGTGGAGGCTGCAAAGCATCTTCATGACACCATTCCGAATAACTGGAGCAATGAAGAGATGACCCTGATGGAGCCGGATTCTGTAGAAGGCCGTTTCTTTGTCCGTGTGAAGGATACTTCCCTGGATGAGGTGGATAAGGCTTTTGGTAAGGTTGAGGCTGTGATCGAGCCGGATTCCCTTCCGGAAGAATTTGGTTTTATTACCAGACTTATGACACAGGGCGAGTACAAAGCGCGTGTGAAAGCGCTTGGAGAGAATGTTCTGGGCATGATCCGCGTGAAAGACTGATAACATGAAACCGCAGTTATTCAGGTAATGGGCAGCTGCGTGAAACTGTCTGTATGCGCAGATAAAAAATAAAACTGACAGCGTGAAAGGAAAAACTATGCTGATAGTTAAGAAATTCGGCGGTACTTCCGTTGGGGACAAACAGAGAATGTATAATGTTGCCAACCGTTGTATCGAGGAATATAAAAAAGGAAATGACGTGGTGGTGGTTTTGTCCGCCATGGGAAAATATACAGATGAGCTGATCCGTATGGCTCATGATATGGACGACAAGCCTCCGAAGCGTGAGATGGATATGCTCCTTACCATCGGTGAGCAGATGTCCGTATCTCTGATGGCCATGGTAATGCACAAGCTGGGCGTTCCGGCGGTTTCCCTGAATGCTTTTCAGGTGACCATGCATACCACAAGCAGCCATCAGAATGCAAGATTGAAAAGAATTGACACAGAGCGTATCCGCCGTGAGCTGGATGCCCGCAGGATTGTCATCGTTACCGGATTCCAGGGAGTGGATAAGTATGATGATTATACCACCCTGGGACGAGGCGGTTCTGATACCACTGCCGTGGCACTGGCAGCAGCGCTTCATGCAGACGCCTGCGAGATTTATACAGATGTGGACGGCGTTTATACAGCCGACCCACGTAAGGTTCCAAATGCCAGAAAGCTGAAAGAAATCACATACGATGAGATGCTGGATCTGGCAACGTCAGGAGCGGGTGTACTTCACAACCGTTCTGTGGAAATGGCGAAGAAATACGGAGTGCCCCTTGTGGTCCGCTCCAGCCTGAATAACAGTGAAGGAACGGTAGTGAAGGAGGTAGTTAGCGTGGAAAGAATGCTGATCAGCGGTGTTGCGCTGGATACAGATGCTGTAAGAATTGCAGTGCTGGGACTTCGTGATGTGCCAGGTGTTGCATTTAAGGTGTTTGATACCCTTGCAAAGAAGAATATTAATGTAGATGTTATTCTGCAGTCTATCGGACGTGCAGGAACAAAGGACATCTCTTTTACAGTAAATAAGGATGATCTGGATGATGCAGTTGCTACTCTGGAGGAGCACCAGGAACGGCTGGGGTTCAAGGAGCTTCACTCCGAACGCAATATCGCCAAGCTTTCCATCGTTGGTTCCGGTATGCTCAGCAATCCTGGTGTGGCTGCAAAGATGTTCGAGAGCCTTTATAATGAGGGCGTAAATATCAACATGATCTCTACATCCGAGATCCGTATTACCGTCCTGATCAATGAGAAAGACGGAATCAGGGCTATGAATGCAGTACACGATGCTTTTGGCCTTGCCGACTGAACGTAACATTTAGGATACAGAAAGCTGGTATCTTACAGGAATAACAGGAGGGGAAATATGAGTGATTATGTGATCAGCTGCTGCTCCACAGCAGACCTTACCAAAGAACATTTTGAAAAAAGAAATATTTCCTATATCTGCTTTCATTATGAATTAAATGGAAAAGAATATGCGGATGATCTGGGACAGTCAATGCCCTTTGACCAGTTTTACAAAGCAATGCAGGACGGGGCGTCCACCAAAACTTCCCAGGTAAATGCAGATGAATTCGAGGAGTATTTCGAGAGATTTTTGAAACAGGGTAAAGATGTGCTTCATGTCTGCCTGTCTTCCGGAATTTCCGGCGTTATAAATTCTGCAAACGTTGCAAAAGCAGAACTGGAGGAGAAATATCCGGGGCGTAAGATCCTGGTTGTGGATTCACTGGGCGCATCCTCTGGCTATGGTCTTTTTATGGATAAGCTGGCAGATCTGCGT
>ERZ1673747.2018-NODE-2018-length-17215-cov-9.361480_pt1 | contig 17215 bp, 17 predicted proteins | sample MGYA00580220_ERZ1673747 | MGnify/ENA primary metagenome ERZ1673747 (study PRJEB41218, sample SAMN15661769) | gut metagenome | host: Homo sapiens | place: Canada: London | collected 2015-08-20/2019-03-30 | study: EMG produced TPA metagenomics assembly of... | reverse complement strand
GCAGGACGTTTGCAGTGGTATATAAAAGATAGTATGAGACAACTAAAAATCACAAAATCAATAACCAACAGGGAAAGTGCATCTCTGGATAAGTATTTGCAGGAAATTGGTAAAGAGGATCTGATAACCGTTGAAGAAGAAGTTGAGCTGGCTCAGCGGATCCGGAAGGGAGACCAGAAAGCACTGGAGAAATTGACGAGGGCGAATCTGCGGTTTGTAGTGTCTGTGGCCAAGCAGTATCAGAATCAAGGCTTGAGCTTGCCGGACTTGATAAACGAGGGGAACCTCGGTTTGATCAAAGCTGCAGAAAAATTCGACGAAACCCGTGGGTTTAAGTTTATATCTTATGCAGTGTGGTGGATTCGTCAGTCTATCCTGCAGGCTTTGGCAGAACAGTCGCGTATTGTTCGTTTGCCTTTGAATCAGGTTGGTTCATTGAATAAAATCAACAAGGCTTTTTCGCGTTTCGAACAAGAGAACGAACGTCGTCCTTCGCCTGAAGAATTGGCTGATTCATTGGATTTGCCCGCAGAAAAAGTGGCCGATACGTTAAGGGTATCCGGACGTCATATTTCAGTGGATGCTCCTTTCGTCGAGGGAGAAGATAATAGTTTGCTGGATGTATTGGTAAATGACGATTCGCCTATCGCTGACCGTACGTTGATCAACGAATCGCTTTCTACCGAAGTAGAAAGAGCTTTGTCTACTTTGACCGAAAGGGAAAGGGATATTATCAAATTATTCTTCGGGATCAATACCCAGGAAATGACTTTGGAAGAGATCGGCGAGAAGTTCGGTCTGACCCGTGAAAGGGTGCGGCAGATTAAAGAGAAGGCCATTCGTCGTTTAAGACACTCTTCAAGAAGTAAATTGTTGAAAACATACTTAGGATAATGAAAACGCCCTTCGGGGCGTTTTTTCGCTTATATATTGATACTCAAAGAGGCCGGGTCCTTTCGGTCCTGATCCGATCTGCCCTTCCTGTTTAGCGTATTGGAAGGATTTCTCCCCCTGGTGCAGATAAAAGATTTAGCTCGGAATGATATTCCTAACCGGCATTGAAAATACTTCGATCGGCCGGTTACAGACGAGATTGTAGACTAAAGTGTGTCTGTAAAGTTAATTATTTTATTTACTTGACACACTTTAGTCTACAATCAGGGCGACCGCACCAAAATTCCTCTAAAAAGTTTATCATTGCAAAATGAATACCTCTAATTATTTTTCAGAAGTGACAGATCCTCGTGTAACAGGTCGCTGTCTACCTTTGTTGTCAGATATATTAATGATAGGTTTGTGTACTTATCTGGCAGGCGGAACAGATTATGAGTCTTTTTGTGGATTATTTCATAGGATTACATAAAGTGTAATTATACTGATAATCAGCATCTAACACATTTTGCTGTTTGCAGAAAAATACGTATATTTGCAGTGGTTTTCGTGCGAAAAGGTCACCTGAAGGTCACCAAAACGAGCGGAATATTAACTATAAATAAGTGCATTATGGAGATTGAAAAAACGAATAAGGTCACCCACATGGCAAAGAAGAACGGAAAATCCAATGCAAGAGGAGAAAAATGCCTTGCGAAATTTACGGCTGCCAATGGCAACGTGTACGGTTCTTTAACTCTTGACATACGCAAAGCGGGCGACTATTCGCAACCGCTTCCAGTTGCTGTGCGTGTGTGTCATGGTGGACAAAAGATTTTCCTGCGCTTAGGAAAATCATACACTATGGAAGAATGGTTGGTTCTTTGCGATTATGAGAAAAGCGGTCGGCGCATCCAATTAGCGGAGCGTAACGATATGAAGAATCTGATGGACAGAGTGGAGCTGATGGCTAATCAACTGATTTCAGAAAACAATTTCTCTCTTCGCAAGTTGCAAGATAGGTTCCAAGGCAAGAAAGACGATGATAGCACCATCATCACAGTTTGGGATTCGTACATTCAATCTAAGACCAATGAAGGTAAGGCAGGTTCCGCTCGTTGTAGTAAGGACGTACGCAACCGCTTTGTGAAAGATTTGGGAACGGATGTATCGTTTGCCGATATTAACCGTGACTTTATCTTGAAATGGGTAAAAATCATGAAGAAGAATGAATTGAGCACCACCACTATTGCTATCGCACTTCGCAGTCTAAGGACTATAATTAATATGTGCATCGCTAACGGACTGATGAAAGGTGATACCAAAGAAATGTTTAAGGATACGGGCTACAACAAAGCGCAGAGCCGTAAGCATGAGTTTCTTGACGTGGCTATCATGCGTAAGCTCTATGACTTTTGGAAAGCTGACGAGGCAAAAGACAAAGATGGAAACGAACTGTTCCTCGGCAGAGAGAAGTATGCCATATTTCGCGACCTTGGACTATTCCTTTTTATGTATTTGGGCGATGGACAGAACCTTGCTGATACACTCCGACTGACTTATGATGAACTATACTATGCCACTCATGGCAAGCAGCTTCGTTTCCTTCGCCACAAAACTCGTGAGCGGAACGAGAGTGCCAGTGAAGTGATATTTCCTGTCACTCCCGAGATTCAAGAGATACTCAACCGGTATGGCAATGTCCCAAAACTTGGGCGGAGGGTATTCCCCATCATGAGTGAGCTAATCACACCAGAACAAGAGATATGGGTTATCCAACGCTACAACAGATATATACGTGAGCACATGGCAAAAGTTGCCAAACTATTGAATATGGAACAGGCACCATCATCCACTTGGGCAAGGCACAGCTTCGCAACCAACCTCAATAACTCTGGTGTCGTACCTTATAAATATATAAGCGACAGCATGGGGCATAGTGGCGGCGGTGACATTACTTCCAATTATATCGGTGCCTATCCTCTTGCAAAGATGCTGGAGTATAACCATTATCTACTCAATGAGAAGTCGAAAGAAAGTACTCCTGTGGTAGATAAGAAAGCCCTGCTTGAGATGCTGAAAGGCTTGAGCGAGGAGGAACGGATGGAGTTGATGGCTAACTTATCAGACTAATTATAGTCACTCACCGCAAGAATGCCAAGTGAAATACCGCAAAAAAGAGGATTGAAATGCCACAAAAATGCCGAATAAAACACCGCAAAAAAGTGGATTGAAATGCCACAAAAAACACGAATTGGCCATGCATTTCGCAGAAAATGTGTATCTTTGCAATTGAAAAAGCATATTATATGAGTTACTATAAAAGAACTGCCGATGCCCTATTGCAAGACTTGCTGGATGCATTTGGGGCTGTATTGATAGAAGGACCAAAATGGTGTGGCAAAACCACGACTGCGTCTCAACTTGCAAACAGCATCTTGAAAATGCAAGATCCTAGTTTGCGTGAGGAGTATTTGGTCACCGCTAAAACTAAGCCGTCCATTCTGTTAAATGGAGCTACGCCTCGCCTTATTGATGAGTGGCAAGATGCTCCAATGTTGTGGGATGCAGTACGAACTGTTGTTGATGATCGTCAAATCCCCGGACAATTTATACTTACAGGTTCCAATGCCGTTGACAAATCCCAAATACACCATTCTGGAGTTGGTCGTATTGCCAGACTGCGTATGCTGCCTATGAGTTTGTGGGAATCACAAGAATCTACAGGTGAAGTTTCGTTGAAAGAACTTTTCAACAATCCAGATTATGATATTGACGGTAAGATGTCTAAGATGACCGTTGAGGAATTAATCTTTGCAGCCTCCCGAGGCGGATGGCCAGCTTCTTTGTTGGCTCGTACCCAAAAGGCTCAACTACTCGTTGCAAAGAACTATGTTCAAACAATTTGCTCCAACGACATTTCCAGCATTGATGGCAAGAAAAGAGATGCCAGACTGACCAGTATGATACTTCGGGCGTATGCCAGAAATGTTTCGACTCTGGTCAAGAAGAAGTCGCTTTTGGATGATGTGACCTCATCTGGCGAAGTAAGTTGCCACGTGGACACATTTGATGACTATGTTGCAGCTTTGGAAAAGCTATTTGTTATCCAGAACATAAGTGCATGGTGTCCTGCAATTAGAAGTAAAACCGCTATCAGAAGTGGCGTGAAACGATGTTTCTGTGACCCATCTATACCGATTGCCCTTCTGGGACTATCTCCCGAATCATTAAGCATGCAACTTAAGACTTTTGGATTTATCTTTGAGCAGATGTGTATTCGTGACCTAAAGGCGTACACTATTGATTTAAACAGCCATGTATCTTACTACCATGACCGATACGACTTGGAAGCTGATATAGTGCTGCATTTGGAAGATGGGCGATATGCCTTGATTGAGTGCAAACTCGGTAGTCGTGAGATAGATGATGGTGCCAAGCATTTACTTGAACTTAAAAGGCTTATACAGGAACATAACAAGACGGAGAAGCAAGTGCCTATTCGGGAACCTGATTTACTTATTGTGATGACGGGTGGTACAATGGCATACACTCGTCCTGATGGAGTGAAGGTCATTCCTTTGGCTTGTCTCAAAGATTAACCAATTAAAGAAAACAATCTATATGGGCGATAATTCGAAGGAGCTTCCCAACGCCAAACTTCATCTTCAAGAGAAGATGAGGGAATGGCTTGGAGCGAACCAAGAAATCTATTCCAAGTTCAAGGACAAAATTCAATCTGGCTTGAAGGACTCATTGCGCGATAATGTCGAAGAACAGGCAGATGAAGAAATGGCTGCATACCAAAACGCAATCTTGGAAGTAGAAGTATTGGATAAGGAAGATGGTCAGGACAATTTGATAGACAGATTCATGACTGCCATAAAAGACAGGAATGTGTTCGCTTGCTGTTTGTACTGCTACTTGGAACTGGATAACGGATTTGAAGAGTTGGCAGATGTCATGGCGGAATCTGAACTGCCAGAGGATGCAACGTACATAAAAGATGATATCAAAGCCTATTTGCAGGACAAAAGCCGCGAAACTCAAGGGAGTGTCAATAAGGATTTAAACTTACTCAGTTTGCGTCGCTGGCACTATGACCACCCCGAAGACTATGAAGATTTTACCAATCTTTTTGCCAAAGCATACGAGGGCGACGTGACTTTCTTCATAAAAGGCATATCATACTTGGCAGAGATGCTATCGCTCAATGGGATTACTAGTATTACTGACTTGCTTGAAAGCCTTTGTCCAGGAACAGAAAGCTACAATAAAGCCCAATTCGCAAGCAGCCAGCAACAAGTTCATGAGAAACTGACCACTTTGTTCGTCTCTACATTCAATCAAGAGGCTACGAAACAAAAAATCCTGCATAACAATCCTTTTATGTGCAGCGCATTCTATTGGATGATATTTGATAATGGTTTCGTGAAGGCCGCTGATTTATTATCCAAAACAATGATGAGAGAGAAGCCTTCTTTCTGGCAGAAGAACTTTGGCGAACAAATTATGCGCTCTTTGATGCTTACCAGTATGGATAAAGCGACTTACACTAAAGGCACATGGAAAGCAGCAAACAATCGTGTAGTCAAAGATGTAGCTATTTCTGCATTACAAGAGAGTAAAGGCAGACGTGGACGTAAGCAAGTCTGTGTCCTGCTTGAAGAAATGCTTATACAACCTTATGCAGAACTTCTTACCAACGAAATAGAAAAAATACTCACTGAATGGATGGAAACGAAAGGTACAGACTCAGTTCTTGCGTATGTATTTGCTGCATTGACCAGTTGCAACTTGCTTAATGACTCCTACAACTATCGGACTTTCCATACAGCTATCTTGGAAAAGTTTCCGTCCCTTGGCTTTAAGCCTGGTTTTGATTGGGCAGAAGCCCTTTATAATGCCATTGTCAGTGAACATGACTACGACTATAATTTGAACCTATCAGAAAAAGCAATCCAGACCGGAAAGGAACTGGCAAAGTTGATAAACATAAGACTGCGCACCTTAATTTCCCCTAATGTATATTGATTGCATCATGAAGGCTTGATTTGTTAAAAAGAAACGCTGTTCCGTTAAAAGCACCTCGGCAAAAATCGTCATGATTTTTACCGAGGTGCTTTCATTTTATTCCATCGTAATTTCGCAGCGTAATTATTAAAACAACATGATATGCAAGGCAATTTTATAATGTTACAGAAGGATGACCTGAAACAGGTTGTTTCTGAATTGGTGGAAGAAATAGTTGGGAAAAAGCCACAGGCCGATTTGACACCAGAAGAGAGTGACGAGTATTTTACTCGCGACCAGGTATGTGAACGACTCCACATAACCTATACCACCTTGTGGCGTATGCAGAAGGAGGGAAGAATTATAGTTCACAAATTGGGTGGACGTAATCTTTACTCGAAGAAGGAAATCTCCTCACTTCTGAAAGCTAAAGTACAAACTGCTAATAGCGTTAATCCAAATGTTTAATCTAAAAGCAAGCATTATGGAAGAACAATACATTCGAGTAGGCACTACTATATATAAGGTAGTGCAGCAGCCTTTGGCAGATGGAACGATGACTACCCGCAGATTGCAATGGAGCTTTGGCACTATCCGACAAGATTATGGTAAGCACAATATCCCTACTATTGATAAATATAATGGTTTTTGCACAGTGCCAAGTCACACAGACTACCAAAAGGATGTTGCAGGTTTCTATAATCTGTATGAACCAATTGACCATGTTCCGGCAGAAGGGAATTTCTCTGATATTGAAAAACTGCTACACCACATCTTTGAGGAGCAATACGAACTGGGGTTGGACTATATGCAGTTGCTTTATATGCAGCCGACTCAGAAACTCCCCATCCTGTTATTGGTGTCAGAGGAACGAAACACAGGAAAGACCACTTTCCTGAACTTTCTGAAAAGTATCTTTCAGGACAATGCCACCTTTAATACAAACGAGGATTTCAGGAGCCAGTTCAATGCAGACTGGGCTGGCAAGCTACTCATCGTTGTGGACGAGGTGCTGTTGAGTCGTAGAGAAGATTCAGAGCGATTGAAGAACCTAAGCACAGCCCAAACCTACAAGGTAGAGGCCAAGGGTAAAGACAGACAGGAGGTAAACTTCTTTGCCAAGTTCGTACTATGTTCCAACAACGAACTTTACCCTGTTATCATTGACCCGGGAGAAAACCGCTATTGGGTGCGTAAAATCCGACCACTTGAAAGCGATGATACCAATTTCCTGCAAAAGCTAAAGGAACAGATACCTGCATTCCTCTATTATCTCCAGCACCGCACACTCTCCACTAACAAAGAGGGGCGTATGTGGTTTCATCCTACCCTTATCAGGACAGAGGCTCTTGACCGCATTATCCAGTGCAACCGCAACCATACGGAGTTGGATATGGTAGAGCTGATACGTGATATTATGGAAACGCAACACGTTGACAAGCTGTCGTTCATCCCTCAAGACTTGATACCGTTACTGACTATGAACGGTGTAAAAGTGGAGCAATGGCAGATACGAAAGGTCGTGAAAGATGTCTGGCGACTTACCCCTGCTCACAATGCACTGACCTATCTTGCCTATCAATGTGACTACACTAAGCCGGGGCGTGTTTCCTCAATTAGCAGAGTGGGACGTTTCTACACGGTGACCAAGGAATTTATAGACTCTTTAGGTTTATAATTCTTTGTTGAGTTGTTGAATTGTTGAGAACAACAGACTAATCTTTGGTACTCAAACAAATACAATTCAACAAGCACTCAACAAGAGGTGTAACTGGGCAAAAGAGAAACCTATTTTTCTTTTCACCAGCCCATTATCTCAACAACTCAACATTTCAACAAATCACTCACATTATGACTATACAAGAAATAAAGGCAATCCAAATATCCAACTTCCTCGCAAGCAAGGGATATGAACCAATAAACAGAAAAGGAAATAAGTGGTGGTACTTATCGCCACTACATACGGAGAAAACCGCATCATTTAAGGTGGATTTAACCAAAAACGTGTGGTATGACTTTGCACTGGGCAAAGGAGGTAACATCATTGATTTGGCGATGCAACTATACCACACGCAAAACATTTCAGAAGTATTGCACATGATGGGGCATTCAATCATTCTACCCACAATACCAATCCATTCTACTTGCTCACAAAAGGACACTTCGTTTGAAGATATTAAGGTAAAAGAACTGACTCATCCTGCATTGCTACAATACCTCTCGGGAAGGGGTGTTGATTCTATTACAGCCAAAAGGCAGTGCGTGGAAATACACTACAAAAGTGCTGGCAAGCGATATTTTGCTATTGGCTTCAAGAATGATGCTGGTGGCTATGAACTTCGGAATCCATACTTCAAGGGATGTATTGCTCCGAAAGCAATCACTACGATAAGGAACCACGAAACAGCTTGTCACATATTCGAGGGATTCGTGGACTATCTCTCCTATCTCATACTACATGGCGAATGTGATGCGGTGGTACTCAACTCCATTGTAAACATCCCGAGTGCTCTCTCCATGCTCAATAAGTATTCTCAAATATGCTGCCACTTGGATAATGACAAAGCTGGCAGAATGGCCACCTGGCAGATAATGAAAGCATTGGGAGACAAGTGTACTGATGCCTCAAATGAGTATGAAGAATACAAAGATCTCAACGAGTATCTGATGAACAAAAGCATTGCATTCCTACAAAAGGGAAGAAACAAATTCTGACTTGGCGGCTGGACGCAAAGAGGTGTGGCGTGCACGACAGGGCTTGCCCTGATATAGCCCACTATAACTTCTCCACTTTATTCCCGAAGAGTGAGTGTTCGACCAATCTACCACATTGCAGCATGGTAAATAGAGCCAAAGAATTGAAAATCTACACTTTTAATAAGCCATAACGGCTGCTTGAATATCATTGGCAACAATATACTTTGCAGCCGAAATCGATAACGAAATAAACAAAATATCAGATTTATGACAGAAAAGAACGCATTAAAGATGAACCTCGACCATGAGCGCAAGATAGTGGAGCTTCAGTCGAGAGTGAACAAGTTGGAGAACCTTTGCTACATGACAAAGGAAGTATTGAACCTTGAAGAGGCTTCCGCCTTTCTCGGCATTGCCAAGAGCACGCTCTACAAGATGACGCATCTTAACCAGTTGCCGTACTTCAAGCCTGCTGGCAAGCTCATCTTCTTTGAGAAGAAAGCCTTGCTTGACTGGGTGCGTGGCGCAAGAGCCATGTCGGAGGAGGAGATAAGACTGGAGGCTGCAAACCGTCTGAATGAAATGAACAATAGACCATAGCATCATGACGAAAGATGAACTTGTAAACAGTCTGCAAAAACGTGACCCTCTGTTGGCTAATGCGGTCAGCAATATGGTAGACTACATTTCCGACCGCTTTCCTGCTGCTTACCCAAGCAAGGAACAGACGGAAGCAGTCAATAACTATCTTCACTCGGTCTATGCTGACGGTGACGGAACCATGTCGAAAAGAAACTGTGAGCACCGAAGAATAGCATCACAGAAAATTACCATCAATGCCATACAAGTGCTTGACAGCCCACAACTTGACCGACTGCAACGTGTGCTTGACCATATCGCATACGACAAGGAGTATTATATGCCAGAGAGAGGCTTCGGCATGAGGCAATAGTTTCTCTTTTCACAGCAGAGAGTTTTCCGCATAACAGCAACAAAACATTTACACAACTAATATCATACAACGATGAACAGTAATATTTTCAACAGCATTATCCTGAGTAACGAACAAGTAAACTATCTGATGGGTGGCACGGCTGGCATCAACCGCCTTTCATGCCTTTATCAACTCATTCAGATTGTGACACGACAGATTGAAACCTCAAATGAGGTTGGGGAATCCACAACCGCATTATGGGAGATGAACATGTCAGAGGTGGCTCTATCCAAACTATGGAAGTGTGACCGAAAAACCGTCTCCAAGATGCTTGACCACATGAACAAATTGGGCATCCTTTCTTCTGTACAGACAAGACGAGGAAGTGTTCACACATTGCTCTGCATTTCTGCATGGATTGTTGACGGCAAGAAATATGTCAATCCTCACTATGTTCCCATCAACCAAAGAGACTTTTCCGGCAAGTCTAATACTATGACTTCCACAACCGCATTCCCTAACAAGGAGGATCCACCCATCAAAAATGGCGGTACTTCTCCAACACAACTTGCCAACAGTTCCTTTTCTTCCCTAACTTCAGGAAATGGCGATAATGGCGAGGAGGAAGATGTTCCACCGCCAAGCGTCTCTGACATGGAACTGGAGGCAGAAGCCAGAAGGCAATTCTTCAAAGAACAGATGGAAGCGGAGGACGCTCCACAATTGCTGTTGCTTGGGTAATTTTAGAACCGTTATACAACATGTCTGTGAACTGGTGCAACCCCAGTGCGTAGCGTACTTGTGCGTAAACTCTGATAGCAGTGCTATGCAAGAAATACCAATGTCATACAAACGCACTTCGTTTGTCCGTATGCCAATGGACTTCTTGAACGCTCGCAAGCTCGCATTGGGTTGCACACTTTTATAGAAGCAATACTTGGTATGAATAAGAAAAATATAGAAAAGGAGGCACCGAAATACACGAGCCGCCTGATAGTAAGGCTGACACCGCAACTCCATAAGGAGATAGCGGAATATGCTGCTCTTTGCGGACTGACCACAAGCGCATACGCACGCAAGCGGTTGGAGGGCAAATATCCCAAACAACGTTTGACTGACAAAGAAATGGAGGCTTTGAACAGCCTTTCGGATGCCAGGGGTGATATACAGAAATTGTTCGGCTTTCTCAAAGGACGTCCGCTTACGGAACGTGAGAACATTCTACGTAGTGAAATCTTCATGAAACGATGGAGAACAAGCGCAGAGGTGATCTTGAACCGCATGATTGAGATAGAGAAATACTTAACACAATAGAACATACGACATATATGATAGCAAAAGCAAAGGTGATAAGTCATGGCGCAAATGCCATACGTTACTCAGTAGATAAGGACAAGGCAGAGATTGTAAAGACCAATCTCTTGCCCGATGATATTTCCCCAACGGCAATGTGGGCAAGAATGCTTGCCTTGCAGAAGAAGTTTGAAGACAAGTTGAACCGTTATCATCCGCTCAAACGTAACATGATACGCATTGAGGTTTCCCCAACCTCGGAGGAAACGCAAGGTTGGACGATGGAGGACTGGCAGAGGTTGGCGGATGACTTTATCCGTGAGTTTGATGCGGTTGACCTTTCAGCCAAGTCGAAGCGCAATAGTGCAAAGGCAACCAACCTCAAAGACAGCCAATATGTAGTTGCGCTCCATCATGACAGCAAGAGTGGCATTATGCACCTTCACATTGATGCGAACCGCATAGACATGAGGGGCAACGTGAATGATGCCCATTATATCTACGAGAGAGCGATGGCTGCTGCCGCCAAGGTTGGACAACAGCGTGGTTGGAAAGATGCACAAGAAGTGAGCCGCCAAAATAAGGAAGCGATAACCAATGATTGTCTTTCCGTTTTGACTAAGATGCCGTACTTTGATTGGGGACTATATACAAAATGCCTCACACAAACGGGATATGATATCAAACTACAATCCGACAGCAAAGGACAAGTGCGTGGATATGCCATCAAGCGAGGCAACTCCATTTATAAGTCCTCGGAACTTGGCAAAGGTCGTTGTCTGATGCCCTCAAAGATTGAAGGCACTTGGGCAAAACTGCATCATCAAGAATTGGAGAAACCAGTTTCAGCTCCAACAAAGAATACCCAACAGCCAAAGATTATGACTGTACCCAAACCCATGCCTACTGCGGACAACTCTCCAAAGATACGTCACTTCGACTTCTATACGGACGAGTTTCATCATTATCCTGTTGATATTCCTCAGAATTGTCTGGATGTCATCGACAAGAATATAGCTTTGGATGCCGACAATGTGTTTGCCAAGATAGGTGATGTGCAGAAGACCGCCATTCTTCTCTTTTCTGAATACATTGATGCTGCCACAACCATTGCCGCCCAGTCTGGCGGTGGCGGAGGTGGTGCTACCTCAGGTTGGGGACGTGACAAGGACGAGGATGAACTGTCTTGGGCGTATCGCTGCGCCATGATGGCTAATCGCCTGTGCAGACCTCGCAAGAAGCAAGGATATGGCAGATAATCGAATGTTCAACCAAAAGCATTGAAACTATGCCAATAGGTAAAAGTAAAATCTCAGATATGGATTTCGGTTCTTTCGAGAACACGATTGACAAGAATATCGAAACGGATAAGGCTTCGGATAAGTTTGACCAACAGCTTCAAGCCTACAAGGATGCTGGCAATACGTTGGCTTCGGCAAAATCAAGTCTTGAAACGGCAACTGGTTCTTTGCAGGAAGCCAAGGAAAACTTGAATAAAGTCACCGATAAAGCGGATGCTGTTACAAAAGCCATTGATAGCTTTATTGCAAAAGTGAGAGATATAAAATTCAAGGCTAAAGTTGATGATGCCGACATGGAACAGGCAATCAACAACAGGAAGAAACTCATTGAAAACGAATCCAAACTTCTTGAAGACCACCGAAAGGAGAACAAAGAAATCCTCACTCGACATTTCTATGATATGTCTAATATGATGTCAAGGAATGAAGGTGTGTGGTTGTCAAATGGTTGGGTAAAGGCTTTGCTTTGGATTTTTTTGCCGTGTTTCCTTTATACAAGCATTTCGATTGTTTATCTTGTCGCATCATACATAGACAAGTAAGCTGAGGATGGGGTGATGTGGAGTCACCTCATCCTTTTGCCTTTTATAGCCTATGCTACTTTTCTTCCCTATTTCCCAAGAGACTTGAACATCCTGGTGATGCACTTTTTCTTCTGCCCCATGTTCGGGTGAACATAGAGATTAAGGGTTGTTCTAATGTTGGCATGACCGAGCAATACACTTACTGTCTTGTAGTCACAGTTGCTTTCAATGCAGCGTGTTGCAAAGCTGTGGCGCAGTCCGTGTCAGTCGAGGTATGTCGAGACGCTTCATAAGTCCATGATAATAGTTGCGGTAGGTGCGTGGTCTGTCATAATGCGGAAAGCCAACAGCCTTTTGACGAAACAAAACATCGCCATACACTCAATGAGGTTGACGATGTCGCAGAGGGGAAGTATGATTGGAAGATTGAGAGAGGTCGAGGTGGAATCAGCATATGACAGTTAATCATGATTCCTTAAAATGGAACTTACTCAGCTAAGATTTTTGTACTATGTTTTTTACCATCCCTATATACATCAGTCTTTATCATTATACCTTTTTGTCTTGTTTTATGAGATATTCCTTGAAGGTCTGTGTATATGGTAGATAAGGTGATATCATTCGCCCCATATATGCTTCTCACACTGGAAGCTTTGTCCAACGGTACATATCCACTTTCATTTACAATATTCTGCCCTTCTGCTGTAGTAAGAAACTCAAATAGCTTATATGCAGTTGAATTACGGTCTATATCTGAACGAACAGCCGCATAGACTTCTGTAGTATATGGATATGTATTGGATATGATATTTTCCTTCGTCATTTCCACTCCATTAATACCAATGGCTCTTGTACTTCCATTGTCAACTATTACACTATAATAGTAAAAAGGAGAATAACCAATCCCTTGTTTATCTTCCTCAAGTTGATAGTACGGAGACATCATCGTGAGGCCAACTTGTAATTCGGGAAAATCTCCAATAGTCAAGCCATCCATTACAAGTGTCTCGAATTTCTCTTGACTCCCTGAATTACGGTTACGAACATACGGATTGATTTCTTCATCGTTCCCACCGACTTCTTTCCAGTTCGTTATTTCTCCAGTATATATTCTTTGAAGTTGGCTGATTGAAAGATTGTTTACGGGATTCAAAGGATTAACCATAAAAGTCAACGCGTCTTTGGCAATCGGTTTTCCAATAAGAGTTACCCCATTTTCTTCAGCATAAACCTTTTCATCCCTTGAGATTAACCTTGCCGCGATAACCATTTCAACCTTATCATCTATCAGATTCATGAAAGACATATGTGTATTTGACTGTTTTAGACAGTGAGTGCTCAAATAGATTCGTTCATCTTCAGAACAGGTATATTCTGGAACTATCATTTTAATATCAGCTCCAGGTTCTTGAGTGAATGGGCGACGTTCCCATTTATAATTAAACCCAAGAATCTTACACATAAGAATTGTTCTCAATGGGTCTGTTGAATCTGACCCATCGATAATAGGAAAATTATCAATGGTAATATCGGAGATGGGAGGTGCTGACGGTGTTTCCTCTGCTGAACATGAGACTACACTAATCAAACTCAAAAACAAGATGCTTTTTTTTATGAATGTCATTATTTCGATTTTTTATGTATTGGACCTTAATTCCGCAACTATTTAGTTTAACTTTATTTATAATATCCTGAGCAACAATAAGTTGCTCAGGATATTGCTATATCAGAAATTTCACCTATCATAGTGTTGCAATACCAAAGACGATAAAAAGTCAACAAGACATGGCAAAAGTACAAATAAAATCCGAGAAACTCACTCCTTTTGGAGGAATACTTTCAATCATGGAGAAATTCGGTAGTGTAAACAGAGCCGTGACACAGTTAGTTTACACTATCGTTATGCGTGAATTTGACTTATCTTCCGTTCTTTTGCTGAAACAGCGTCTATTGCAAGAGGGAAAAAACGATCTCTTATTTTCTAGATTGTCAGTTAAAGAGACGGCTTATCGTTCGCATTTCTTTGAGCCTAACCACCTGATGCTTTTTTTTCAAACAAATGACAAGACAGGCTATCAGTGAATTTATCAAATCAATCAAATGATCCTATTTTTTTAGCCTAATTTTTTCATGATAGAAATAGTTTACTATAACAGGTTTTCCTTTTTGAGAACGCCCGTATGGTAAATCGTTTATACGATACGGATAACCTTCCGCTTGAGCAAACGCAGCTACTTCCTGTTCCAAGACCTGCCAGTAATCTTTTCGTTTCTTGTTGTAGGTATCATCATACAAGGCTACAAGCTCCGGGTGCTTTTCCCGTATATACCCCATGATGTCTCTCTTAAATTGTCCACGAAGATTCAGATTTTCCAGCCATATCAAATCTGCATAATCTTTTACCCGATTAACGATAGCTTTCACATCTGTAATTCCTGGAAAAATCGGTGAAATAAAACACACGGTGCGTATGCCTGCATTATAGATCTGTTTCATGGCTTTAAGTCTTCGCTCAATGCTTACGGCACGATCCATATCACATCTGAACTGTTCATCGAGTGTGTTAACTGACCAAGATACTGTCACTTTCTGAAAGCCTTTAAGTAAATCAAGATCACGCAAAACCAAATCTGACTTAGTACAAATCATGATTTCAGCATTAGTGCCTTTTAACTCTTCCAGCAGTTTACGGGTTCTGCAAAAATCTTCTTCATACGGATGGTATCCGTCTGTTACAGAACCGATAACAATCCGTTGTCCATCATATTTATGCGGATTATCAATAGGTTTCCAGTGCTTTACATCCAGAAACGTACCCCAAGGCTCTGTATGTCCTGTAAAACGTTTCATGAATGAAGCATAGCAGTACTTACAAGCATGAGGACAACCTACATAAGGATTGACAGAGAAGCCCCCTACTGGTAATGAGGATTTAGTCATGACATTCTGTACATCTATTTCTCTGATTATTTCCTTTTCCATATTTTTTCTATAAATTGTTTTGGTAGTTCTTGAATCATTCGGTATTCTCCCATTATAGGCAAAAGGTATTCTTTCATAAATACCAAAATATGATTTCTTTTCGCCTGTTCTACAATATGACGTACTCATTCAGGATTGGCATCTACTTTCCCTTTCCTTTTGCCTGTTTCCGTTCCTATAACAATCCATTCGTAACCCTCTTTTCAGGCTGTTTCCCAATCAGAGAAGTCGCTCATAATATTATTGTTTCTCCATCTTCTGGAATAATCAGGCGACTCATTTCTATTTTGTGATGCATGGCTTCGTTACGCAGAATTGCGCGTGTAGTCTGCCCATGATCGGTAGCTTCCATGTGGACTGCTATTAGTTTGATGTGGGCGGGAAGTTCATCGAGCATTGTCATAACTTCTTGCTCATCTGGAATGATAGAACCTTCTGTTTGAGAAAATTCAGGAAAAATTGCACCTCCACTGTTCACTATGATGTAATCTGGAGAAAATTGTTCAATGGCCTGACGGATACAGTCTTCCCATTTACAGTCACTCATTATATAAATAGTAGGGAAACCGTGTGCAGTTAGTACATAGCCTGATACAGGCCCCATCATTTCTCCAATCTTCCCGAAGCCATGGTGTCCTTGGATGCGATGAATGGTTAAATTTCCAATAGCTTTATCTTTTTCAATGCTTTCTACATTTGTAAAACCATCCTGCATAATCTCCTCTTTATCATGCGGTTGTGTCAGGAACAGGATGTTCTTCGCTAAATGCTGTTTCACTGTCGGGTCGTAATGGTCAATATGGTTGTGTGTCAGCAATACCATATCCAGACCGTTCGCAATTTCATTCATCGGCATCGTGAGGTGTACTCTTGGGGTCTTATACACACCTAGAGCCGACTGTAAAGTGCCTTTTCCGGCAAGCATGGGGTCAACAAGTATCTCTTTTCCTGCATAATGAATTCGCAATGTTGCATTACGGATCAATCGAATTGTTACTTTTTCTTCCATCATAATTTATTGCATTGATTATAGCCGCAAAGTTCGGTAAAAAAATCGGATGCATTATGCCTTAAAAACAGGAATATATGCCATTTTGATAAATAAAAAATAGTATATTTGCCCCAAAAAACGAAATCTATGGATAAAATCGTCAACCCCGAACGTCTGGTCAGCGTTCCATTTAGCAAGACACGCTGTGGTGTGGACTTTTATATCAACTCAGGCCACAGTAGCGATGTATGTGGTGTACTGACGGAAAATCAGGTGTTTAAAACAGATTTTTTTAGCTTCTATTTTTTTCGTAAGGCCAATGGGTATCTGCTGCTGAATTTCCGCAAATTTGAATTGCATGCCAATATGGTACTCCTCCTCTCGCCGCATCAGCAGCAGGAATGGCACGTGGATGAAGCAGAATTGGATTACTCTTTTCTTATATTCCGCGAGGATTTTATGCGCACATTCTTAGCGGACAAGTTTTTTGTGTACCGCTTGCTGTATTATTATCAGACCGACACGCCTCCCTATCTGTTTGCTTCGCCGGAAAGTATGGCGGAGTATATTCGTCTTTTAGGAATCATAAAGCAGGAGCTTCTGCATCCTG
>ERZ1673747.2014-NODE-2014-length-17268-cov-7.656074_pt1 | contig 17268 bp, 19 predicted proteins | sample MGYA00580220_ERZ1673747 | MGnify/ENA primary metagenome ERZ1673747 (study PRJEB41218, sample SAMN15661769) | gut metagenome | host: Homo sapiens | place: Canada: London | collected 2015-08-20/2019-03-30 | study: EMG produced TPA metagenomics assembly of... | reverse complement strand
GTTTGCAGGCCGAGAAGTATTTTCTCAGCCGCACATGTCGCCTGAGAAAATGATCGGACTTTCTTTCGCCGCACCGGCGGCGAAAGGCTACGAGGTTTTTGACAAGCTGACAAAACGCCGGGGAGGTGCCCCGGCGTTTTTGCGTACAAGATCGCAAAGAACTGTCTTGAATTCCTTGCGATTTGATAGTATATTATTCGTAACACCTGCAAGCAAGGAGGCAACAGATCATGGTGATCTCAACCAAGGGGCGCTATGCGCTGCGCCTGATGATCGACCTGGCGCAGCATTGTGACGAGGGCTACATTTCGCTCAAGACTGTGGCACAGCGGCAGAACGTGTCCCTGAAATATATGGAGGCGATCGCAGCGGCACTCAACCGCGCGAGCCTTGTCCTCAGCCAGCGCGGCAAGGAGGGCGGCTATTGCCTGAGCCGTCCGGCGTGCGACATCACGGTCGCGCAGGTGCTGCACAGCACCGAGGGCAGCATGGCCGCTGTGGCGTGCCTTGAATCCGGAGAGAGCTGCTGCGAGCGCGCGGAGCAGTGTCTGACGCTGCCGATGTGGAAAAAGCTCGACGCCGTCATGGACAACTATCTGTCGAGCGTCTCCGTGCAGGACCTGCTTGACGGCAAAGTGTGACCGGCGCGGTCGGGGAAGGAGAAGCAATTCTCTTTCCCCGATTTTTCTTTTTGCAAATTCCTATTGACAAGAAGGGAAATACGTGATACCATTTACCCACAAGGAAAGTAGGAATTAGAAAACAGACATATCTGGAGGAGAGCTTATGCGCGTTTATGCAGACAATGCGGCGACCACAAAACTATCCGCCGCTGCAAAGGAAGCCATGCTTCCGTACTTTGATGAGATATATGGAAACCCCAGCACCCTCTACACGCTCGGTCAGGAGGCGGCGGAGCATCTGCTGGCCTGCCGCACAGAGATCGCACAGCTGATCGGCGCGGCCGACCCGCGGGAGATCGTGTTCACCTCCGGCGGCAGCGAGGCCGACAATCAGGCCATCGTCTCTGCCGCCGAGAACGGCGCGCGCAAGGGAAAAAAACACCTCATCTCCACAAAATTTGAGCACCATGCGGTGCTGCACACGCTTGACAAGCTGCGCCGGCAGGGCTTTGAGGTAACGCTGCTGGATGTGCACGAAGACGGCGTTGTGCGCGTCGAGGACGTGGCGGCGGCCATCCGCGACGACACGGCGCTCGTGTCGGTCATGTTCGCCAACAACGAGATCGGCACGCTCCAGCCCATTGAGGCCATCGGCTCGCTCTGCCGCGAGCGGGGGGTCCCGTTTCACACGGATGCGGTGCAGGCGATCGGCCACGTGCCCGTGAATGTGCAGGAGATGAATATCGATATGCTCTCGTGCTCGGCGCACAAATTCCATGGGCCGCGCGGCGTCGGCTTCTTGTACGCCAGGCGCGGCATCCCGCTCACGAATATCATCGAGGGCGGCGCGCAGGAGCGCGGCAAGCGCGGCGGCACGGAGAATACTCCGGCGATCGCCGGTATGACGGCGGCGCTGCGCGAGGCGGTCGACCACATGGATGAGAATATGCGCAAGGTCACACGCCTGCGTGAGACGCTCATTACAGGGCTTGAGACCATTGTGCACGCGCGGCTCAACGGCGACCGCACACAGCGCGTGCCGGGCACGGTGAACTTCTGCTTCGAGGGCATCGAGGGCGAGTCGCTGCTGCTCCTGCTCGACCGCAAGGGCATTGCCGCTTCGTCCGGCAGCGCCTGCACCTCCGGCTCGCTCGACCCCAGCCATGTGCTGCTGGCGCTCGGGCTGCCGCACGAGGTCGCACACGGCTCGCTGCGTCTGTCCGTGGGCGAATACAACACGGACGAGGAAATGGCATACATCGTCGAAAATGTCCGTCAGGTGGTCGACTACCTGCGCAGCATCTCCCCGGTGTGGGACGAGCTGGAGACCGGTGTGCGTCCGCACCAGATCTAACAGATAAAACAGATTCAGATAAAGGAGGCTTTTCTATGGCATTGTACAGCGAAAAGGTCATGGACCATTTTGAAAACCCCCGCAACGTCGGCAAAATGCCCGATGCCGACGGCATCGGTGAGGTCGGCAACGCCAAGTGCGGCGACATTATGCGCATGTACATCAAGGTCCGCGACGATGTGATCACGGACGTGAAGTTCAACACCTTCGGCTGCGGCAGCGCGATCGCGTCCTCGTCGATGGCGACCGAGATGATCAAGGGCAAACCGCTCAGCGAGGCGCTGGAACTGTCCAATAAGGCGGTCGTGGAAGCGCTGGATGGCCTTCCGGCGCAGAAGATCCACTGCTCCGTGCTGGCGGAGGAGGCAGTCAAGGCGGCCGTAAAGGATTACTACGATAAAAATGGTATCGCCTATGACGCCGATCTCTTTTCGACGCATGACTGTGCCGCCTGCCACGGCGGCTGAACCAACCAAGCTGCTTTTTTCTTTCTTCCCCCTTCTATGTTTTTGCGGAAAGCACCCGACCGTTTGGCCGGGTGCTTTCTGTCTCTCGGCAGAAAAAAGGCCCGGCAGGCCTGTCGGAAGCCTGCCGGGAGGATGGAGTCAGTAATAGATGCTGTTTCGCTTTGGCTTTGGTCGGAAGTGGATGCCGGACACCATGCCGAGCGCGGCAAAGGACGTGAACAGCGACGAGCCGCCGTAGCTGAAAAACGGCAGCGTGATGCCGATGACGGGCGTGATGCCGATGCACATGCCGATGTTCTCAAACGTCTGGAACGTCAAAAACGCGGCCACACCGAAGCACACGAGTGAGCCCATGTTGCTGCCCGAGCGGATGCCGACCATGACGCAGCGGATGATGATGATCAGCAGCAGCACGATAACGAGGATGCAGGCGATCATGCCGAGCTCCTCACCGATGACGGCGTAGATGAAGTCGGTGTGCTTGCCGGCGAGGGCATTGGACTGGCTCTGCGTGCCGTTGCCGAGGCCCGCGCCGGTCCACTGGCCGGAGGCGAGGGCGATCTTGCTCTGATGCGGCTGCCAGTTGATGCCGGTGTTGGTCGGGTCGATGCTGGAGTCATAGGGCGCGAGAATGCGGTTTTTCTGATAGTCGTGCAGCACAAAGTTCCACAGCAGCGGGATCATCGCGGCGATGGCCGCAAAGCCGATGGCAAACCAGTACAGCGCAAAGCCGGCGGCAAAGAGCATCACGAGGAAGATGGAAAAGAAGATCAGCGCCGAACCGAGGTCGGACGACACGAAGAGGATCAGGCCGAACAGCAGCACAAAGTGGACAGCCAGCTGTGCGACCGACCACACGGAGTTGAGGTCGTGGTATTCCTTCAGGTAACTGATCTGCTTTGCCAGCACGACGATAAATGTGAGCTTGACGACCTCCGTCGGCTGGATGCCGATGCCGAAAAAGCGCAGCCAGCCGGTGTTGCCGGTGTTGTCGCTCACGCCGAAGGGGATCAGCAGCAGCAAAAACAGCGCATTGAATGCGCACAGGATCTGCCATTTGTCGGCCAGAACGTCCACATCCAGCACGGTCATGGCGACAAATGCGACCACACCGAGAATGAGCGACGCGCTCTGTACAATGACATATTTGGCCGAGTGATATGACGCCGTGGCACTCGAGATGACGATGATACCGAACGTGGCGCAGATGAGACCCATCACGAGCAGGAAAATATCCGCTCGGTGAAAAAACTCCTTTGCGTAGGACAGTGCTTTTTTCAAGATGGCCTCCTTTCCGCCAGACCGGCGATTTGAAATCGGCAATGATTATATCACAGAAAACCGCTTTACGCAACGGGCGAAACCGTGCTATAATACTTCTTCAGAATCGGAGGGATACCATGCAGGAATATCTGACCCACAGTGAAGCGGAGACCGAACAGGCCGGCGCAGACTTTGCGCGCGCCCTGCCGGACGGCAAGGTCGTGGCCATGTACGGTGAGCTCGGCAGCGGCAAGACCGCCTTCGTGCGCGGGATGGCGCGCGGCATGGGGCTGACGTGCCGCGTCTCAAGCCCCACGTTCACGATCGTGAACGAATATGAGGGGCCACGCGAGCTGATCCATTTTGATATGTATCGCCTCGGCAGCGCCGACGAGCTGTTTGACATCGGCTGGGAGGATTATGTCAACCGCGGCTCGGTCTGCGCCGTCGAATGGAGCGAGAACGTGGAGGACGCCTTTTACGGCGACGAGGTCGTTGTCCGCTTTGAAAAGCTCGGACCGACGACCCGGCGCATCATCATCACGGAAGGGAGCGGGAAATCATGCTGATCCTCGCATTGGAGTCGTCTGCAAAGGCGGCGTCGGCGGCGCTGTGCCGCGACGGTGTGCTCATCGCCCAGAGTCAGCAGTGCAGCGGTCTGACGCATAGCTGCACGCTGCTGCCGATGGCAGAGCAGATGCTCAAGGACACCAATATTGCGCTTTCGGACGTTGACGCCATCGCCGTCGCGCGCGGGCCGGGCTCGTTCACCGGCATCCGCATCGGCGTGTCTACGGCAAAAGGTCTCGCCTGGGGCGCGCAGAAGCCCGCCATCGGCGTGTCGACGCTCGAGGCCATGGCGTATCATGGCATCGCGGCAGGGGAGGGCGCGCTCGTGTGCGCGGCCATGGACGCCCGCCGCAGCCAGATCTACAACGCGCTCTTTGAGATCCGGGACGGAAAACCGCAGCGTCTTTGTCAGGATCGTGCGATTTCGCTCGCGGAGCTGGGCGCGGAATTGAAAAAAATGCAGAAATCCGTTTTTCTGGTTGGCGACGGCGCGCAGCTGTGCTATAATACGTGTTTGGACATGGGTATCCCCGCGGTGCTTGCGCCGGGCAATCTGGTCGTGCAGAGTGCGTGGGGCGTGGCCATGGCCGCCTTCGGGCAGACACCTGCCCCGGCGGAGGAGCTGCTCCCGGTCTATCTGCGCCTGTCGCAGGCCGAGCGGGAACGTCAGGCGCGGCTCGCGGCCGAGGCGGAAAAAGATTGAAAGTAGAAATACGGATGCAACAAAGGAGACGACGAGATGAGTAAAGTTCACGTTTTTGACCACCCGCTGATCCAGCACAAGCTCTCGATCCTGCGCGACAAGAACACCAGCGTCAAGGAGTTCCGGGAACTGATTTCCGAGATCGCCATGCTGATGTGCTTCGAGGCCACGCGCGACCTCCCGCTTGAGGAGATCGACGTGGAGACCCCGGTCGCCACGGCACACTGCAAGCACATCGCCGGCAAGAAGCTGGCCATCGTGCCGATCCTCCGCGCCGGTCTCGGCATGGTCGACGGCATGGTCACCATGATGCCGAACGTCAAGGTCGGTCACATCGGCCTGTTCCGCGACCCGCAGACGCTCGAGCCGGTGAAGTATTACTGCAAGATGCCGCCCGACATCGCCGAGCGCGACGTCATCATCGTCGACCCCATGCTCGCCACCGGCGGCAGCGCGTCTGCTGCGGTGAAGTTCATGAAGGAAGTCGGCTGCAAGCACATCAAGCTCATGTGCATCATCGGTGCGCCCGAGGGCGTGCAGGTGATGCAGACCGAGCACCCGGACGTGGACATCTACGTCGCGGCGCTTGACGATCACCTCAACGAGCACGGCTACATCGTCCCCGGTCTCGGTGACGCGGGCGACCGTATCTTCGGCACGAAGTGATCCGCTCCTGTTGATCCCATAAGCAGACACCCGGTATTGGAAAAGCCAATACCGGGTGTTTTTTGCTGCGTTATTGCAGGTTCAGGTGCTTGCGCAGCATCCCGTGCGTGAGAAAGAAAAAGCCCGCACAAAATGCCAGCGCGCCGGCACATCCGCAGCCGAGCAGGATGTATATGCTCTTGAGCAGCGGCATCGCAGTCATGGCCGGGAGCGGCTGTGCGCCGAGCCCGAAGATGAGCCCGAAGATCAGCGTCAGCAGCATCCGCGTGCCGATCCAGAGCACGAAAAAGAACACGACGGACATGAGCCCCTTGTTCTTTTTGAAGCTCTGCCCGATCGCCATGGCGGCATACGTCATCAGGCACAGCGCGACGCAGCACAGCAGCAGGAACGCGACGAACTCGATGATAAGCCCCGCGCTCTGCGCGCCGGTCATGGGCATACCGAACGTGTAGGTGACCTGAAAGCGGACCGCATTCTGATACGAGCCGAAGCGGCCCGTCACCAGCAGGCCGAGCGCATCGACGGCGAGTGCGCCGAGAAACCACACGACCGAGACGATCAGCTTCGAGCAGATCAGCTCCGTCGTCGAGACCGGCAGCGTGAACATCAGGTATCCCTCATCGGTCATGAGGTTGCGGTAAAAGCGCAGGATCATCAGCACGACTGTCGTCACGACGGCGGCGATAAGCGCCAGCGAGAACACGAACGACACGAGCGAGCCGAGGATGCTGATCCAGATATTCGACTGGTTTTCACACAGGCGGGTGATCAGCCCCGTGAACAGACCGAGCACCGGCACGGCCGCATAGACCGGCAGGATGATGCGTGCCGTGGCGCGAAAGTCCTGCTTCAACAGTTTTCCTAACATCTGAATACCTCCCGGAACACAGCGTCCACCGATTTGCCCTCTCTGGCGCGCAGGTCATCCGCCGACGACTGCAGCAGCAGATGCCCGCGGCTGAGAAACGCCACGTCGTCGAGAATGTGTTCCACGTCCGCGATCAGATGCGTGGAGATGACGACGGCGGCCTCAGGGTTGTAGTTGGAGATGATGGTGCTGAGAATGTAGTCGCGCGTCGCGGGGTCGACGCCGCCGATCGGCTCGTCGAGCAGATAGAGCTTTGCCTTGCGGCTCATGACGAGGATGAGCTGCACTTTTTCGCGCGTGCCCTTGGACATCTGCTTGATCTGCTGCTTCGGCTGGATGCCGAGCCGCTGCATCATCTGCACGGCGGCGGCGCGGTCAAAGTCGTCATAGAAGTCGCCGAAAAAGTCCAGCAGCTGCAGCGCCGTCATCCAGTCGGCGAAATAGGTGCGCTCCGGCAGATACGAGACGATCTTCTTCGTGTCCTTGCCCGGCGCCATGCCGTCGATGAGGATTTCCCCGGCATCCGGCGTCAGCAGACCGTTTGCCAGCTTGATGAGCGTGCTCTTGCCGCTCCCGTTCGGGCCGAGCAGACCGACGATGTGCCCCGGCTCGACCGCGAGATCCACGCGGTCGAGTGCCGGCTCTGCGCCGTAGCTCTTGCACAGCCCTCTGCATTCGAGAATTGCCATGTTTGTTAGTCCTCCTTTGCCTGCTGCAGATCCTGCCGCAGCAGCTCGAGCGCCTGCGCCCGGTCGTAGCCGAGCTGCGCCAGCGCCTGCCAGAATGCGTCGATGCCGGCCTGTGCCAGCCGACGCTTTTCCCGTTCGATGCGCGCGATGTCCTCCGTCACGGTGCGCCCGGCCGTGCGCTGCGTCCGGATGAGCTCCAGACGCTCCAGCTCGGCGAACGCGCGCTGCATCGTGTTCGGGTTCACGCCGGCGTCGGCCGCGAATTCCCGCACCGACGGCAGCCTGCCCCCCGGCGGAAACTGACCGAGAATGATCGCGCGGGCGATCTGATCCACGAGCTGCGTGTAGACAGTCGCGTCGTTGCGAATGTTCCAGTTCATGGTGCGCCTCCTGTCCGAAATGCGTATCACTGTATTAAGCGATTAAGACAATAACACAATAATGCTGTGCAGTCAAGCAAGAATTTGTGAAGAAAATGTAAAAACGCCCGCAGCGGCTGCTGCGGGCGTAACATATGTAGCAAGGGGCTGGCTCAGCGCTCAATCTCTTCTTCACAGGCGTTTGTCTGGATGACCGGTACGGCACGGCGCTGTGCGAGCAGACCGGGCAGGATGGAGGCCAGACTGCCGCAGAGGATGCACACGATGCCGGCGAGCATATTGCCGGGGATGGCCTCATGCAGGATGAGAAACGCAAGCAGCGGCGCGAGCGCAGGCTTAAAGAAGAACACGAGCGATGTCGTCTGCGCGCTCGTGACCTCCATCGACAGGAAGTAGCACGTAAAGCCGATGCCGGTCACGCCGATGTAGATATAGAGGACGATCGGCAGGTTTGCCGCCGTGTAGCCCGTGAGAAAGGGGATGCTCGCAAACGTGTCCAGTCCGGCGGCGGTCAGCGCGGCGGAGACGGAGGGGATATGCGCCAGCGCGGCGATCGCCATCATTTCGGCCGCGCCGAGCAGAAAACTGAAGCACGACACGACGAGGCCGCCGAAGCGCGCGCACTGCCGTTTGCCGCACACGCCGTAGAGCGCGAACAGCAGCGTGCCCAGCAGGATGTACGTCACACCGAGCGCGTCGAGCTTCAGATGCCACGGCTGGATGATCAGCACGATGCCGATCACGTCGAGCGCAAGACCCAGGATCTGATTTTTGGAGATTTTCTCCCGCAGCAGCAAAAACGCAAACAGCGTCACGAACACGGGGTTGCTCGAAAACAGCACGCCGACGACCGACGCCTGTACGCGCGCGACGGCGAGCTGATACAGCGACATGCTCACAGCGATGCCCATCAGTCCCAGCAGTGCAAACGTGCCGAGCGCTCTGCCGTCGAGCGACAGACGGCGCTTCTTCAGCTCGTGCACGGCCAGCGGCACGAGCACCAGCCCGCCGACCAGAAAGCGGCTGAAGTTGAGCTGGATGGGGTTTAATTGTCCGGCAATACACTTGAGCGCGACCTCCATGCTGGAAAACAGCAGCGTCGTGATCAGGATGTAAAGATATCCGCGTTTCATATCCGCACCTTCTTTTTTGGTTTCACAGATGTTTTTCGTTGTAACACCATTTTGACTGCTTGTCAAGCGGTATCGGCCCGAAAAATACGCTGCACCCCGCGTCCGCTTCGGCGGCGGGCACGGGGTGCGGAAGGCGCGGTATCAGCGCGGCAGACGGCCGGCATTGCGCTCCCAGAACACACCGTCGGCATAGCCCTGAATGGCGGGGTTTTCGGCTGCCATTTCCAGCCGCTTTTCCGCCCATGCGCAGTATTGCTCGCTGCGCTCAATGGCGACGAAGCGGCGGCCGAGCTTGCGCGCCGTCACAGCCGTCGAGCCGGACCCGGCAAAGGGGTCGAGCACGATGCCGCCGGGGTCGGAGCTTGCGAGGATGAGCTTTGCCAGCAGCTTCTCGGGTTTCTGCGTCGGGTGGGCGGTGTTTTCCGGCATCGACCAGTAGGGCACGGAGATGTCATCCCAGAAGTTTGACGGGTACGTGTTGCGGAATTTTCCGTCGGGCGTGTCCTCCCAGTCCTTCGGCCGGCCCGCGGCGCGATAGGGCGCACGCACGCGCCGGCGCACCTTCACAGCATCGACGTGGAATGTGTAGTCGTCCGTGCGCGTGGCAAACCAGATGTCCTCCATGCCGTTTTTCCAGTTGTGCAGCGCCCCACGCCCCTTTTCCCGCTGCCATGTGATGCGGTTTTGCACCCGGAAATACTCCTTGAGCGTCAGGCCGATGATCGGGCTCGAGCGCCAGTCACAGCAGACGTAGATCGAAGCATTCGGCTTGAGCAGCGGCAGCAGCAGCTCGATCCATGCGCGGGTGAAGGCGGCGTAATTTGCGTCCGTCATGCGGCGGAAGGCGCCGCCGGCGAATTCCTTCGTGAGGTTGTACGGCGGGTCGACGATCAGCAGGTCGGCAAAGCCGCGCGGCAGGTGCGGCGCGACCTGAAACGTGTCGCCGCAGATGGTGCGGTCACACACGGCGTTGAGCGGGACATCCTGCGCAACACGCAGGCAGCGCGCGAGATATTCCGGTGCGTCCTGCGGCAGGAAGTCGATTGTCTTGTTGCGTTCGGCTTTCATGGCGTCACCTCGCTGTAAAAAAGAAAGGACTCAATCTGAAAAGATTGAGTCCTCTTTTTGTGGCGGAGAAGGAGGGATTCGAACCCTCGATACCCTTGTGGGGTATACACGATTTCCAATCGTGCGCGCTCGACCAGGCTACGCGACTTCTCCACGCTCTGTTCGGGTTGCTTTCATTTCAAATTGTCAGCTTGCACATTATAATCAAAATTTCCCGTAAAGTCAAGTACCAATTTGAAAGATTCGCATTTTGTGTGTATTTGTTCAGAAAATCAGCCGGGTGAGCAGCGTGCGCACGCGCTGCGCGTGGCGCGCATCCTGCTGCGCCATGGTGCGCAGCGTTTCCCTGAGCGGCATCGGCGCAGCATCGGCTGCCGCATCCAGCTGCGCGCTGAGCGCAATCTCCTGCAAATAAGCACAGCGCAGATCCGCCGCCGCCGTGCTCAGCCGCGGACAGGCGGCGGGCGGGACGCAGAGTGTGCCCGTGCGCAGAAAATACTCTGTTTGCAGCGCTCTGAGCTGCGCACGCTTCTGCGCTGCGATCTGTCCGAGCGGCTGCCGGACGGCGCACACGCGCTGCGCGAGTTCGGCATAGAAGGCAGCGCCGGCAGCCTTTGCGCATATACACTCGCGCAGCTTCGCTGTGATTGCGTCCGGCTCCGGCTGCACGGGCGCTGCTGTGATGCCTGCCTCGCCAGTCACACGCTGCCAGACGCGCAAAAACGCGGCGCTGTCGAGAAAAACGGGGTCGTTCATGTTCCATCCCTCCGCTTCATGCTATGCCCGGCTTGCAAAAATGTGCGGGATGTGCCATAATCGCAGCAGAGACTTTTCACCGGAGGCGACCACCATGGCTCGATTTTTTATAGCAGGTACGAATTTTCCGAACGGCCGGGCGATCATCCGCGGCCGCGACGCAGACCATATCCGCGTGCTGCGCCTGCGCGCGGGCGACGACATCGTCATCTGTGACGGGGCGGGACGCGACTATAAGTGCCGCCTTGTGCAGACGCTCGAGCATGAGGCCGAGGCCGAGGTCATCGAGGTCGTGCCGTGCAAGGCGGAGCCCACGGTGCGCACGACGGTGTTTGCGGGACTTCCCAAGGGCGAGCGCAGCGATTTCCTTGTGCAAAAGTGCACCGAGGCCGGTGCCGCCGAGGTCGTGTTTTTCTCCTGCACGCGCTGCGTGGCCAAGGCCGCCAATATCGAAAAGAAGGTCGAGCGCTGGCAGCGCATCGCCGAGGAGGCGGCAAAGCAGTCGGGACGCGGCATCATTCCGCAGGTGCGCTACACGGCGGACTATGTCAGTGTGCTCAACGACGCGCTGCACACCGATCTGCCGCTGTTCATGTATGAGACCGGCGAGCGCGAGACCATCCGCGATGCCATCGAGCACGCGGCGCAGCCGGTCGCGTCCGCTGCCATCATTACAGGGCCGGAGGGCGGCTTTGCGGAGTTTGAGGCCGACATGGCGCGCAAGCTCGGCATGCACATCTGCTCCATGGGCGAGCGGATCCTGCGGTGTGAGACCGCGCCGGTCGTCGCGCTCACGGCGCTGATGTACGGAACGGGGAATCTGTGAACTTTTTTTGAATCGGGGCTTGACAAGCTCATATGTGTATGTAATAATACTCCACGCAATCAAATGAATATCCAAGGAAACCTCAAGGATCGGTGCGGCCGAGACTGGAGGCGGAGGAGACTCTGGAGAATCCCGTGCAGAGCGGGTGCCGAAGGTGTAAGGCGCAAGCCGAATCTCTCAGGCAAAAGGACAGAGCGAGTGCCCGACTTGTGCGGGTGTTCAGGCGCTGTTTGTTCTCTGGAGCTGCTGGTCAGATCGACCGGCAGCTTTTTGCTTTGCAAAAAATCAATGCAGAGGGAGAAACAACATGGAAACTTTACTCAAAATCGTGCAGACCGTCAACATGTACCTGTCAGACTATGTGCTGGTCATCCTGCTCATTGGTGCGGGTCTGTATTTTACGATCCGCACGAAGTTTGTGCAGGTGCGCTGCTTCGGCGAGGGCTGGCGGCGCTTTTTCGGCGAGTTCAGTCTCAACGGTGAAAAGCACAAGGCCGGCATGAGCTCGTTCCAGGCGCTGGCGACGGCGGTTGCGGCGCAGGTCGGCACCGGCAACATCGTCGGCGCCTGCGGTGCGATCCTCATCGGCGGCCCCGGTGCGATCTTCTGGATGTGGTTCATCGCATTCTTCGGCATGGCGACGATCTATGCCGAGGCGGTGCTCGCACAGGAGACCCGCGTGGTCGAGCCTGACGGCACGATCCTCGGCGGCCCGGTGTACTACATCAAGCATGCCTTCCCGAACGGCTTCGGCAAGTTTCTTGCGGGCTTCTTCGCGGTCGCGATCATCCTTGCGCTCGGCTTCATGGGCTCTATGGTGCAGTCCAACTCCATCGGTGAGGCGTGCCAGAACGCATTCCACATTCCGAGCTGGGTCATGGGTCTGATCGTGTGCGCCATCGCGGCCTTCATCTTCATCGGCGGCGTGCAGCGCATCGCCTCTGTCACGGAAAAGATCGTGCCGGTCATGGCCTGCCTGTATCTGCTCGGCGGCTTCATCGTGCTCATTGCCCGCATCCGCTACGTGCCGGAGACCTTCGGCATGATCTTCAAGTATGCTTTCATGCCGGATGCCATCATCGGCGGCGGCATCGGCTACGCGCTCAAGACGGCCATCAGTCAGGGCGCAAAGCGCGGCCTGTTCTCCAACGAGGCCGGCATGGGCTCGACCCCGCACGCGCACGCGCTGGCCAACGTCAAAAATCCGCACGAGCAGGGTACGGTCGCAATGATCGGCGTGTTCATCGATACGTTCGTCGTGTTGACGATGACGGCGCTCGTCGTCATCTCCACGCTTTACGCCGGCAACGGCCCGCTGGCGCACGGTGCGGTCGACGGCATTTCCAAGACGAACATGGCGCAGCTTGCGTTCTCGAGCGTGTTCGGCGAGACGCTCGGCAACGGCTTTGTGGCTGTCTGCCTGCTGTTTTTCGCGTTTTCGACCATCGTCGGCTGGAACCTCTTCGGCCGCATCAATGTCAACTATCTCTTCGGCAAGAAGGCGAACCTCCCGTACTCCATCATCGCCCTCGTCTTCATCTTCCTCGGCTCCTGCCTGTCCAATGATCTTGTCTGGGAGCTGACGGATATGTTCAACCAGCTCATGGTGCTGCCGAACGTCATCGCGCTCATGGCGCTCTCCGGCCTTGTGGCCGTGGCCGCGCGCAAGAGCGGTGACGTGCACGAGCGCGAGCTGCACAAGTAATTACACATATATGGGAAAACCGCCCTGTGCTATTCTGCACAGGGCGGTTTTGCGTTTTACTCACTTGCAGCGGCGCAGCACCTCGAGCGTATAGCGCCAGACGCGCTGCACGGAGGCGATGTGCATCCGCTCGCGGCAGGTGTGGATCTCCGTCAGATCAGGGCCGAAGGATACGCAGTCGAGCCCCGGCAATTTCCCGGCGAACAGACCGCATTCCACGCCCGCGTGGATGGCCTCCACCTTCGGGTCGTGACCATACTGCTCGCGGAAGACATCGATCATCCGCTCACGCAGCGGAGAGTCCTTGCGATATTCCCAAGCGGGGTAGTCGCCCGAGACGTCAACACTGCCGCCGAGCTGCGCCATCAGGCAGCGCAGACGCGCGACGAGCATCTCCTTTTGCGTGGCCACGCTGCTGCGCACGCAAAACGACGCCTGCACGCACTGCTCGTCCGTGGTCAGGATGCCGAGGTTCAGCGACGTCTGCACCAGCCCCGGAATGTCCCGGCTCATGGTCTGAACGCCGTTCGGCAGGCAGCAGAGCATACATACGGCGCGCTGCGTGGACGCCGCGTCCATCGGCGGCATCTGCGGCTGCGCCGGATCGGTGCGCACGAACACGTCCGGGTCTGCGGCCGCATATTCGTGCCGGAGCGCCGCGTCCATGTCCGCGATCGCGGCCTGCGCCGCGTCAGGGTCGGCGACGGTGATGACGGCGCGGCTCTCGCGCGGGATGGCATTGTCCTTCAGTCCGCCGTCGACGCAGACGACGCGCAGCGCCGTGCGCGCACCGACAGCGTACAGCACCCGCCCGAGAAGCTGGTTTGCGTTGCCGCGCCCTTTGTCGATCTCCGCGCCCGAATGGCCGCCGAGCAGGCCGCTGACCGTGACGGTGAGCGCCGTGCCCGGAAACGCTGCGCGCGCGACCGGCAGCGTGCACACGGAGACATTGCCGCCTGCGCAGCTGACGGTGAGGATGCCCTCATCCTCGGAGTCGAGGTTAAGCATCGTGCGCCCTTGGAGCACAGAGGCGTCGAGTGCGTCCGCGCCGAGCATACCGGTCTCCTCATCGACCGTGAGCACTACCTCGAGCGGCGGATGCGGGATGTCGTCCGCGTCCAGAATGGCAAGCGCCATCGCAACGGCGATGCCGTCGTCCCCACCGAGGGTCGTACCGCGCGCGCCGATCGTGTCGCCGTCTATGAAGAGGTCAAGCCCTTCGCGGGTCAGGTCCTTTGCGCAGTCCGGCGCGGTCTCGCAGACCATGTCCATGTGCCCCTGCAGGATGACCGGCGCGGCGGTCTCATAGCCCGGTGTGCCGGGGCAGAAGATGATGACATTGTTGTATTCATCCTGAATGTGGCGCAGACCGCGCGCGGCGGCAAAGCGCACGAGATAGTCGCTGATCGCTTTCGTGTTTCCCGAGCCGTGCGGGATGGCGCACAGCTGCTCAAAGTGCGCAAAGACGGCCTGCGGCTGAAGCTTTTCCAAAATCGGCATGGTGTGTCTCCTTTTCTTGATGTGAAACCGGCGGACACGGTCGTGCCCGCCGGTGGGTGATCAGACTTCTTCTGGGATCTGTACCCGGGACAGGGAAGCGCGGATGTTGCCCGTGAACAGCAGACTCAGACGGTGGATCTGCGTCTCGAGATCCTCCTTCATCCCGTTTTCGAGCCACGTATAGAAAATGTCCGTGATGCCGAAGCGGTAGAGGTCGCACACGAGCTTTTTGTCCTGTTCGCTCACGCGCAGACCCTTTGCCTGCCGCTCGACATAGCTGCGCATCATTTCCTCGGACACGCGGTTGACGTGCCTCTCCAGCTCCAGCCGGTGTGAGGAGGTGTAGATGTGGTAGACGGCGCGCTTGTGCTCGCGTGCAAAGCGGGACGCAGTGATCATGCACTCCTCCCAGCTGCCGGTCGCCTCGAACTCGGCGACCGCCCGGTCGGTCTCACGGCGCAGGATGATGTCGAGCAGCTCAAAGAGATCGGAGTAGTGATAGTAAAACGTCCGGCGCGTGATCTGGCATTCTTCTACGAGCTGCGTCACGGTGATCTTATCAAACGGCTGCTCGGACAGCAGCTTCAGGAACGTCTCCTGGATGACGGCTTCGGTCAAGTGTGCCAAGCGGGATTCCACCTTTCTGAGTGCGCGGCGCGGTCATCGCGCGGCTGGATTCTGGTCCTGTGCGGGGAGATACTCGATGTGCGCATAGCTCCTGCGCGCAGAAACGGTGTCGCACAGGAAGGTATAGACTTTCTTATGCAGATCCCGCCGGGCGCTGCGCGGCGGCAGGGCTGGGTCGGGATAAAACGGGTCGCTCACAACGACGGTGATGCGCGGCGGCAGCGCGCGCAGCAGCTTTCTCTGCCGGTAGATGACCGCCGCGGCGACGACGGGCAGCTGCTCGCGCACAGGGTAGGCAAACGACGTGTCCGGAAACGGACGGATGCCGTTGTAGTACGGCCAGATGTGTGCCTCCGGATAGATCATCACGGCCTGACCGCGTTCGAGCCGGCGGTGCATGGCGGCAAGAAACTGCCGCGTGCCCTCGATGGTATTCGCCAGCGGGATCGCGCCGAGCATCTGCACGATGTTGCGCACGCCCGGGATCGAGACGGTGTCGGCGGAGGTGATGATGTTCGCGCGCCGCGGAAACGACAGCAGCGTCGGGATGAAGGCGTCCGCCAACGTGTTCGTGTGGTTGCCGTAGAGGAAGTATCCGCCCGGCAGCGCGCGCAGTGCCTTGCGATTTTCAATGCGCAGGCCGAACACAAGCTTGCAGTACAAAAACAGAAACGGTGTCATCACCATCCGGTATACGACGAAGGCGAGCGCGTTCCAGAGCGGTCCCTTGTGCTCATACGGGAAATCCGCGCCGATCTGCTTCGGGTGAATGCGCCCGTTGGTCGGCGCAAAGTCGTCGTGCAGCGGGTCGTGATAGTAGACGGTCTTGCGGCTCATGCCGGATCACTGACCAGTGCTGCGGCGTCAAAGAGCATCTGCTCCATCTGGCGCATGCAGCTCTGCTGCTCAAACTGCGTGCCGCTGTCGAGATATTTGCGGCTGTAGTCCGCGCGCTCGTCCGGGTGGCTCACCCAGTAGTCGATCTTGCGCGCCATGTCCTCCGCGTCCTTATTTTTAAAGAGGGACTTATCATCGAGCGCGAAGGCTTTGGCTGCGCTCTTGGGCGAATCGGCGATGACCGGCACCAGTCCGCAGGCGATGGCCTCCAAGCAGGCGATCGACTCGATCTCCACCTCGGCGGGGTGGCAGTAGAGGTCGGCGCAGCGCAGCAGGTTCAGCAGCTCCTGCCGCGTGAAGAACGAGATCTCCATGTCCACGCCGTAGCGCTCGGCAAGGTGGCGGTAGTGCGCCTCGCGCGGGCCTTCACCGGCGAGGATGAGATGGATCTGCTCACGGTAGGCCGAGCGGCCGATGGCCTCGATGAGAATCTCCTGATTCTTTTCGCTCGACAGACGGCCGGTCGAGACGATGAGAAACTTGTCCTCGAGCCCCTCCGGACGCGTGGCCGGGCCGGGCGTGAACATGCTGTTGACGCCGTTTGAGATCACGCGGCCGTTCGTCGGGCCGACAACGGCCTCAAACGTGTCGCGGATGAACTGCGTGGGGTAGTGGATGATGTCCGAATACTGGTACACCATCTGATAGCACGCGCGGTACACGCCGCGGTTGATGGCGGCCGAGTCCTTGCACAGAAAATGCGCCGTGACGTTTTCCGCCTGACAGTGGAAGCTTGACGTGATGGGCTTGTTGTACGCCTTGGCGATCTTTACCGCCGTGTGCGACAGGCGCAGCACAAACGTTGTGTGCACGACGTCGCAGTCGCGGATCGCCTCCTCGAGGATGGAGCGGTTCACACGCGGCAGCGTCACGCCGTTGCGCTCCACGATCGGATTGAGCAGGTAGAGGTTGCGCTCCGGCACGACGTAAAAGCACTCGTTTCCGGCCTTGTCCTGATCGGCGCAGACCACACGCACGGTGTGCCCCTGCGCGCGCAGATACCGGATGAGATTCATACAGGCAATGGTCGTGCCGTTGTTCTCTTCACCCAGGATGTCGCAGACAATCGTAATCGTCATTGTGTCGTATCATTCCTTGCATTTAGAATTGGCAGGGGAGTGTCTGCCGTAAGATGCGACGCTCATCATTGTAACCGGCAAAAATGAGAGC
>ERZ1673747.1999-NODE-1999-length-17385-cov-53.369763_pt1 | contig 17385 bp, 19 predicted proteins | sample MGYA00580220_ERZ1673747 | MGnify/ENA primary metagenome ERZ1673747 (study PRJEB41218, sample SAMN15661769) | gut metagenome | host: Homo sapiens | place: Canada: London | collected 2015-08-20/2019-03-30 | study: EMG produced TPA metagenomics assembly of... | reverse complement strand
TGGGGCACTTTTTAAATGTTGTTCCGGGTCCCTTTTCAAGTGTTAGCTACACCGGGAGCGGGCGGCTCTTTCTGTATCCGTCACAGCCGGAAATGACACGGGAAGAAAAGGAAATGGACTAAAAACACAGACATTGGCAAACCGAGAACTACAGGGCAAAGTTGGCAAACGCTTCTTGTCGGACGGCAAGGTCAGGCCGCAAGCGGTTTCGGAAAAAATCATCCTCGCTGCGCTCCGGTATTTTTCCCGAAAACCCTGCCTTTCCGGAAGCATTTGCCGTTGGGCCCTTGTAGTTCAGCGGGCTGCCAAAGCCCGGGTATTCACAGTTAAAAATTAAAGAATATGCAACAAGCGATCATCACAAGACAGTCACCAGCCCCGATAGGGATGCCCGTGACAAGAAGACCGAAAGTACACGTCCCGCAACCGGCAATCAAGCTGCCACCGAGAGGGACCACCGGTCCGGTTCACATCTCAAAGCTGCTGAACCCCGTTCTGGAAATATGCAGGCATCCGGACAGGGACAGGCTGCTGGCAGAATTTTTCAGCGAATATTGAAATTTATCGTCTAATCATTTAATATCTGAAACTATGTTTTTTACAGCAATCCACCAGATGATGACGGAAAGCGTGGACCTCACGATCGTCATCCGCAAGACAAACGGACAACTGACCGTTTCCACATTGCCCAAATCGAACGGACTCAAGGACGAGGCCCAGAACCACATCGTGCCGCTGACAGTTACGGGAACGCCGCAGGAACTTGACACCGGATTCCTGCAGGCAGTCACAAGACCGATACAGAAAGCCTGCGGGCTGATCTCCAACATGGCACAGTTCGAGGCTCAGGCGGACAAAGCCGCCGCAAGCAGCAAGGCCGCCAAGGATGCCAAATCCAAGGAAACGAAGGAGGAGCGCGAGAAACGGGAAAAGTACGAGAAACTGATGAAGAAGGCGGAAGAACTGACTGCCGCCAGAAACCACCGGGAAGCCGTCAGCGTGCTTACACAGGCGAAAGCACACGCGAATGCCGCCCAGTTGAAGGAAATCGAGGAGAAGATAAAGGCGGCGACTGCCGAAATGAACAAGGGCAGCCTTTTCGACCTGATGGAGCAGGAAGCACAGCCGGAACAGCCGGCATATACACAGACACCGCAGACACAACATCCGCAACAGCCGGTACCGCAGCAGCCTGTATATACACAGTCTCCGCAGCCTCCGATGCCGGGACAGGGACAGACAGCGGCACAAAGACCGCCACAACCGGCATACACACAGCCTCCGATGCCGGGACAGGCTCAGCCCGCACCGCAGAGACCGCAACAGGCATACACGCAGCAACCGGGAATATGGCCGCCGCAACAACAGCCGCCACAGCCGCAGGCAAGACCGCAGATACAGCCGCACGCGCAATACGTGCAGCGGACAGGCGGACAGCAGCCTCCCCAGTCTCAATACCCGCCGCAGCCTGAAATGCAGGACTGGCAGGAAGAGAGGCTCACGCGGGAGGACGAACAGCAGCAGCTGTACCTCTCCGACCAGGAGTACCCCGCATACAGTGAGAAGGACTATGAGGAATACGTTGATTTCCCACAGTCCATGCTGGAACCCAAGTATTCATCTTATCAGACAGTTTAAGCCATGGCACTCGAAATTAAAGGAATGACACGTTCATTCAGATTCAAGAAAGGAACAGAGTATATAACCCTTCTGGACCCGGATCCGAACATCTCGCCGGACATGGTCATGGGCTACTATTCGAACATGTACCCGGAACTGACGACGGCCACCGTTCACGGACCGGTCATCAGGGAGGATATGGCGGAATATGAGTTCAAGACAACTATCGGAACGAAAGGATAAAGGATATGGCAAAGGATAACAGAAAAAAGGAAGAATCATGTGTACCATTGGACGGATATCAGGCGGAACAGCTCGCGAGACTCATCATCGCAGAGACCGCAAGGAACGTACATTACGAGACGGACAGGAAAGAACGGATTGCGGCACCCAGCGGTGCCGTAGTTCTTTTCTGAATGCCACATTTACGCCACGGTTCATGAAGGAACTGTATGTGGAGGATTGTCACGGGAAAGTACACAACCTGATCACGCATGAAAACTATGAGTACCTGCGTGATTCCTTTTTCAGGTATGCGAGCCTCATGAAAAAGGAGGCGGTACATGTTCCGGGGCGCACACCCGGAGAAGGCATCGCCCGACTGCACGAAGAGATGTGCAACCTTGTGGGCAATGACATGAATGTCAATATTGAACGGGACGGGGAAAGACTCCTGTTCCGTCTCTGGAAATGCCACGGATGGGGGGAATTCATACTGTATTATTTCCCGACGAAGTTCATCGAAAGGCTCGGACCGGAACTGAGACGCATATCCGTCACCTTCATCCACAACCTGATGCGGGCGAACGGGATAAACACCGTACTGGACGAGGATGACATGGACTATGCCCTGACACTGATGTCTGAGGATGACTCGGGTGAAACGGCATCCGACCGGAAAAAGAGGCGGCGGCTCCTGCACTCCTATGAGGAAGGCAGGATACGTGCCCTGTTACGCCGGGTGGAACGCAAATCCTATTACAAGAATCTGCCGAAAGCAATCGACCGATATAAGCCGAAAGACGGGTACGAACAGTCACTGCTCTCTGTCATGAAGGAGGGACTGGAGTTCCTTACACCCGAACACGGCATCATGGAATACGGTTACGATCCCTTCTACGAGGAGGAACCGGACTTTCTGCCCATGTACCTCAGCAAGCAGATCCGGGTCATCTATGACTGCACCGACATGATAACGGAATATCTCACGGACTATTACAACTCCTACAGCCAGGAGACATACGACATCATTCCGGTCACCACCTGTGACCTGTCTCCGGAAACGGAGGAGCTGTTCCGCATGGACGACTACCCGGAACGCTTCTTCAAGTGGGCGGAAAAATTCATCAACATCACAGTATATACCAATCTGAACGAAAATGATAGACAGCAACGAACTGACCAGAAAGATCAAGACGACGCTCAACCCTAAGGCGGTAATGATTGCCTATGCCTCGGAAGATGACAGGAACTTTTTCCTTGAAATCCGGGAAATTGACGACCGGGGAAACATGACGGAAGGAAGACCGGTGACGGTACAATTCATGAACGCGCTCGTGAAAGGATACTCGGAAAGACACAGCACCACTCCATACGGGAAGATACCCTCCAACCTGCTGTATTGCGACCCGCGCAAAGGTAGCGAAAGATACGTGTGGTACAATCCCCCGCACAAGCGGATGATGTTCTTCAGCCCCTCACTTGAGATAGAGAACGCGGAATATAACCTGCCGGGAGTAATCTACGAGGCCGGACAACACGGAATGAGAATCTATGCCTACAAGGGAAATGTTCCCGGACCGGATACCATACTGTACGCCGCGCCCTTCTTCAACGTGACAGGTTCCAGCGTATGTCTGGGAAACGCCAGAATAGAGCTGCCGAAGGACCTGACCTATGAGAAGCTGCTGCAGTATTGGGAAAGGAAATTCTGGCTTACGGAATTCTCCCACCTGGGAGGGAACGGGAACCCGACAAGGTCAAACCTCGTGCTGGTGACAAAGGCGGCACGGGACAGGGACTTCAACCTTGACGAACTGAAGCAACTAAACAGCATGAAACTTAAAGACATACTGAAATGAAAAGAGTACACTATATCGACAACTATCTCATAAACCCGCAGCATCCGGTGACGGTAAATCTCATCGGAGCGGGAGGAACAGGTTCGCAGGTACTTACCTGCCTGGCACGGCTCGATACGGCACTGAGGGGACTGGGACATCCCGGACTGTTCATAACCGTGTATGATTCCGACATCGTGACGGAGGCCAACATCGGGCGGCAGCTCTTCAGCCCCTCGGACATCGGACTGAACAAGGCGCAGTGCCTCGTCACACGCATGAACAACTTCTTCGGCAACGACTGGAAGGCGATACCGGACATCTATCCGGCAGCTCTGAAGGACGCCAGACGGGATAATCTGGCCAACATCACGATTACCTGCACGGACAACATCAAGTCCCGTCTTGACCTGTGGAACATACTGAAAGCCGTGCCGGTTTCGGGATACATAAGCCACGAAACACCCCTGTACTGGATGGACTTCGGCAACACGCAGGATACGGGACAGGTCATTCTCGGAACTGTACCGAAGAAAATCAAGCAGCCGACATCCAAGCTATACGAAACGGTGGAATCGCTGAAGGTGATCACCCGCTATGTGAAGTACACGAGAGTAAAGGAGAAGGATTCCGGACCGAGTTGCTCGCTGGCGGAGGCCCTGGAAAAGCAGGACCTGTTCATCAACTCCACGCTGGCTCAGCTCGGCTGTAACATCCTGTGGAAGATGTTCCGTAATGGCATGATCGAACATCACGGACTGTACTTGAACCTTTCCACCATGAAAATGAATCCGATAACGATTTAATGGAATTGATGTAAAGTATACAGAATGGTTTGATTTAATGCTGCTTACAGGTAAAAGATAAAAAAAGCAAAAAAGATGTAAGGGAAATAACAATGTTTAAGGATAAAATGTTATCTTTACATTTGGGTTACTACACATTTTAGAAATCTATGATAGATTATGGTCTCAAAAGAAGAAACATGATGCGCTTGGCCTGCCTTGGAAAAAGCAATGGTCAGCCTTTTACCCTTTCACCGGAAGGGCTGTTTTTTCATGCGCCATATTCTGTTAGCAATCAATCAAATAAGTCTGCCGAAAATTTGGAAATGTGTGAAATTTGTGTAAACACACACATTCTGACCGGCATCCCTCGCGCGCTAATTTAATTTATTCATTTTTACGAAAATATGCAAGGACGGAAACTCTTTTTTCGGGAGTTTTCCGCCCTTTTACGTATTCGTATGTCCTCTTTTATCCACCTTCAAACTGAATGATGTATGAATACAGAAACAATTTTGAGTATGAAACAATATAACCGAAAAAATATGAAATATCTGAAGAAATGGATTACGACCGCACTGCTGTCGCTGCTGTTGCTACCGGCGATGGCACAGGAGAAGACGGACACGACCTACACCTTCCGGTTCGTGCCGCAGAAGGACATGTTCTATGTGCCGTGGAATGATAATGACATGGAACTTGCCCGCCTGTTGGAGTGTATCGAAAAAAACAAAACCGCAATTCTTGACGGCAAGCTGCCGCTTTATGTCGATGGCTACTGCAATTCCTTGAATGGCGAAAAAGAAAACCTCGCGATAGCCAAAATTCGCTCGAACCGTGTGAAATCAGAATTGATTACACGTGCGGGAATCAAGGAAGAAAGTTTCATCACCCGCAACCATCCGGCAGAGGGCGATTTCGTGACCGTGCGCCTGACGGTGCCGGCTGAAGAAACAACCGTATCAGATGTGGAAGCAGAGGCACGGCGCAAAGCTGAAGCCGAGCGTCTGGCTACGGAAAAACGTGCCGAACAGGAACGGCTTGCCGAAGAGCAGCGCAAAGCGGAAGAAGCACGACTTGCCGCTGAAAAGGCAGAAGCCGAAAGGGCGGCCCAGCAACAGACGGCAACACAGCAAAATGCCATCGTTGCCGATACTCCTTCGGAAACAGAAACCCCAACCGATTATCATCTCTCCTTGCGTGCCAACCTGCTGCGCTGGGCTACCCTGACACCCGATTTAGGACTTGAATGGCGCATCTGCCCGTCGTGGGGCATTGCCGTAAACGGATCGTGGACTTCATGGACGTGGAGCGACAAAGACCGCCGCTATGCCCTCTGGGAAGTGGCTCCGGAAGTGCGTTACTACATGGGCGAGAAGAAAGCCTGGTATCTTGGCGCGATGTTCAAGGCCGGACAGTTCAACTACAAGCTCTCCGAAACAGGCAAGCAGGGCGACCTGATGGGTGGCGGCATCACTGCCGGCTACTAGTTGCGACTGAACAAGGCACTGGCCCTTGATTTCAACCTCGGCTTGGGCTACCTGAATGCCGACTATGAGAAATATGAAGTCATTGACGGTGTGCGAGTACGCCGCGGCAACGAGACAAAGGACTGGTGGGGCCCCATCAACGCCGGTGTGACATTGGTATGGAAGTTATTCTAACACGGAGGAATAGTATGAAAGCAAGACAATATATAAATATGATGGGAATGGCAGCCGCCGTGCTGCTCTCTTCCTGCGTGAAGGACACGCTTTATGATACGCCGCACCCCGACCACGGGAAGATTGCGGTGACAGCCGACTGGTCGGCCCGCGGTGAGGGCATCGACATCCCGGCCACATGGACGGTCACCATGGGTGACTATACGGGTACGGAGACTTCCGCTACCCATGCCCCCGACCATCTGTTTGCTCCGGGCAGCTACACCCTTGCGGTCTGGAACCCGACCGAGGGAATCACGGTGAGCGGTACCACCGCCACCGTTGCCGCAGCCACGGGAAGCCGGGCAGGCACGGATGCCTTTGTAAACAATGCTCCGGGATGGTTCTTCACCTATATTGAACAGGTGAGCATCGAAAAAGACAAGGACTATCCGCTGACCGCCGCGATGAAGCAGCAGGTACGCGAGCTGACGCTTGTCGTCGAGCCGACGGGTGATGCCGCCGGACGCATCACGGAGATTGTTGCCCGGCTGACGGGTGCAGCCGGAACACTCGACTTCGCAACCGATACCTACGGAGCCGCTTCGAACGTCGTGCTGCCCTTCACCAAGATAACCGAAGGTGATGATGTCGGCAAGTGGAAAGCCACGGTGCGGCTGCTGGGTGTGACCGGCACGGAACAGCTGCTGACGGGTGAAATCCGCTATGCTGACGGCAACCCGACCCCCACCACGCTGAAAAGCGACCTTACGGAAGCTCTCAAGGAGTTCAACACCGGAAAGGGCGAATCGCTGACCCTCGGCGGAACGCTGGAAACACCGTATGAAGTGGAAATCCAAGGAGCCACTATATCAGGTTGGAAAGAAATAGATAATGGTGAAGTAAACGCAGATTTGTAACTAATAAAATGACAGATATAATGAAGACAAGATTTTTTGCACTTGCAGCGCTCGCCCTCTCACTGGCCGCCTGCACACAGGACGAACTGGCTGACGATAACCGTCTGCCCGCGGGTGAATACCCGGTAATCATTCAGGCCAACGGCCTCGATGTCACGGCTACCCCCGTATCGCGTGCCACCGTGGACGGCGACTGGCAGGGCGTACAGACCGTGGCACTCAAGATGGGCGACGCGGTAAAGGAATACACCGTAACGGCTACGGATGCCGACGGATACAAGAGTGCCACGCTCTCGCGCACGGACGACCCGCACTACTGGACCAGCCGCGACCCGATTACCGTATCGGCATGGTGGCCCCTCGACGATACAGACATCACACGGATGCCTGCCGTAAAGGTGGCCGAAGACCAAAGCAAGTTGGCAGACTTCCAGAACAGCGACTTTATCTCTGCTGAAAACCAGACGGTAAAATTTGACGACCCGACTCTTGAATTTACCCACCGCACGGCACGCGTGGCAATCGAACTGAAACCCGGCACGGGATTCACGAATGTGGACGGTGCCACGGTGAGCCTCGTGAGCCTGTCAGCCGATAACGAAAACCCGACCGCCATCAAGACCTGCAACACCGCGGGCGACACCTACGAGGCGCTGACCGCCCCGCAGACCGTTGCGGCAGGCGAGCCCTTCATCCAGGTGGTGCTGGGCGACGGCGCCTTCTACTTCCGCCCGCAGAACGACGTCGTATTAGAGGCGGGCAGCCGCTATACCTACACCGTCAACGTGAACAAGACCGGCCTGAGCGTAAGCGAATGCACGATTGATGATTGGGGCAACGGAGGCAGCGGCAGTGGTGATGCCACGATGCAGTAATCCGATACAGCCATCCCGTGCGCCATGCGTCAAGCACGGAGGTACACAATATAATATAAGGTGTAGCGGGCGGCCTCGCAGCCGCCGGTGGCACAAGTAGAAACAATTAAAACAACAGATAATATGAAAAGAAGCAAAACACAATTGTTGCGGAGCCTTGCGGCGGCGATGCTGCTTGGCGCAGGGCTTGCCTCGTGCTCGCAGGATGACTTTGCCGATAAGCCGCAGGGCGGGTCACTGCCCGACGGCGAATATCCGCTGACGCTCACCGCCCGGGTGGACGGGATGGCGACCCGTACCTCCGGAAAGGACGCATGGGCGGACGGCGACGAGATAGGCGTACGCATCGGAGCGGACGGTGCAACAGGCCACTACGAACTGAATGCTAATGGTTCAGTAAAGGAAATCATCACCCCGGTGTATTGGCAGAACACTGCCTCTGCCACCGTCACGGCATGGTATCCCTACGGAGAGCAAACCAATGTGGACATCTCCGACCAGTCGGAAGGCTTCGCGGCTTTCGATTTCCTGACCGCCACAGCGGAAGAACAAAACTACCAAAGTACCGTATCGTTAAGCTTCAAGCACCAGATGGCGAAGGTGAGCTATACGCTTCAAGGCGATGGCGTGACGGATGAGGAACTGCAGACGGCTGTCGTGACGCTGCTCGGCGACGCTACAGCCACCTTCAAGGACGGAGTATTGGAGCAGGCAGACCAAACGGACGGGGAGATTACCTCCTGCTACAACGGTGACACCCGAACAGGCGCAGCTCTGTTCGTACCGCAGGACATGACTAATAAGGCATTCATCAAAGTAAGTATGAACAATAACACTTTCACTTACACCCCGACCACCGAAGATTCCGGAATTCTTATGGCAGGCAAGGTCAACTCCTACACCATCACCGTGAAAGCCGACGGCATAGAAGTGACCACAGCTACCGGCGGCGAGTGGAATGACAGCGGAAACAGTGAGAATGTGGAAAGCTATACCGCATATAAAGCCGATGATTTGAAAGCAGGCGACTATTACTACTCCGACGGCACTTGGAGCGACGGCGGCCTGCGCAAGCTCTATGCCGACGGCACGATGGAGTGGACGGAGCCCAAGCCGGCTCCGGAGAGCGACAAGACCGTCATCGCCATCGTGTTCCATGCGGGTCATCACGCAAACGATGGTTCCGATTACTCCTCCACCGGTATCGGCAGCGAGAAGTGCCATGGTTATGCCGTTGCCCTGACGGATGCCACAAGTAGTTATTGCATGTGGGGCGTTTACGGGACAGAGTTAGGCTGCTACCCTACGGACGGAAGTGGGAATAAACAGAACAATTACTCTAACCCTGATATAGATTGGAACGGCTACGCTTGGACACAGAAAATTATCACCCAAGGAGCCGGCGGCAAGGAGAATTTGAATGCCACCGAACAGGCCGGTTATCCCGCCACCTACTATGCCGTTGTTGATTATGAAACCAAAGTCAAAGCACCAACTAATAGTAGTGGTTGGTATCTTCCTTCCATCGGTCAGATGTGGAACGTTTACCAAAACCGTTCTTCTTTGTTTGATGACAAGACAGGGGTATCAGGCTTACAGTCAGATTGGTATTGGTCCTCTTCGGAGTACTGTTACTATCCAGCGGACCGCGCCCTCCGCATGCGCGTGAGCGATGGCGACGTGTTCATCTACGGTAAGAGCAGTAGCGTTTGTTCCGTGCGGGCGGTCTTGGCTTTCTGACCTGTTTACCCATTCAATCTATTTATCTATTTGCGGCGTAGTCGCTCATGTAAATGATTGAATACCCGCGAAGCGGGTCGGAAAAAATTTTTGAAAAATCGAGTTATGGCATTATCCGAAGAATTACCCCTATACCGCGACACTTACCGGTTGTTGAAAACCTGTTGGTCCTGACGCAGGATTTTCCGCGCTTCTTCCGGTACAGTATGGGCAGCCGTATGGTGGATTTGACTTTGGATATGCTTTCTCTGATTTACAAGGCGAACAGCAGTTATGAAAAAGTGGGCGTATTGACCGAATTTCTCGACCGTTATCGCATGTTGCAGATGCTTTTCCGCGTATGTGTGGAGCAGAAGGTCATTGCCGAGCGCAAATACGCCTCGTTCGGGTTGCTGTTGGAGAAGATAGGCAAGCAGGCTACAAGCTAGAAACAATATAACGAACGCGGGATGAAGAAAAAGGAAGATAAAAGGCAATGAATGATTCGTCGGTCGGAATCCGGGCGGTCAAGGCTACCCGGAGCGAACTGTTTTTATTAAAAAAGGGCTGCCGGCAGGCTTCTCTCGTGCAGGGAGGCTCGCAAAGAACCAATACGGGCAGCAACAAAGTCCTCTTCGGAGTACTATTACAATCCAGCGAACAACGCCCTCAACGTGAACGTGAACAATGACAACGTGAACAACAACAATAAGAACAATAGAATTTGTTACGTGCGGGCGGTCTTGGCTTTTTTATTATAAAACTATAAAAACGAACGGAGGTATTGACAGATGATATTGCAGGAAACACTTTTTTCGCAAGAGGAACTCGGAGGCATTCCGTTGGAGGATGTCTTCGAGGCGTATTTCGAGTGCCGTAAAAAGAAACGCAATACCTGCAATGCCCTTGCCTTCGAGAGCGATTACGAACGCAGGTGTGTGGAACTGTGGCGGGAAATCAATGCCGGCACATACCGCCCTTCGCGTTCCATCGCTTTCATTATCAACAAACCCGTGAAACGGGAGATTTTCGCCGCCGACTTCCGCGACCGTGTGGTACACCACCTCATAGCCCGCAGGCTCGTTCCGCTTCTGGAAGAGAAGTTCATCGATGACAGTTACAGCACCCGCAAGGGAAAGGGTACGCTCTACGGTATAGAACGGGTGGAGGAGCATATCCGGCTCTGTTCGGAAAACTATACGAAAGAGTGCTACATCCTGAAAATAGACATCCGTTCGTTCTTCATGAAAATATCGAAGCAACGGCTGTACGACCTGACCGGACAGTTCTTGTGCGAACGCTACGAGGGAAACGACCTGCCGATGCTACTCTATCTGCTCCGTGAGACGATATTCAACCGTCCGGAAAAGAACTGCATCCGCAAGACACCTCCCCAAAGCTGGCGCGGATTGCCCAAAGACAAGAGCCTGTTCCATTCCGACGGTTCGTGCGGGCTACCTATCGGCAACCTGACAAGCCAGTTGCTCGCCCTTAACTTCTTGGACGGACTGGACCATCTCATCAGCGAGGAATGGGGCGTGAAGCACTACGGCAGATATGTGGACGACATGGTGCTTGTCCATCCCTCGAAAGAGCACCTGATAGAAGTAAAAGCGAAGATTTCCGGCTGGCTCTCCACTCGCGGATTGTCATTGCATCCGCGCAAAGTCTATTTGCAGCACTATACGAGAGGTGTCCTGTTTGTCGGAGGGATGATATTGCCGGGGCGGAAATACCTGAGCAACCGCACAGTCGGTTTCTGCTACGATGCCATCGACCGCCTGAACCGCTTGGCGGCAAACTCTCCCGATTATGCACCGACCCACGGGGAGGAGTTCGTCAGCACGGTAAACTCCTATTTGGGAATGATGCGGCATTTCTCATCCTACAACCTGCGGCGCAAGGTCATGAAACGTATCGGCAAGGAATGGTGGCAGGTCATCTGGTTTGCCGGACACTTGGAGAAAGTCGTATTGAAAAAACGGTACAGACATATTGAATGCAAAAAAGAGGAGATACGTAATGAAATCAAAGAACTGAGGAGGGCTGTATGACGGAACGCGAACTGATACAACAACAGCAGGAACTCGGCGACAGCCGTTTCCTCGTGACCCGGTCGGGCAAGTTTTTCTCCGCCTACGGCTGCGGGGCTTTCGCATTGGCACGCGCCACAGGCTACCGTGTCATGCGCCGGCAACGTAAAGGCGGAGATTTCGTGCTGGCCACAGGATTCCCGGAAAGCCGTGTAGGGAAAGTGATGGAACAGATAATGGCCTCCGGAGGGAAAATCGACCGGCAGGACGACGGTTCTTTCGTCTTTTCCGGCATAGACGGCAGCGAAGTGGAGGCGTTGGTCTCAATCCCCGAAAAAACGGAGGGCGGGCAAGAGCGCAAGAGGGGCAAAAGGTCGTATGACAACAGCCTGCAGGCGATGATCCTCTCGTTCGACCTCTCACGCTCCACCCCTATGGATGCCATGAACTTTATAGACCTGTTGCAAAAGAGGATTTACGGTACAGATGTTTGATGTGACTTTTCATATATGGGACGAAGCGTATCCTTACACCATAAAATCCTATTCGGATATATAGTTTTGTTGGCGGTCATTGGTAGCATGGCCGCCATTTTGGTATATGAACGGCAGCGGATGCGCGAAATTGAGGCAGAAACAACAAACATAAGCCTGGTACGTCGCGATATCAACACGGCTCATCGCCGTATTACGGGGCTCGCCACATTAGGTGAGGGCGTGGCGAGTTGGAACAAAGCGGACTATCTGCACTATCGTAACCGTCGACTGCAAGCTGACAGTTTACTGAACTCGCTGAAACGGCACTGCCGTGAATATGTACGCCCGGAACAGATAGACACTCTTCGTGCTCTGCTTGCCGCAAAGGAGACACATCTGCTGCACATAATGGAAATGTTTGAACGACGGACTGAAGCGGACAGCCTGCTGGTAAACCAGTTGCCGGAAGTGGCGAGGCGTGCGACACGTATCCGTACCATAGAACAAAAGAAAAAAGGGATTGCAGGATTCTTTGGGAAAAAAGAAGAAATGCAAGTAATGCCATCCACCAAAGAACTGTACGCTTTCAGCGACAGCCTGATAGCCATACAGCAAAGGCAAGCGAGCGAAATGGATATTTATGCCGACAGCCTCCGTATGCGCAATAGGGAATTGAACAGGACATTGAACAAACTTATAAATGACCTCGACGAACAGGCACAGACTGCCTTCTCACAAAGAGAGTTAAAAATGGCAGAAGCAGAGAAAATGTCGTTCTTTTTAATGGCAGGAGTAATCGGCATGGCCATCATCCTGCTCATCATCTCGCACCTCATCATTATGCGTGACATCAACCGAAGGGAAAGGAACAAGGCCGAACTGGAGGATACGGCAGCAGAAAACCGTACACTATCCGATATGCGTAAGAAAATAATCATCACACTTTCCCACGACATACGAGGGCCTCTCAATGCCATCAGTGGCAGTGCTGAACTGGCCATGGATACTCGTGACCGTAAACGCCGCAATGCCTATCTCGGAAACATCCTTGAATCATCCCGTCATATCACCCGACTTGCCAACAGCCTGCTCGACCTCTCCCGTCTGGACGATGCAAAGGAGACTCTGAACGAAATTCCGTTCCATCTTGAATCCTTTCTGGAAAGCATCGCTGAAGAATACACACGCAAGGCGAACGACAAAGGACTGATGTTTGACAAGGCTTTTATGGATTGCGGCATCACCGCCCTTGGCGATGCAGACCGCATAAGGCAGATAGTGGTCAACATTCTGGAGAATGCTGTAAAATTCACCCGTACAGGTTGTATCAAACTTCAGGCAAGTTATGAAGACGGTACTCTTTCAGTAAAGGTCAAAGATACGGGGATAGGAATGGACGAGAATACCGCACAACGTATTTTTCAGCCCTTTGAACGGGCTGCTCCTGATTTGGATTCAGAAGGCTTCGGACTGGGACTTTCCATTACCAAAGGGCTGGTGACCCTGTTCGGAGGAAGTATATCGGTTTCGAGCCAGATTGGTAAAGGCAGCGAATTCAAGGTAGAAATCCCGCTTAGACAGACCGATGAGCCTGCAAAAGACAATTCCCAACCGGATGCAGGAAATCTCAGACTTCCGCGACGGGTTCTTGTAGTCGATGATGATCCTATACAGTTGCGCAACACCGTTGAAATGATGGAACGGAGCGGTATCTCATGCCGAGCCTGTACCAATGCACAGGAAGTGGTCAAAGCATTGAGAACCGGAGAATACGACCTGTTGCTGACCGATATACAGATGCGTGGTACGGGAGGTTTTGCCCTGTTGCATCTGCTACGCCTTTCCAACATAGGAAATTCACGGACAATTCCCATAGCGGCAATGACCGCCCGTAACGATGGCGATGCAGACCGCTATATTCAGGCAGGATTTGCCGGCTGTATCCACAAGCCGTTCTATACAAGAGACCTGCTTGTATTTCTCTCGTCACTCATTGGACAGGACAGAACTATGGATGATAACCGTTCCCCAGATTTCGAGGCTCTGTATGTCACTACGGGAGACGAACGCTGGACCTTGGAGACTCTTATAGAGGAATCCAGCAGGAACAGTTCGGACTTGCGGGAAGCTCTGAATCCGTTAAACCCCGACAAAAAGAGAATAAGGGAAACACTGCACCGGATGTATCCGGTGTGGGAACAATTGGGCATATCCCATGAATTGGAACCATACAACCGTGAGCTGTTTGCGGGAAATACGGATGAGTATGAATTCCGCACCGATGTAGAAAGAATTGTCAAGAGAATTGACTGGCTGATAGCCGAAACAAAAAGCCGATTATCGGAAATGGACGGACATAATTAAATGAAAACATGAATGAAATACAGGATTCTGATAGTTGAAGATAACATCATGCTCGCCGGGCAACAGAAAAAATGGCTGGAAAAATCCGGCTATGAAGCAGAGATAACAATAGATGAACCAGGGGCACGAAAACTGCTCAAGAAAGAAAGTTTCGACCTCGTGCTGTCCGACGTACGCCTGCCGGAGGGGGATGGTATATCTTTGCTTGAATGGATGCGGAAAGAAAGGCTGGACATCCCTTTCATTATCATGACAGGATATGCCTCGGTACTGGGTGCTGTGCAAGCCATAAAACTGGGAGCCAAAGACTATCTGGCCAAACCGGTACAAATGGACGAACTACAGAGACAACTGAAAGACATTTTCCATCCCCATTCCGTAATATGTGACAAGGACAAGGGTTTGCTACCCAGAAACAGCCTTCAGATGAAAGAAATCGAACATCTGGTCAAGACAGTTGCGCCGTTTGATATTTCGGTACTCATACTCGGTCCGAACGGTGCAGGAAAAGAATCGGTGGCACAGCGTATCCACTATATGGGAGAACGGAGGGATATGCCGTTTGTCGCCGTGAATTGTGGGGTTATACCCAAGGAACTCGCACCTTCACTCTTCTTCGGACACATAAAAGGTACATTTACCGGCGCCGACACCAATAAGGACGGGTATTTTGAAATGGCGAAAGGCGGCACCCTTTTCCTTGACGAGATAGGTACACTGTCTGTTGAAGTCCAGGCTATGCTCTTGCGAGTGCTTCAGGAGGGTACATACATCCCAATAGGTGGCAACAGGGAAAAGCGGGCTGACGTCAGGATTGTAGCCGCCACAAACGAGGATCTTCAACTTGCCATACAGGAAAAACGGTTCAGGGAAGACCTATACCACCGGCTATGCGAATTCGAGATTGTCATGCCTTCCCTGCACGAATGTCCTGAAGATATCCTGCCGTTGGCAAACCATTTCAGGAAGAAATTTTCCGGAGAACTGAAAAGACCAACCGAGGGATTCAGCCCTGAAGCGGAACAACTGCTTCTCTCTTACCATTGGCCGGGAAATGTGCGGGAACTGCATAACAGAATAAGAAGGGCGGTACTCATGGCAAAACAGCCGCTCATTAAAACAACCGATCTGAACATTAAAATGGAAGCGGCAACTGAGGAGATCAATCTTTTCCCCGAAAACGATGCGGAAGAGAAACGCTCGATAGTCCAGGCATTGAAAATCACCCACGGGAATCGCAAACATGCCGCAGCCATGCTGCATATCGACCCGTCCACGCTATACCGTAAGATGAAAAAATACGGGTTGAACAGGAAATAACGGGTATTCTATATGCTTGTTCGGAATAAAATGCCTACATGTCTCCAACGGGACTCCATGCGAAAGGGTAATTTCTGTCGCATAGGTATGCCGGGCGCAATGAAAAACCAACTTACGCCCTATACCGCAAATTTCGGCGATGCGTTTCAAATAACGATTCAATGAACTGTTGGAATACATGGGGAGAAGCTTTCCTTCAGGAGCCATATCACGGTATTTTTCAATGATATGGAACGGCAGTTCCATAAGCGGTATTTCAAAATCCACACTGGTTTTCTTGCGAGAACTCCTTATCCACCAGGTACCATCTTCCGCGAGAGAAAGGTTTTCATTTGTCAGCAGACACATGTCGCTGTAGGGAATACCCGTATAACAGGAAAACAGGAACATATCTCTCACATGATAAAGAATCTGATCATGGAGAGGTGTTGTCATAATCCTATTCAATTCTTCGGAGGTGAGATATTTCTGTTCCGGTTTCGGATGTACCGGTTCATATCCGACAAACGGGAATACTGTTATTATACCGTCAGCAATAGCTTCTCCGACAATTGTTTTCAGTTGGACGGTAAGATTGACTATTGTGCCTGAAGCCAGACAACATTCCGTACGTAGATACAAGTCATATTTTTCAATGAAGGAACGGTCCAATGCGGCAAAAGGGATATCTGACAGCTTATATTGCATCTGTAAAAAACGTACCAGATGATTGTAGGAATTGCGGTAAGCCCTCAATGTCTTTTCCGTACGATTAATCCCAACACGTTTCTCGAAATTTCTAATGAAAAGTCTGAAATAGCTTAATAGGGTTTCCTGTTCCGAAGCCATACCCAAAAGTTGATGCTTTACATCCTCTGCTGTTACATCCTCACGGATTGCAGATTGTTCCGCATAGATGCCGAGCGCGGCAGCACGTATTTCATCCAGTCTGTTGTTTATGTCTCTTGCCGCGCGATCTCCATCATCCCGTTACTCGTGGCGGCACCCATGAAGACGCCGACAGCCGCGATGGCTATGATGGTCCTGAACGAAGCCGCCTTCGCCCCGATGGCGGAATTGAGGAAGTTGACAGCGTCGTTACTGACACCTACAGACAGGTCGAAAACGGCCAGTACGAAAAGGAAGATAATAACTCCTAAAAATAAGGTTTCCATAAAATACCTTTGCTGCAAAAAATCGCAGCAAAGGTATGTGATTTCTATCATATTACAGTCTCAAAACGGTTAAATTTATATTAAAAACAGGAAACACATTTTGTGGTATATTTTATCTGCTTCCCGTCCCGGATGTTTGCGAACGTCTCTCATCCATCGCACGAAAACCTGTTTTACGCGCCACGAGCATGTGATGTCCTGTTCTTGTCTTACCCATGCACCGACCATCAGCTGCAATTCACGAAAAAGTATGTCACAGATGGAGTTTCAACTTGCACTTTTTCATACTGCCTCTTAAAAAAACGCCCAAATTTTATCTGGGAATAGAAATATATTTGTATATTTGCATACTTTTTGATATTACTGTCCCGTAAAAGCGGGCAAGTCGGTCTTTGAAATAGTTGAAACATAGTCTA
>ERZ1673747.1996-NODE-1996-length-17391-cov-5.733560_pt1 | contig 17391 bp, 16 predicted proteins | sample MGYA00580220_ERZ1673747 | MGnify/ENA primary metagenome ERZ1673747 (study PRJEB41218, sample SAMN15661769) | gut metagenome | host: Homo sapiens | place: Canada: London | collected 2015-08-20/2019-03-30 | study: EMG produced TPA metagenomics assembly of... | reverse complement strand
TTTTCCCCGTAAGGCAGCTGGTAGAGCACAACCTTAGGAGGCGGTCGCTCTATACAGCTGAGCTACGGAGGCGGATACCCCGTTATTTTACCCCATAAGCAAGGCGCTGTCAATGCCTCACTCCGTCCGGAATACCTTCTCGAACTCCTCTGCCGTCATGGTCTCGTTGGCCAGCAGATACTCCGCCACCTCCACCAGCTGGGGCCGGTACTGCTCCAGAATGGCGATGCAGCGGGCGTAGGCGTCGTCCATGATGCGGCGGATCTCGCCGTCCATCTCCGCCGCCGTTTTCTCGGAGTAGGGCCGGGTCTGGGCCATGGACTTGCCGATGAACACCTCGTCGTGTCCGGCGTCGAAGGCCACGTTGCCCAGCTGCTCCGACATTCCGTAGGTGCCCACCATCTTCCGGGCCAGCTGCGTGGCACGGCTGATGTCATTGGAGGCCCCGGTGGAGATATCCCCCAGCACCAGCTGCTCCGCCGCCCGGCCGCCCAGCAGCCCGGCGATGCGGTCCAGCATATAGCTGCGGGAGAGGTACGACCGATCCTCGTCCGGTAGATAGATGGTCATGCCGCCCGCCTCGCCCCGGGGAACGATGGTGATCTGATGCACCGGGTCCAGATCGGGCAGTGCGTGCATCACCACGGCGTGTCCCGCCTCGTGATAGGCTGTCAGCCGCCGCTCCTTCTCCGGGATGACCCGGCTGTGCTTCTCCGGCCCGGCGATGACCTTGATGATGGACTCCTGCAGATCCTTCATGGTGATGAAGGACTCGCTGCTCCGTCCCGCCAGCAGGGCCGCCTCGTTGAGAAGGTTCTCCAGATCGGCGCCGGTAAAGCCTGCGGTACCACGGGCGATCTGTCTCAGATCCACGTCCTCCGCCAGCGGCTTGTTCTTGGCGTGTACCTGCAAGATCTCCTCCCGGCCCTTGATGTCCGGCAGCCCCACATAGACCTGCCGGTCGAACCGTCCCGGACGCAGCAGCGCCGGGTCCAGAATATCCACACGGTTGGTGGCAGCCAGCACCACCACGCCCTCGTTGGAGCCGAAGCCGTCCATCTCCACCAGCAGCTGGTTCAGGGTCTGCTCCCGCTCGTCGTGTCCGCCACCCAGACCGCTGCCACGCTGACGGCCCACGGCGTCGATCTCGTCTATGAAGATGATGGCCGGGGCGCTCTTCTTGGCCTGCTGGAACAGATCCCGCACACGGGAGGCGCCTACGCCTACATACATCTCCACAAAGTCCGAGCCGGAGATGGACAGAAACTGTACTCCCGCCTCACCGGCCACCGCCTTGGCCAGCAGCGTCTTACCGGTACCCGGAGGGCCTACCAGCAGCACGCCCTTGGGGATATGCGCCCCCAGGTCCAGATACTTCTGGGGCTCCCGGAGGAACTCCACGATCTCCCGCAGCTCCTCCTTCTCCTCGTCGGCCCCGGCCACATCCTGAAACGTGACCTTTTTCTCTCCCGGCGTACTGACCTTGGCCTCTCCAAACCGGGACAGATTGTCCTGCGCCCCGGCTCCGCCGCCGGCCATGCGGTTCATGAGATTCATCAGCAAAATGAAGCCCAAAAACGCCAGCACATACGGCAGCAGCAGCTGCAGCCAGTTGGTGGAGTGGTCTGCGTGATAGTTATAGGCGGTGATAATGCCACTGTCATACTGCTTTTGCACCAGCTCGTTGAGATCCTGATAGAACAGGTCGAAGTCGTACAGGTCGGAGGTAACGGTGCTGCCCCCCTTCAGCTTGGCCGTGATCCGGGTGTCGCTGATGGAGAACTCCTGCACCTTCTCCTCTAAAAAGTATTGCCGCAGCTCAGAGTAGGGGATGTCCCCGGCGGTCCGCATGGCGGACACCACATAGGCCACCACGCATACCGCCAAAATCACCATCAAAATGGTGCCGAAACCGATCTTTCTTCGTTCTGCCAAATGCTTTCCTCCTCTCAGCCGATGGCCCGCACGCCCTGCCAGCTGCTGCCCCCGGTCAGGGAAATGGCCAGCAGCACATGGGCCTTCACATTGCCCACCGGGATATAGCTCTCCTCCCAGTACCGGGCATCATTAGAGCCGGAGCGATTATCACCTAAGAAAAACAGGCACCCCTCCGGCACGGTAAAGGAGGTCTGGTTGGGGCTGATCGTCCCGCCCTGCTGGTCCAGGTAGTCCTCCTCCAGCCGCTGGCCGTTGATGTAGACATAGCCGCCAGAGAAGGACACCGTGTCCCCCGGCAGGCCGATGACCCGCTTTACCAGCAGCTTATCCAGCTCGTCGCTCCAGAAAGTGACGATGTTCCCCCGCTCCGGCACCGGGTCGCCCATCACATAGGGCAGCTGCCACGAGATCAGCAGCGTCTTTTTGGGGATGGTGGTCTCCATGGAGCCGGAGGGTACCCAACTCAGCTGCAAAAGTACCCGGAACACCAGCACCACCACCACTGCCGTGACGATGAGATAGCCGAAATCCGACCAAAAGGCGGCAAAGCCGCTCTTTTTCTTCTTGACCGCCGCCCCGCCGGAGCTGCTTTCCCCATCGAGTCCGGCTGCATCATCGGGACCCGCCGCACCGGCTGCATGGTCGGCGCTCGCCCCGTCGGCAGAACCGATCATGCTGTCAAAGTCCGCCGCCGGTGCCGCTTTACCTCCGGCCACCGAAGCGGCTCTCCGGCCGGCCGAGACGGACTCCCCGTCTACCGGCGTTATCGGAGCAGTCTCCTCCGAGGTCATCTCCCACGGGTCCCGCTCCCGGCGGGCCTTATCCTCCACCTGCCGGACAGACTGCTCCCTCGGCTCTGCCTGAGCCTCCTCTGCCGACGTGGCCTCTACCGGAGATACCTTCTCCTCCGGGGTCATCTCCCACGGGTCCCGCTCCCGGCGGGCCTTATCCTCCGCCTGCCGGGTACGGCTGCCCCGGCGTTCCGGCTCCTGCCTGGGGGTCGCACCGGCCAGCCGCCGGCCCTGATAACCCCGCTTCCGTTCCTCCACAGACCATTCCTCCTTCCGACCGCCGGCCCTCTGCCGGCACAGCGCCGCTTCTCCTGCGCTGTCGCTTACTTACTGTATACCTCCGGCTTCAGCACGCCGATGTAGGGCATATTGCGATACTGCTGGCAGTAGTCCAGCCCGAAGCCCACCACGAACTCGTCCGGCACCTCAAAGCCCGCCAGATCGGGGTAAATGGGCTTTTCCCGGCGGGAGGGCTTGTCCAGCAGGGTGACGATGGTGATGCTATTGGCTCCCTTGGCCAGCATATAGTCCTTCAAAAAGTACAGGGTGTTGCCGGAGTCCAGAATATCCTCCACCACAATGATATCCCGGCCGGAGATATCCCCGCTGCAGATCACGGGTGATCTGCACCACGCCGGAGGACTTGGTGGCGTTCTGATAGGAGGACAGGCCGATGAACTCCACCTCGCTCTTGCACTGGGTGGCCCGCACCAGATCCGCCATAAACAGGAAGCACCCATTCAAAACGCCCACAAACAGCGGGTTCCTGTCGTGGAACTCATCGTAGAGCTGATTGCCCATCTCCTGAATGCGGTCATGGATCTCCTGCTCACTGAACAGGACCTTCAGGATGTCCTGATCCATATTGCTCTTAGCCATTACTTTCTTCCTCCTGATCTTTCTCAATCATCAAAATATTTATACTGCTGCCGTCTTTCCCCGGCAAAAATCTCTGATCTGTACCCACGCCGTATACGGCGGCGGGTTCTCCGTTTATACACACCACCGGGGTGGTTCGCCGTCGCCGGGGCGGCATCCCCCGCTCCGTCAGCAGGCGCTTGACGCTGCGGCGGCCTCTGGCCCCCGGCAGGGTCAGACCGTCTCCCCTTTGCGGACAGCGGAGTGTCCATTCGGACATTTTCCCACCGTCCGAAAGCGTCAGGATATGGTCCGAAAACCGGCCCGTTTTGGACAGCCCTTCTCCGTCAGGGGGCGGGGTATTTTTTTCGCTTCTCCACACCCGGACGAGATAGTCTCCCCAGACCTGCTCCCCCTCCGACAGGGTCAGGGGTAGGGGCAGGGGCGGCGTCATCTCCAGATGCAGCACATCCTTCTCCCGCCATGCCGTGACGCCCTCCGGCAGATCCAGCATCCCGCCCTCCCGAAGGGTCAGCAGGGCCTCTATGTGGGCGGCGGATACATCCTTCTTCCCGACGGGGAGCCGCTCCAGCAGCAGCCGGAGCATCCGGGGCCGCAGCTCCTCCGGTGCCGATCGCAGCACAGCTTCGGACACCGATACGGCGGTGGGTGCCGATGTGAAATCAGGCGAAATATCGCCCGTGCGTGTACATTCTGAGGGCTTATCCGACTTTGACGACTCCTCCGGCAACGTGCCGGGAGGCGGTGCAGGGCTGGGTGCAGCGGGGTCCCGGCGGCCAGAGATCTCCGGGGCATTGGGCTCACCGGCTGACGGACAATCGGATACGGCTGTCTCCAGATAGGAGCGGGCCAGCCGATCCAGAAAAACATTCTCCCGCCGCAGGATAGCGGCGGCCCGCGCGATGCTCCGTTCCGGAGCGGGGTGGAGCTGTGCCAGCAGGGGCCACACCTCTCGCCGCAAGCGGTTGCGGGTGAAATCCATGCTGTCGTTAGTCTCGTCCTCTACATGACCCAGCCCGTGGGCCGTGAGATAGGCCTCGATCTCCTGCCGAGGGGTCTGGAGCAGGGGGCGGATCAGCCGTCCCCGCACCGGGGGAATGCCCGCCAGCCCCTCCGGGCCGGTGCCGCGCAGCAGGTTCAGCACCACCGTCTCCGCCTGATCCGACAGGTGGTGGGCGGTGGCGATGCGGGAGGCTCCGATGGCGTCGGCCGTGCGCTCCAGAAAGTCGTAGCGCAGGCGGCGGCCTGCCTCCTCCACGCCCCAGCCCTCCTGCCGGGCAATGGCCCGGACGTCGCCCCGCTCCACATAGAGCGGCACGCCCAGCTCCCGGCAGAGCCCGGCCACGAAAGCCTCGTCCCGTCCCGCCGTGGGGCGCATCAGATGGTTATAGTGGGCGGCGGCTACGGCAAAGCCCCGGCGGCGACCCAGCGACGCCAGATAGTGTAGCAGGCACACGGAGTCCCGGCCCCCGGACACGGCGCACAGCACCGTCTCCCCGGCGGCGGGCAGCATCCCCTGCTGCTGCATCCACGGCATCAGATCCATGACTCGTTACTCCTCGTCGTAGCGGTTTTCCAAGGTGCCGAAGGTGGTATACTCCGGCATCCAGCGCAGCTCCACCTTGCCGGTCTCGCCGTGGCGGTTCTTGGCCACGATGCACTCGGCGATGTTGCGCTTCTCCGAATCCTCTTTATAGTAATCGTCACGATACAGGAACATGACGATATCGGCATCCTGCTCAATGGCGCCGGACTCACGCAGGTCCGACAGCATGGGGCGCTTGTCCTCACGCTTTTCGTTGGCACGGGACAGCTGGGACAGGCACAGCACCGGCACCTGCAGCTCCTTGGCCATGATCTTCAGCATACGGCTGATATCCGACACCGCCTGTTGGCGGTTCTCGCCGCTATACCCCTTTCCGCCGGCGGAGGTCATCAGCTGGAGGTAGTCAATGACCACCAGACCCAGATTCTCGATGCGGCGGCACTTGGCGTTCATGTCCGCCACCGTCAGCAGGGGATTATCGTCGATGCGGATATCCAGACGGCTCAGGGAGGAGGCGCCCTCAGCGATCTTCACCCAGTCGCTCTCCCGCAGGTCGCCGCTGATGAGGCGGGTATTTTCGATGAGGCCTTCGCTGGCTAGCAGGCGGGTCACCAGCTGGTCACGGGACATCTCCAGAGAAAAGACGGCCACCGTCTGGCCGGACTCCTTGGCGGCGTTCAGGGCTACGTTCAGAGCCATACTGGTCTTGCCCATGCCGGGACGGGCGGCCAGCAACAGCAGGTCCGACTTGTTCAAGCCGTTGATCTTACCGTCCACCGCCGAAAAGCCGGTGGACAGACCCGGCAGGGTCTTGCCCCCCTGAGCGCTGAGCTCCGCCAGATGCTCCATGACCTCCTGCAGCACCACCTGAATGGTGGCCATGCTCTGGGCGCTGCGGCCCCGGCGGATGGCGTAGATCTTCTGCTCCGCCGCCTCCAGCACGTCGCCGGGGGCGCCGGTCCCCTCCTGCACCATGGCGGTGATCTCCGCCGCCGCTGCGGCCACCGACCGCAGCAGCGCTTTCTCACGCACCAAACGCACATACTCCAGCACGTTGGCAGAGGTGGGCGTCACCTCCATCAGCTGGGCCAGATACGCCCGTGTGCCATCGTTGGCGAGGCCCGCCTTCTCCAGCTCCCCGGCCACGGTAAGGCCGTCGATGGGGCGGGAGTAGACGAACATGGTGTAGATAGTCTCGAAAATTTCCCGGTTCTGACGGAGGTAAAAATCGTCCGGCTGAAGCTGGTCCATCACGTCCTTGACGCAGGCGGCGTCAATGAGCATGGAGCCCAGCACGGCCTGCTCTGCCTCTGTGGAGTGCGGCATTTGCCGCAGAAGCAATTCATCCATGAGGGAACTCCTTTCGGGGATTTTTCTGAAGGGGGTGGGGTGTGCTTTTCTTTTTGCCTCCGGCGGGGGCTTTTTGTTTGCCTCCGGCGGGTAACTTTCTTTCAGTAGCGAAAGAAAGTACCCGTCGGAGACAAACAGAAGGGACTGTCAAGCCCCAAAAGCGCCGGCAAGACCAAAGGGAAGTTACTTCTCCTCGCAGACCAGCACATAGACGGTGCCAGTGATCTCAAAGCCCAGCTTGGCCTTGACCTCGAAGCTGCCGAAGGTCTTGATGGGCTCCGCCAGCACCAGCTTCTTGCTGTCCAGCTCCATATCGTGCTGGGCCTTCAGCTGCTCGGAGATCTCCTTGGCGGTGACGGCACCGAAGAGCTTGCCGCCGGCGCCGCCCTTGGCGGCGATCTTCACCTGGCAGCCCTTCAGCTTCCCGGCAAGCTCCTGTGCGGCGGCCTTGGCCTCTGCATCGGCCTTGGCCTTGGCCTTGGCCTGCATCTTCATGGTGTTCATGGCGTCGGCGGTAGCCAGCACCGCCAGATTTTTAGGAAGCAGGAAGTTGCGGGCGTAGCCCTCGGCCACCTCGATCATCTGGCCCTTCTTGCCCTTACCCCGGACATCCTGCTGCAAAATCACTTTCATGGAATTATTCCTCCTTATTCTTCAAAATACTTATCAATGGCACGCAGCAGCGTGGTCTTCGCCTCCGCCACCGTCATGCCGGAGCACTGGCCGCCGGCGGTGGTGGAGTTGCCTCCGCCCCCCAGCGTCTCTACCAGCACCTGTACGTTGATCTCGCCCAGAGAGCGGGCGGAGATGTAAATACCGTCATCCTTACGGTACAGCACGAAGGATGCACGGACCCCCTGCAGGGTCAGCATCTCGTCGGCGGCCTTGGCGGCAATGACCCGGTCGCACTCCTGATCCAGCGCCGCAATGGCGATGTCGCCGTGGTAGAGCTCCGCCCGGCGGATGATATCGTAGCGGGAGATCATGGACTGGAGGTCGCTCTGGAACATCCGCTGTACGTCCGCCGTATCCGCCCCGGCCCGGCGCAGGTACGCTGCCGCCTCGAAGGTGCGGCCGCCGGTGCGATTGGTGAAATTCTTGGTGTCCAGCACGATGCCGGCCAGCAGCGCCTCGGACTCCGCTTTCAGCAGGTCGCCCGGCTCAATGAGATACTGGAGCAGCTCCGTCACCAGCTCCGACGCTGAGGAGGCGTAGGGTTCGTGGTAGTTCAGGGCCATCTTGTCGATGTAGCTGCTGCCCCGGCGGTGGTGGTCGATGACCGCCACCCGGTTGCAGGCGTCCAGCAGAGGTTCGGACTCCACGCTGCCGGGGCGGTTGGTATCCACCACCACCAGCAGCGTCTCCGGCTGGACCCGCAGGAAGGCATCATCGCCGCTGAGGAAGGCCCCCTGATACTCCGGCAGGGCCTGCAGGCGGCGCAGCATCGGATGGGCGGCGTTATTCTCCGTATCGATGACGATGCGGCACTTCTTGCCACGTTTGCGGACGATGGCGCACACGCCTGCGGCGGCGCCCAGTGCGTCCATATCCGCATAGCTGTGGCCCATGACGTAGACCTGCTTGGCCTCGTCGATGAGCTCCGCCAGCGCATTGGCCATGACCCGTGACTTCACCTTGGTGCGCTTCTCCGTAGCCTTGGAGCGGCCGCCGTAGAACTCGAAATTCAGCTTGTCCTTCACCACTGCCTGATCGCCGCCACGGCTCAGGGCCATTTCCAGCGCCACGGAGGCGTTTTTGAACAGGGCCTCGAAGCTGTCGGCATCCCGGCCCACGCCAATGGACAGGGTGGCTGCCACGCCCTCCCCGGCCACCACCTCACGGACGGCATCCAGCACGTCGAAGCGCTTGGCGGCAAAGTCGGAGAAGCTCTTCTCCTCGAACACAAAGAGGTAGCGGTCCCGGTCGTATTTCAACATCATCCCCTCGCTGCCGGCGGACCACTGGCTCAGCTTCTCCTCCAGCATGGCCCGCACCGCAGAGCGCTTGCCCTCCGGGGTGGCCTTCATCAGGTCCTCGTAGTTATCCACCATGAGGATGGCTACCACCGGCCGGGTCAGCTCCAGCGTCCGGCGCATCTCCTCGGTGTCGGTGACGTCCATCCAGTAGGTGGTGGCCAGTGCGCTCTGGCCGCCCTCCGGGTGGCTGACGCCGCCGAACACTCGATAGGTGCGGTGGTTCCACACCACGGTCTCCGGGGCCTCGGTCTTGCCCTCCAGCAGCCAGTGGAAGGAGATATTGGGGAACACCGTCTCCAGATGGGCATCGAAGATGCCCTCCCGCTGCTCCGTCAGCTGGAGGAAGCTCTCGCTGCTCCAGAGGATATCCTCCGTGGCCAGATCAAAGACCATCATGGGCAGGGGGGTGAAGAGCATATTGCTGGAGCGGGCGGAGTCCATGCCGCCGTAAAACCGCTGGATATACTGGCGCAGACTCTGCTGGGTAGCCTTGCTGCGGCGGCGGCCCAGCAGGAAAAAGGCCACGGCGGCCACGCCCTCGCCAATGGCGAGGCGCACGTCAAAGGGGATCGCTGCCAGGGCAAACAGCACCAGGCACAGCGAGAAGATCGTGATATTCGTCCGGAGGAGTCGGGCGATCCGTTTATTCAAGGCGCATCCCTCCCTGTTTTGGCGGACTGCGCTGTTCCGCCATTTTGAATTACATTATTATAGCATAGTTTTTCCTCTGCTACAACGTCTTTCTTATCGGTTTGAAAAAGTCTTTTCCGGGGTATTTTTTCGGCGGAGGGATCGGGGAAATGCGGGTTTTGCGAGGGGCGGCGAAAAAAGGGGGAAAGAAAGGCTGTACAAATGCGGAGAAATATGATATACTTTGTGTAAATCGTTGAAAAGCGATGGCCTTTTTTGTATTTTTTGCGGAGGCGGCGGGCCTTCGTGATCAAATAAACGAGGGGATTCCCCTCACCACTTTTGCACAGGACAGTCGGGCGGGCCGCCGGACTTCTCCGGCGATACAGCGCCGCAGAGAAACGTCGGGAGCCGCCTCTATTTTGCCGTGTCCGTTTGCGGAGCAGCTGCGTCCGCCGACGGGCAGTCTGTCTGTGCGCTACTTATCTTGTAAAGGAGAATATACAACACATATGGCAGAAAAATTGAAGATCATTCCTCTGGGCGGTCTCAACGAGATCGGCAAGAACATGACCGCCTATGAGTACGGCGGGGAGATCATTGTGGTGGACTGCGGCATGGCATTCCCCGGCGATGATATGTACGGCATCGACTGCGTCATCCCCGACGTCACCTATCTCATCAAGAACAGATCCCGGCTGCGGGGCCTGTTCATCACCCATGGCCATGAGGACCACATCGGGGCCATCCCCTACGTCCTCAAGCAGGTGAATATGCCCATCTACTGCACCCGCTTTACCGCTGGACTCATCAAGCTGAAGCTGCAGGAGCACCGGCTGCTGGACAGCACCAAGCTGGTGACGGTGGAGGCGGGCCAGACGGTGAAGGCCGGAAAATTTCAAGTAGAATTTATCCACGTGAACCACTCCATTGCCGACTCCGTGGCCTTCGCCATCCACACCCGCATGGGCGTGGTGGTCCACACCGGCGACTTCAAGATCGACTCCACCCCCATTGACGGGGAGGTCATCGATCTGGCCCGGTTCGGCGCTCTGGGCAAGGAGGGGGTGCTGGCGCTGCTGGCGGACTCCACCAACGTGGAGCGCCCCGGCTACACCATGAGCGAGCGGATGGTGGGCAAGACCTTCCAGCGGCAGTTCACCGGCTGCAAGCAGCGCATCATCGTCACCACCTTCGCCAGCAACGTCCACCGCATCCAGCAGATCATTGACGCTGCCGCCGCCTGCGGGCGGAAGGTGGCCGTTACCGGCCGCAGCATGGAGAACATCATGAAGGTCTCCACGGAGCTGGGGTATATGAAGATCCCCAAGGGCGTGCTGATGGACATCAACCGCATCAAGGGCCTGCCGCCCCAGCAGCAGGTCATCATCACCACCGGCTCTCAGGGTGAGGAGATGAGCGCCCTGTACCGGATGGCGTTTTCCACCCACAAGCAGATCGATATCGGGCCGCAGGACAAGGTCATTATCTCCGCCTCCGCCATCCCCGGCAACGAGGTGACGGTGGGCCGGGTCATCAATGAGCTGTTCCGCAAGGGCGCCGACGTGGTGTACGACAAGGCGGATATGCTGCACGTGTCGGGCCACGCCTGCCAGGAGGAGCTGAAGATCATCCACGCCCTGACCAAGCCCAAGTTCTTCATTCCCCTGCACGGTGAGCAGCGGATGCTGCAGATCCACAAGCGGGTGGCGGAGGCCATGGGCATGGACCCCCGGAACATCTGCGTGGCCGAAAACGGCTCCGTCATCGAGCTGACCACCAAGCACATGAAGTGCGAGGCCTCCGTACCCGCCGGAGAGGTCTTTGTGGACGGCTCCGGCGTGGGTGAGGTGGGTGCTGTGGTGCTCAATGACCGGAAGCTGCTGGCCGAGGACGGCATGGTGGTGGTGGTACTGAGTATGTCCTCCCACGACCACCGGCTGCTGTGTGAGCCGGAGATCGTCACCCGCGGCTTCGTGTATGTGAAGGAATCCGAGGAGCTTTTGCAGGAGCTGCGGGAGCTGGCCATGTCCACAGTGGACGGAATGGCTGCCCGGCGGCGCAAGGACGACAACGAGGTGTGCCGTGCCGTGCGCTCGGCGGTGAGCAGCTACCTCTATAAGCACACCAAGCGCAGCCCCATGATCATCCCCATGGTCACAAAGCTGTAAGAGGGGAATATAGGAAAACCGCTGGCCGTTACGGCCAGCGGTTTTTTAATGTCAGCGGCGGTCCCGATAAACCGGACATCTCTGATACTCTTCGCCGTAATCGGGGTTGCAGGTGTACTTCACCTGCGGGTCATTGGTGGCAAAGTGCTTGCCGCAGAGCTTGCAGACATACTCGTCATTGTCGTAGCTACTGAGGCAGCCCTTGCTGATGTAGTCCAGATAATAACAGCGAGCCATGATGTGTTCCTCCTTGTTAAAATTAAAAGCGTTTGGTTGGCTTCAGCCGCATGACGACGATTCGACCGTCATCCTTATGTTCAATAGAATAATCCTCTCCCAGAATTTCCCTGATGGCTTCCGCCAGTGCGGCTTGTTGACGAACAAACACACAATCGGTAACGCCAAGATTCTGAATCGGATGATATTCATAGGAAAACGCTTTGCTATCGGTGAGTTCAGGGACACGATGCGCTAAAAAATCATAGCTGCGCACCATCCCGTCTGTACGTCCGGAGGCACCACTTTTGTCGATGACGATCTCCTCCGGATTGCGCTCCGTCCCGTCGCAAATGGTCTTTAGGATTTCCCTTGTCAACGGGCTATTTTTATACCGCTTTACCAGAGACGTTCGGTATCGCTCCGCTTCCTCTTCCGCCTGCTGTTTTCGCTTGCGATCCTGCATTTGCACGGCCTGCCACTGTTGTTCCTTTTCCGTCTTTTTTGCAAAATCCCACAGAGCCGAAAGTAGGAAAAACAGCACTGCCACACCAACGATTCCAATCAGCACTTCCACTCTTCATCACCATCTACTTTCCACAGTATTTTTTCTCATTATATCTATTTAAAATAGTTATGTCAAGAAAATATCCTAAATAACCGGATAAGATTCAGCAGACTATATAGTACAATTATCAAAAAGCGTGGAGGTGGGTCATGGAGAAGAAGCAGTTTGCCCGACGGATGTCACAGCTGCGGCAGGCCAAGGGCGTATCGGCTCGTGATATGAGTCTTTCGCTGGGGCAGAGCGCCGGGTACATCAACAACATCGAAAACGGCGTGAATCTGCCGTCCATGTCCACGTTCTTCTACATCTGTGAGTATCTGGGCGTGACGCCGGAGGAATTTTTTGCAGCAGAACTCGCAGACCCGGTACGTCTGTTGTCGCTGAGCAAATCCCTGCGGCGGCTCAGCAGCCGCCAGTTGGAATTGTTGGAGCAGCTGGTACAGGAAATGAAATAAATCGCTCTCCTCAAGGGGGAGGGCGATTTATTCTGTCTCGGATATTGCTGTAAGCGGACAGAAATCGCCCCGGAGGGCTTTGTGGAGCGCTCCGGGGCGATAATGTTTTGTATTATTATCGTAATAGATTACAGTTCGTATATCTCCGTAAACTTCTTTTCCAGATAGGCCACGTACTCCTCCGGGCGGAAGGGGCCGCAGACGGACTCAAAGAGGGCCACAGGGTCCTTCATGCAGCCGTACTTCCAGATCTTCTCCTCCAGCCAGCGGTTGATGGCGGTGAGCTTGCCGGAGCGGACGGCGGCCTCCACATCCAGATCCTTCTGCATCTCCAGCAGATACTGTGCGCCGTAGGCGGAGCCGATGGCGTAGGAGGGGAAATAGCCGATGTTGCCGTTGGCCCAGTGGGAATCCTGCAGGACGCCCTCCCGGTCGGAGGGGACATCCACGCCCAAGTACTCCTTATACAGGCGATTCCATGCGGCGGGCAGGTCGTGGGCGGTGATGGTGCCGGCGAACATCTGCTTTTCCAGCTCATAGCGGACCATGATGTGCAGGCAGTAGGTGAGCTCGTCGGCCTCGGTGCGGATCAGGGAGGGCTGGGAGCGGTTCACCATACGGTAGAACTGCTCCTCCGTCACGTCCGCCAGCTGGGCGGGGAAGTGCTCCTTCAGCCACGGCAGCAGGACGGAGCAGAAGGCCCGGCTGCGGCCGATGATGTTCTCATAGAACCGGGACTGGCTCTCATGGATGCCCATGGAGACGCCGTTTCCAAGGCAGGTGCGGGCCAGCTCCCGGCCGGTGTGGAGCTCATAGAGGGCGTGGCCGCCCTCATGGACCACGGAGTACAGGGAAGAGGCCACCTGATCGGCGAAGTAGTGGGTGGTGATGCGGACGTCGTCACGGGAGAAGTTGGTGGTGAAGGGGTGCTCCGTCTCGCCGATGATGCAGTGGTCCCGATCGATGTCCATGACGTCCATGATGAAGTCGGAGAACTGGCGCTGGATGGCCACGGGGTAGTCCCGGTGCAGGGGGGCGTCGTCCACCCGGTCGGCATGGGCGGTGACCTGTTGGATCAGAGGCACCAGCTTCTCCCGCAGGGAGGCGAAGAAGGCGTCGCACTGGGCCACCGTCAGGCCACGCTCAAAGGTGGAGAGCATGGTCTCGTAGGGATCCTTCTCCGGCTCCCAGTAGCCGGCCATGCGGCGGCTGGCGTCGAACATCTGCTGGAGATAGGGCTCGAAGAGGGCGAAGTCATTCTTCTCCTTGGCCTCGTGCCACACGGCGTCGGACTTGGCGGACAGCTCCTGATAGGCTACGTATTCCGCCACCGGGACACGGTGGGTGCGGTCGTAGTCACGCCACAGCTCCTCCGCCTTCCGGCGGGTGATGGGATCCAGCTCCTCACGGTTTTCCATAAGGGTGCGGAGCATCTCCACCGTCTCCGGAGCGGTGGTGAGCTCATAGCCCATGCGGGAGAGCTCTCCCAGAGTGCTGCCCCGCAGCTCCGCCGTCCCCTTGGGGGCAATGGTGGCGCCGTCGTAGTACATAAGGCCCGTTGCGTGGTTCAGGGCAAAGGTGGCTTTCTCATAGCCTTGCAGCTTCTCCAGTGCTTCTTGGATGGTCATTGCGGTTCCTCCTTTTTCGTTGTGGATTCATCGGCGGGCATCCGAGCCTCCGCCCAGTCAGACAGCTGTTCCAGAATGGGCAGCAGGCGGCGGCAGTCCTCGGTGGGGGCGTACTCCACCCGCACCGGCACCTCCAGATACTCCCGACGCAGGATCAGTCCGTCCCGCTCCAGCTCCCGCAGAGCCGAGGCCAGCACGGTGTTGCTGATACCGTCCAGCTTGCCCCGCAGGGCATTGTACCGGATGGTCCCGGCGTTGGTGACGGAGCACAGGATCTGCACCTTCCACTTGCCGCCGATGAGGGACATGGTGTAGTGCAGGGGACATTTCTCCATACAGGGGCAGTCATAATGGGACACGGTCAGTTCCTCCTTACCTGCTCAGCTTTATCTGCGCTCTTGCGCTTCGGGGAGAATGTGCTATCATTATAACAGGTAGCAAAATCGGAGTAAATAACTAAAAAGGAGAAAATCACCGCTATGAACATCTATTTGCAGGGACTGACCATGGGACTGGCGTATGTGGCCCCCATTGGCTTGCAGAATCTGTTTGTCATCAACAGCGCCCTGACCCAGAGGCGCAGTCGGGTCTATCTGACGGCGCTGATCGTGATCCTGTGGGACGTCTCGCTGGGTGTCTCCTGCTTTTTAGGGGCAGGCGCCTTAATGCAGGCTGTGCCGTGGTTGCAGAAGGTCATTCTGGGGCTGGGCAGTCTCATCGTCATCTGGATCGGTATCGGGCTGCTGCGGTCCAGGGCATCGCTGGAGGGCGGCAAGGATGTGAACGTGCCGGTGTGGAAGCTCTTCACCACCGCCTTCGTGGTGACGTGGTTCAATCCGCAGGCCATCATCGACGGCACCATGATGCTGGGGGCCTTCCGGGCCAGCCTGCCCGCCGGGGGCGATCTGCCCTTTATCTGCGGCTTCGGCAGTGCGTCGGTGATCTGGTTTCTGGCGCTCTCCACCATTGTGTCGCTGCTGGGGGCCAGATTCAACGAGAAGGTGCTGAACATCATCAATAAGGTGTGCGGCGCTGTCATCATCTTCTATGGCTGCAAGCTCATCTGGAACTTCGTGCAGCTGATGGGCTGGGTGAAGTAAAATCGAAACAGCAAAAGAGGCTGGGTGGACACCCAGCCTCTTTTGCTTTGAGGAGTATGGAAAAGATAGGAAGATATCAGAACAGAAGGCCCCAGGCCAGGAAGCCCAGGCAGGCTACCAGACCCACGAACAGCAGGACCACCACCAGATAGCCCATGATGTCACGGGCAGACAGCTTGGCGATACCCAGAGCGGGCAGCGCCCAGAAGGGCTGGATCATGTTGGTCCACTGGTCGCCCCAAGCGATGGCCATAGCGGTACGGCCGGCGCCGATGCCCAGCTCTGCACCGGCGGGCATCATGATGGGACCCTGCACGGCCCACTGGCCGCCGCCGGAGGGAACGAAGAAGTTCACGATACCGGCTGCCAGGAAGGACAGCATGGGGAAGGTGACGTTGTTGGAGATGTTCACGAAGAACTGGGAGATGACGCCTGCCAGAGACACACCGGCCTCATTCTGCACCACCATCATACCCATGATACCGGCATAGAAGGGGAACTGCAGCAGCACACCGGAGGCGCTGCCGGCGGCTTCCGCCACAGCGTCCACATAGCGGCGCAGGTCGCCGTGGAGCAGAATACCGAGGAACATGAAGATCATGTTCACGATGTTCAGACCCAGCGTAAAGCCGTTGGTGATGAAGTAGTAGATGATATACACCAGAAAGGCCAGGCACAGGATGCCCCACAGGATTTTGGAATGCTCCAGCTTCTCAGCGGGGGTGTTGATCTCGTAGGTCTTATCCTCGTCCTCCACCAGCAGGGTGGGATCGATGGTGACGGCACGCTCCCGGTCAGGGTGCATGGCGTAGTTGATGAAGGGCATGGCCAGCAGCACCACGGCGCACATGATGATGTTCATGGGGTGGAAGATGGTCTCGGTGATGGCGGCCTGATAGGTGACCTCACCGAACTTGGCGCCGGTGACCAGCGTCAGGGGAATGGATCCGGAGAGACCGGCGTGCCAGATGACGAAGCCGGAATAGGCAGAGGCGATCAGCAGGGGATAGTCCACGGTGGGGACCCGCTTGGCCACCTCCTTGGCCAGCAGCGCACCGGCCACCAGGCCGAAGCCCCAGTTGAGCCAGCAGCACACGGTGGAGACCATGGTGGTGATGACGATGGCCTGCATATTATTGTGGCACAGACCAGCGGCCTTCCGCAGCACCTTCTTACAGGGCTTGGCGGAAGCCATGGCGGAACCCAGCACCAGCACCAGAGCCATCTGCATGGAAAAGGCCAGCAGGCCCCAGAAGCCGTCGGAATTGCCCCATGCAGCCAGCACCTTGATGGGACCCATGCCGGTGGCGAACATGGCTGCCACATAGACCACGAAGGTCAGGATGACGGCAAACAGGAATGCATCCGGCAGCCAGCGGTTCACAACACGCACGCAAGCGTTGGTGAATCTCTTGAACATACTTTTTCTCCTTACATCTTGAATGCCGCCCGTGGCGGAACAACACACACATTGGATGTTGATATTATTCTATCTCTGTAATAAAAAAATTGCAACCGTAAAGTTGACTAAAGTTTAACAATCAAAAAACTTATCTCGTCGTATATATTAACTATTATTTAACAAAGTTCGTCCGTTTATGCTGCTTGTAGTCCTGTATTGCAGAATGATTCTGTCGACTTTTTCGTGGAAACTGCGCAGAGCAGCGGAGTGTCTTTCAAGTCATGTGGGCAAATGGTACAATTTGGCAGTTTTTCGGGTGTGATACAAAATCCTCACGGAGCGGAGGTACTTCGGCAGGCAGGGTGCGAAAATTTTCTCACGATGGGTTTTTCCAGCCCTTCGGGGATAAAAAGGGCACCGGGTGATCTGAACTGCACCCCATTTGTTGGACAGTATACAATTACATTTTATATAATTATTCTAACCATCACACATCCAGCGAACACGACATAGAGACAAAGGCTTTGCGCAGCTTCGATTGCAGTCACATAACTTGGGCGGGCCGCTTTACCGATGTATACGGTGTGACGCTGGATTATCTCATGTGCAGGACGGATTTTTAAGCATCCGGATATGCAAAAACAGGCGGCCCAATATATCAGGGCCGCCTGTTTTTTTGCGGTGAGCGATCTACAATTTTTGTAACTTTTCAGGTGATTTGGGAGATTCTTCCAAACACCA
>ERZ1673747.1964-NODE-1964-length-17634-cov-32.612947_pt1 | contig 17634 bp, 22 predicted proteins | sample MGYA00580220_ERZ1673747 | MGnify/ENA primary metagenome ERZ1673747 (study PRJEB41218, sample SAMN15661769) | gut metagenome | host: Homo sapiens | place: Canada: London | collected 2015-08-20/2019-03-30 | study: EMG produced TPA metagenomics assembly of... | reverse complement strand
TGCCGCGCCGCACCCCCTTTTGGCCTAAGCCCCAAAAGGGGGCAAAAACGCTTTTTCCCGTCCATCCGGCGGCCTCGATAAATGAGCCGCCCGCTCCTCACCGGGAGCGACAGGTTGCCGCCAAAGGCGGCATGTTGCAAACCCGTTCACGCCCGCAGTCCTGCGGTTTCCGGCCGCCTGTTTTGATAACCACCGCCAAGCGGCAGCGCGCTCCCGACGTCGGCCGGCCCACCTGCGGCGCCCCCGACGCCGCCGAATCGGTTGAGCAAAAGCCCCTTCCTCCTCATGCGGCCGGCGTTGGCCGGCCGCCCAACCGTGCGCCGCCTGTCCTCTTTCCCTGTATACCAGAATAGCAGACTATTCCGTGACATGTGTGACATCTTTTTTCAGGAACCGGCTGTATGCCTGTTTAACCGCATTTTCATTCGTCCCGACCCTGTCGGCAACCTCCTGCCACTTGAGCCCCTCCACATGGCGCAGGAGCAGGATCTGCCGCATCAGGCTGTCGTCCACGCTCTCGATGTAGCGCAGCAGGCGTTTTTTCTCCCGCTCGCGTTTTTGCAGGTTGGCCAGATAAATCCCGCGTTCGTCGGCGATCTCCGCCGCAAGCCGCCCCACCTTATCCCCCGGAAGATTGCCGCGCGGCATATCCGATAAAACGGCCGAGGTGCTCGCCGCCCGCGCCTCAAGCTCGGCAATTTTGGCTTTGTTGAGCGCAATCTCCCTGTTCAGCCAAAATAACTGTGACAGTTCCCTTTTGGTCATCGCTTACCCTCCTGTTCCCGTTTGCGCCGCGCGGCGCGCGCCAGCTCTGCCGCTGCACGCCTGCGTTGTATCGCTTCTTCTGCCGCTGCCCGCCGCTGCGCCTCCCGGCACGCGGGCATAAGGCAGACCGTCCGGCTGCCGTCGAACCGCGCCCATATGCACCGCCCACGCGGGCAGATTTCGTTTTGCCTCATGCTTGTCCTCCTATCCATTCTCCCGCGGGGTTATCGTTTTACATTCCTTCCCGCCGGAAACGCCGGAAACAGCGTCAGCATCCATACCGTCACCCTCTCGTGGATATGGTCATGATGCCGCTCCCTTTGCGTTGTGCTCTCCGGCGGACAGCTCCCCCGCTCCCGCCGCCTTTTTTCGCAATACGTCCAGCATCACGCTGTCGTTCGTCAGCTTACCGATCACCCCGGCGGCCAGCCAGAACAGCGCCTCGTAGTCCGCATTGCCGCCCTCGAGCGCCCGCACCATTTCCCGCACCGCCTGCCCGGCCGCGCGGCTGTTGCCGCTGTACGCCCGGGCCACCGCCATGTACTGCCCGAACGCTTCGGCCGCTTCTTCGTGCGCGCGGCGGATCTCCTGCTTGCGCACCCGCACCGCCTTTTCGTCCAGTACGGCCAGCTCGTACAGGCGCCTGAGACAGCACAGGCTTTCGTAGCACGCCCGGTCGGGCATCGGCTGAAACGGCGGCAGCGGATCGCCGCGCGCCGCGAGCGTATGGATCTCCGTATAGGTCATCCCGTCACCTCAAATCTCCGCAAACCCGACCGCATCCGTCCGTTCCTGCTCCCAGCCGTACCGCTTCACCCCGGCCGCAAAGGCGTCCCGGCTGGTGATGCGTTTCGAGCGCCGGCTGTAAAACAGCTCTATCGGCGCTTTGGCTTTCGTCAGTGTGCCGAACAGCCGGTTTTTCGTCACCGCAAGCAGGCTGTCGCAGGATGCCGGTTCGTCCTCCGCCTTGTCCGGGTTGCGCACATAGTTGACCACCACATCCACCCGGTTGGTGATGTCCGCGCTGCCGGCCACATCGTCGTTGCTGAAGGCGTCCCGGCTCTTGCGCGGATGGGCGACCAGCAGCACCGCGATATCGTATTTCACCGCCAACTGCTTGAGCTTGCGGACAAAGGACGACTGCGCCTGATACAGGTTGTCCGACACGCCCGCGTCCATCGCGGTCATCAGGTTGTCGATGAGTACCAGCTTGATGCCGTACCGGCGCACCGCCTTCCCCACTGTGTCGAGCAGGCCTTCCCGCTCGTCGTCCACCGCGTCGTTGTCGTACAGGAACGCCCGGCCGCGGTACCAGCGGTTGACCCGCTCGACCACCGGCCGCGGGAGGAAATAGCTCTCGTCGCCGGCAAAATCGACGTTCACCGCGATATGCTCCGGCCCCGCCGCCTGGAAATCCATCCAGCGCTTGAAGTGGTAGTCGGCCAGTTCCCCGGAATACGCCAGCACGCTGTACCCCTGGTCGAGCGCCTCGACCAGCAGCTGCGACGCAAAGGTGGATTTGCCCTCGCCCCGCCGCCCGGTCAGCAGCACCACCTGCCCGAAAAACAGCCCGCCGATGATGTTGTCCAGCTCCGGCAGGCCGGTGCGGATGCGCGGCAGGGTGTAAAGGTCAACCGCCTGCACGTCCGCCAGCTCCCGGATGTGGGACACCGGCGGCGCTTTTGCGTTTTCGACCGCTTTGCGTACCGCCGCCGCCCCGTATTTGCGCAGGATGTCGTTGGCGTCCTTCTCGCCGAGATAGTCCGCCTGCTGCACCGCGAGCACCTTGTTCGGCAGCCGCTTCTGCAGCGTGTCGAGCAGCGTGATCTTGCCGCCCTCGCAGTCCCCGAACACCACCACCTCGTCAAACTTCACGATCCACTCCCACACGTTTTCGAGAAAGGTGAACCCGTTGCAGCCGTTGGGCACGCTCACCGCGTTGTCAATGCCGGCCTCGGCCGCCGACAGCGAATCGATCTGCCCCTCGGTGATCACCAGCCGCCCGAAATCCACGCATTGCGCCATGCCGAAGAGGATGGGCTTGGTGTCCCGCTCGCACCATTCCTTGCTTTTGTCCCGGCTGCGGTCGAAATCGGTTTTGCGGTATTTGAGGAACTGTAAAACGTTGTTCTCGTCGAAAAACGGGAACGCGAGGATGTGCGGGTTGTCCTTGAGCGTCGTGACCCTGTACCGCTCGGTAACGGCGCGATGGATGCCGCGGCCTTCGAGATACGCGACCGCCGGCTCCCGCACCGGGAAAGGCCGCTGCGGGATCTTGCGCCAGACCCGCCGGCGGGTGTCCCCGAAATCCAGCGGATACCCAAAATCCCGCGCCATCTCCACAAAGTGGCCGGACTTCCCGCAGCTCGAGCGGAAGCAGTGGAAAGCGCCGGTTTCCAGATTCACCGAAAAGGTGTCCCGGTCGCGGCCGTCCCCGCCGCAGTACGGGCAATAGCGGAAGAACAGCTCCCGCCCCTTTTCCCGCACCTGCGCGCCGAGCTTGGCGGCCAGCCCGTAAACGTCGTCCGCCCTGAACTCGTAGCCCACTATTCCCGCATCCTCTCGTAAATGGATTTTCCCCCCGGTGGTGTCGCCGCCGACGGCGCAGACGGCGGCGTTTTAACACCGGACGCCGCAGGCGATGCGGCGGATGGCTGTGCGCCGGAAGCCGCACCCGCGGCGCGCGCGCCGCTTTCTTTTTCTTCTTGGCTTTCTTTTTCTTTCTTCCTTTGCTGCCCCCCGTTTGCCCCGTGCCCGTCTGTCGGTGCGCCGTCAGATGCGCCCTTTGCCGTGCCCCTTGCTTGATACGCGTCATAATTGAGCACCGAAAACACCGTATAATTCCGGGTGGAGACGTGTGCCACCTCGTGGGTCTGTTCGAGATGCCGCAGGCATGTCCGAATCTGCTTGACGGTGAGATTGAGCTCCTTCGCCAGCCCGGCGAAAGAGGACACCCGGCTCCCGCGCCGGATGTTCACCCCGTGCCAGATTTCGTCGGCAGTGTTCACCGTCAGCAGCAGGTGGATAAATACGGCGGTGGTGTTGCGGTCGTCGTACCATTCCCACCGGAGGATCCGGCGGTGCAGCTTGATAAACCCATTTTCCAGCATTCATAATCCCTTCCTTTCCAGCAGCGCCCCGGCGCCGCAGTGCCCGGCGCCGCCGGCTTTTGCGTCGTCTTTCATCGTTTCTCGAGCCGTTCCGCCTCGACGCCGCAGGTACTGCCGATCAGCATGAGCAGGTCGATTGCCGTGTCCCGGTATTCCGGATGGTTGTCCGCCTCGAGCAGCTTTTCGCGGCAGACCCCCGCCGCCGTTTTGATACACCACAGCAGCTCGATGATGTCCGCCCTGTCCTTTTCGTTCATATGCCTTTCTCCTTTTCTCTTCATCGGGATATCCCGATCGGGATATCCCGGCGCGGTTTGGTTAACCGGCCGATAATTTTGCCCGTAGGTATGCGGCGCAGCCACCCTTCCCTCAGCCTGCGGCGCGTCTGGCCACCTGTTTTGGCGGCCGCCGCCAAGCGGTGGAAACATACCTGCACGCAAGTATGCGGCGCAGCCATGTTCAGCACAATACTGCAAGGGTGCCGCGCCGCACCCCCTTTTGGCCTAAGCCCCAAAAGGGGGCAAAAACGCTTTTTTCTGGCCATCCGGCGGCCTCGATGAATGAGCCGCCCGCTCCCCACCGGGAGCGACAGGTTGCCGCCAAAAGCGGCATGTTGCAAACCCGTTCACGCCCGCAGTCCTGCGGCTTCCGGCCGCCTGTTTTGGCGGCTACCGCCAGTTGGTCGACAATATTCCGGCGTCGGCCGGCCTATCTTCAGTAGATAGGCCCCAAACAGAATGTCCCATAAATATCGCGCTGCGATAGGACACGAAAGCCCGAGGCCGGCCAGCCGGTGAATTACCACTCAACTCGAACCGCGGCGTCGAAATCGCCTGCGATTTCGTTTGCCGCGAGAAGCCAAGCAGAGATAGCGCTTTTTCGCCCCTTTTGTGCGCCTACAAAAGGGGCTGGCTGCCGGGTATCCGGCAAGAGGATACTGTCAATGGTTTGGCAGCCAAACCTTTCCCAAGTATGCGGCGCAGCCATGTTCAGCACGATACTGCACGGGTGCCGCGCCGCACCCCCTTTTGGCCTAAGCCCCAAAAGGGGGCAAAAGCGCTTTTTCCCGTCCATCCGGCGGCCTTAATGAATGAGCCGCCCGCTCCCCACCGGGAGCGACAGGTTGCCGCCAAAGGCGGCATGTTGCAAACCCGTTCACGCCCGCAGTCCTGCGGTTTCCGGCCGCCTGTTTTGTCGGCCGCCGCCAGTTGGTCGACAATGTTCCGGCGTCGGCCGGCCCACCTGCGGCGCCCCCGACGCCGCCGAATCGGTTGAGCGAAATCCCTTCCTCCTCATGCGGCCGGCGTGCGCAAGCCGGCTTTCTCCGCTGACACCCGCGGCGGAAACGCCCCCCAGCCCCGCCGGGGCTTTACACGCCTCCCGCGTTGTCCTCCTCCAAAATCCTCCCGGCGCAATCCGTGCACAGCAGCGCGTCGCACAGCATCACCCGATCGTCCGGGATGACCGCGCCGCAGCCCGCGCATTCGCCGTAAACCGCCTGCGGCCAGTCCCAGCCGTCATCCGGCTCCACCCGGCTGTCCCACATAAGCCGGTCACAGCGGCTTGACATTTCCCCCGCCTCCCGTTATAGTGTAGACAGCGTGTTTTTCCATGCTCTGCGTCGTCTGTATGCCAGCACAGGCGGCGCTTTTCTTTTTGATCCTCTGCCGGATATCCTCCGGCCGCAGACGCTTCGGCCGCGGCTTCGGTTCCGGCCGGAACTGCTCGGTCAGCAAACCTATGACGCACGCGAGCAGTCCCACGCTGCCGAAGACCACCGACGGCCATGATGTGATCCAGTCCATTGCCTGCCCTTCCTTTCCGGCTTGTCCTGATTTTGGCCTCCGCACACCCGCCAAAAACGCGGCCGCCTCATCCGAACGCCTTGCTTTTGCCTGTCGGGTGTGGTACGCTTGGGGTGTCGCTCTCATGAGGAGCGTGGATTGAAACGCCAGTGTTCTGTCCGTTGTGCTTTGCGGCGGCAGTCTCCCCCGCGGACCAGCAACTGTAATGGCCATCCCCTTTTCACCCCCGCCCTCCAAACGGAGGGCTTTTTTGTCGGCCCGCCCGCCGGCGGGACGTTGCCCCTTCCTCACCGCCCGCCGCGCAGGCCGCCCGGACGCTGTCGTTGTCCATGCCATCGCCTCCTTTTTGTGAATACCAACAATAAGCGCATCCGCATTTTGTCGAATTTTTGCGTATAATCGAAATTGAATATAGGATATAATAAATACGAGGAGGGAATATTTTGAAAAAGGAAACTAAGTATCAACCCATTTATTCCGATATACTCGAATCTCAAAAGCAGACCGGCAATGCGGAAAAAATAAACGGTGTTTCTTATTTGCCCGGGGAATTATCGGATCAAGAACGCAGTCAATTTCAAGAAATCAAAAAAGAACGATGCGGCGTCATTCTGTTTACTGTTTTCTCCTGCATCTTATCCATCGCAGCCGCCGCGAACATACTTATTTTTCTGATTTATGGCCTTTTGGCTGTCGGTTTTTGTCTGCTTGTACGTTATGCAATTTTGAAGCGGCCGCTGCATAAAGAAGCTTATCCGTTTATCTGCATCATCTTAACCGGAATATTGCCGTATCTGATTCTAACCAGCAGAGCCAAAAACTACTTTGATCAGGAGGAAACACATTGAAAAACAAACCTAAAACGCATAACTTAAAAATTGTTTTGCCGCCCGCTCTCGTTGTCCTTTTGCTCTCCATGTTTCTTTGCTTTAATTCACGGGTATTTCTTTCCCCTTGGCTGATATGGGGATGGATCTGTCAGGCAGTGGGTTATGCGATTTTTCCCATTATCATCGGTTACGCGATTTATCGCTTTGCGGTATCCAGAGAAAAGGACGATCTCCCAAAACTCTGGATTACGTTTGGCGTTGTCTTTGTCTTTATGCTGTTGTTGCATCTTATACAAAAATAACAATTATCCACTTGCCCCCTGCCCGCTCCCCGGAACGTTTTTTGCCGTTGGTTAAACTCCTGTCGAAATCCATCTTTATAGGATAATGAGGATAACGCTATGAAAAATAAAAAAACATGGATCATCGCCCTTTCCGTCGCTGCGGCTTTCGTGGTCATTTATCTGATTACCTGGGCGGCGGACCTGCCGAGCCCCCCTGACGACGCCGCCAGTGAAGTTTCCAACCAGACCACGGTGTCGGATGCGGCCACTACCGCAAAGCAAACGGAAAAAGAAAACGCGGATACAACAGCCTCCAGCCCGTCGAAGCTCCAAACCACCACAACAGAACAGATAACCACCACAACCAAACAAATAACCACAACATCCGAGGCCGCGGAGACCACGCAGAAAGCCCATCCCAAAATTGTCTTTTGGGGACATACCGGAGAGAAAATCCATATCAACCCGGCGTGTCATACAATCAAGAATGACGTGCTCAGCGGCTCGTTGGACGAGGCAAAAGCAGCCGGACATAACGGCTGGTGTGGGGTTTGCTCAAAAGGCTGGTCGGATGAGCGGTTTTTGGAGGGCGGCAACCCCTATGCGGAAAACTAAGCGTCTGTTGCGGTAAAAGACAGCGGAAGCCTTCAGACCCGCTCCCCGCTGCGGGTTTTGCGCTGCTCCCCCCGTCAGCAGATCTACCGCACCGGCATCCCGCCGCGTTTTTCGCGCAGACCGCCGCGCAGGCCGCCCGGCCGGATAAATCCCCCCCACGGGCCACCCCCGTCCGCTCAGATACGCCGTTTCCGCTCATCGGCCGGGTTCCGCACGGCTTTTCCGCCGGTATGCGCGTCTCCCTGCGTGCCCTTTTGTCTGCCCGTCAGCAGGTCATCCAGCCCGCATCCCAGCACATCGACAATGGCTTTCGCGAGCGGCAGGGTCAGCGTCCTGGTTCCCCGCTCCACCTGCGCGATCATCGCCTGGCTTACCTTTACGGTCTTCGCCAGTGCCGCCTGCGTCATGCCCTTTTCCTCGCGGAACCGCTTGACGTTCTCCGCAATCATTTTTTCCCCTCCTTTTTATAATCCCAGTGATTGACAAGCCCCCTTAAAAATGCTACATTTAATGTATATGTTTGTATGCGGGCGCATGGATCACCGGCGTCCCATGCCGGACAGGGGTTTGTCAATCGCTGTGGTTATAGTATATCTTACGATTAGTAAGATGTCAATGAGTTCACCTTACTTTAAGTAAGGTTTTACGTTTTGCATAGTTTACCGGAGGTGAAATTGTGAAAACCGATAGGATACGGGAATTAGCCAAACAAAACGATCTGCCTCTGGCTTTTCTGTGCAGACGGATAGGCGTTGCCAAGGTTTATTTTAATGACATAGACAAAAGCGGCCGCGATATCCCCGAAGACAAGCTGTCTGTGCTTGCCGATATTCTGGGCACCACCCCCGCCTACCTGAAGGGCGAAACGGACAAAAAAGAAAAGCCCGCCATCACACCGGATGACGAGCTTATGGCCGCTTTGAAGGACCCGCAGATATATAAGCTGGTAAAACAGTTAAACGATGCGTCTAAAGAAGAACGCGACCGTCTGGAACGGATTGTGGATGCTGCTTTAGGAAATCCGCAATAATGGATTCCCGCGTCTGCTGATCCAGCAGCAGCAGCTTGTGTACAATTCTTTGGATCTGTTCCGATGGCTGGTCCCCGGCCGCCATCTTCTCCCTGCCGCTCCGGATACAGGGAGCGCGGAGGGAACTCACCTGCTTTTCCGTGGCCACGCCGCAGCACTCCTCTCGCTTGTGTTCGTTTACTTCATTCACCTGTAACGCTATTATAGAACATCTGTTCGATAAATGCAAGCGTATTTCAAAAATAATTTAGTCGGTTCGCGTTAAGTGGACGCCTCCGATTATATCATTAAAAACAATACTTGTGAAGAAATTTGACGATATTTCCCGAATTCGGGAAATTATCGCTATACGCGAATATTTAACGGTACGGTGAATCAAATAAATCGTTAATGTGTACATGCAGGGCCTTGGCGATTTGTTCAAGCTGCAAAATGGTCGGCCAGACCTTTTCGTTTTCGATGTTGTTGAGCGTAGTTTTGCTGATCCCGCTTTTTTCGGCAAGCCCAACGAGCGTCATGCGCCGGTATTTTCTCATGTTCCACACCAGAATGTGCATAGCCTGTCACCTCTGGCTCTATCATGCCAGAGAAATCCGCGTTTTGGGCTGTTTGGAGATCATCATTCACGTTTTGTGATAACTTATCACAAAACACCGTGCGTGCAAAGCGGCCGCCCGGCGCCGGAAGGCGTTTCCGCCGTGTGGCAGCGTCCGCCAAAACAGGCGGCCGACGCCGGGAGCGTGTCCGCCGCTGATGTCAGCGGAAAAAAGCTGATTTGCGCACGCCGGCCGCATGAGGAGGAAGGGGCTTTCGCTCCACCGGTTCGGCGGCGTCGGGGGCGCCGCAGGTGGGCTGGCCGACGCCGGGAGCGCACCGCCGCTTGGCGATGGCCGCCAGAACAGGCGGCCGGAAACCGCAGGACTGCGGGCGTGAACGGGTTTGCAACATGCCGCCTTTGGCGGCAACCTGTCGCTCCCGGTGATGAGCGGGCGGCTCATTTATCAAGGCCGCCGGATGGACGGGAAAAGGGCGCTTTGTGTACTTTGGCGCCCTGGCCAAAGTACATGGCCGCGGGCACCCGCGTGAACGGGTGCTGGTTTTGGCCGTGCGGCCAGACGCGCCGCAGGCTTGCCGTGCGGGTATGTCTGCCGATAAGTCGGCAGCGCCCTTTTGCCTGATGCCAGGCAGCCACCTACTTTTTCGAGCGTGAAAAAGTAGGCAAAAAACGCTTTTTCCGCCTGAGGGGTCGCGGCTGATACGCCGCGGTTCGAGTTGAGTGGTAATTCCCCGGCTGGCCGGCCTCGAGCTTTCGCGTCCTATCGAAACGCGATATTTATGGGACATTCTGTTTAGGGTCTATCTACTGAAGATAGGCCGGCCGACGCCGGAACATTGTCGACCAACTGGCGGCGGCCGACAAAACAGGCGGCCGGAAACCGCAGGACTGCGGGCGTGAACGGGTTTGCAACATGCCGCCTTTGGCGGCAACCTGTCGCTCCCGGTGATGAGCGGGCGGCTCATTTATCAAGGCCGCCGGATGGACGGGAAAAGCGTTTTTGCCCCCTTTTGGGGCTTAGGCCAAAAGGGGGTGCGGCGCGGCACCCGTACAGTATCGTGCTGAACATGGCTGCGCCGCATACTTGCCGTGCAGGTATGTCTGCCGATAAGCCGGCAGCGTCCTTTTGCCTGATGCCAGGCAGCCACCTACTTTTTCGAGCGTGAAAGAAGTGCTCCGGAATGCCTTCGGCATTCGCGGGGGAAGAAATTCCTTGCCGGCTATAAAGGAAAGCCGGCATTTCGCGGCACGCCGCGAAACCGGAATTTTTCCCGCAAAAGTTGCTTTTTCTGCATGAGTGGTCGCGGCAAACGAAATCGCAGGCGATTTCGACGCCGCGGTTCGAGTTGAGTGGTAATTCCCCGGCTGGCCGGCCTCGAGCTTTCGCGTCCTATCGAAACGCGATATTTATGGGACATTCTGTCTAGGCTCTATCTACTGAAGACAGGCCGGCCGACGCCGGGAGTGCACCGCCGCTGATGTCAGCGGGGAAAGCTGATTTGCGCACCCCGGCCGCATGAGGAGAAAAGGGCTTTCGCTCCACCGATTCGGCGGTGTCGGGTGCGCCGCAGGACGCATCCCGCTTGCCGCCGGACAACGGCGTGTTTTGCTGCCTTTTTCACGCCGGAAAAAGGCAGTGGCCGCACGCCTTCGTGCAAGGGGATACACCATCCTGTTTGCGGCCAGACGCGCCGCAGGCTTGGGAGGGGGTGGCCGGAAACCAAAGACAGGTATCCATCCCCCCGGCCGGAGAAAAAACCAAGGCGGCGCCGGATACCCGGCGCCGCCCTGCGGATTCGTTGCGGATTTGTTTTCGTCAGGATCAGTTGTCCGCGTCCTCACAGCTGCAGCTGCATCCGCAGCCGCAGTCGCCGTGGCTCTCCTTGGGCGGGAAAAACTCGTCGACCGGGAAGCTCATCTTGCGGAACAGGTCGCAGGGGCTGTCGGTGGCCGGGCAGCTGCACTCCTTGCTCGGCATGCAGAAATCGTACACCGGCACCAGCATCTGGACGTTGCGGATCAGCTGCACGATGGTGAAGATGCCCAGCGTAACATAGATGTTGCGGCTGTCGGCGTTGTCGCAGAAATTGCCGCCGTAGCGGTTGCATATGTGGGCCGGGATGCAGCCGCATCCGCAGCCGCACCCGCATCCGCAGTCGCAGCAGCCGCAGCTGCACGGCTCGGCAATGCGCGCGGAGAGGACGACCGGCTCGGCGACGTGGACGACGCAGCGCGGCAGATTGCGGGTGGGCAGCTCCTGCGCATCGCAGTCGTCCTCGCGGTACTCGCTCGAGAACACCTTGACGTTGCCCTCGCTGCCGTAGAGGATCACCTTTTTCTGGAATACGCCGACACCAGTGACCGTCGTGCACGGGCAGGTGCGTCCGGTGTACACATCCACCGAGATCTCAAAGAAGAAGGTCAGGTCGCAGGAATAGTAGCCGCGATTGAACGGCAGCGCCTCGACGTCGATGTATGTGGTGATGACCTCCGCCCTCCGGGCCCGTACCGATACCGCATTATCCACGATCTCCTGGTCACGCGCCGTAAAATATACGCGCAGATCCTCCAGGCAGTCTTTGTCGGAACAGGAGTCATAGACCCGCCCCGCGTCGATGCAGACCGCTTCTTTGCAGCCGGACTCATGTACAAACTTGTTGTCAGGCATGTATATTGCCTCCTTATAGATTTGATACGAAGCGTTCACACTTCACTACCAGTCTATGACGCCGGTTTCTTTCGGTGCCAAAAACCGCAAAAATCTCCCACCAGAAGCGGGGATTCGTTCCACGGCCGCAAAAAACCGCCTGTCCATGTCGGACAGGCGGTTTTCGTTACAGGAAAAGAAACAGATTGATTATCCCGGCAATCAGGTTGATGCTGTTCAGGATCAGCAGCACAATACTGATCGAAAAGCCGGCGACGGCGACCTTGCGGGCGGTGGTTTTCATACCGGAGCGTCCATTGACGATGCCGACAACCGCCGTAAGGATCCCCACCCAGCTGACAAACGGCAGCAGGCCGACCAGGCTGACCAGCCCCATCACCAGCGACAGCGTCGCTTTGCCGGTGGGGTTATGTACCGCCACCGGGATCGGCTGCACCGGCACCCCCTGCGGATAGGGCGTACCCGGCGCATAAGCACCGGCCAGCGGATACGGTGCCGCCTGCGTGCCGGCGGCCGGCGCTGCGGGTGTGCCTGCCGGCACACCCGGCTGCTGTACGGCGGGTACCTGCCCGGGCATCGGCGCCGCAACCGGGACAGCGGGCTGCTGATAGAACAGCGCGACCAGGGTGTCTACCGAAGATTTGAGCATGCCCTTCGGAATGGCGGCGAAAAATCCGGTCACCCCCATCTCCCCGACAAAAACGCCGGGCAGCACTGGATATTTCAGCCATGCCTCCAGATGAACCTGCCCGTTCTGGTAAAGCAGCTTGATAAACTGCGGCGCAGTCAGCCAGCCGCTCCCCTTTCGCCAGATGACCTCGCCGTCCCGCAGCTCCTGCTTAAACCCTTCCTTGACAAAATAATCCTCCGAAACAAACCGGATGAAATCGTCCGGCTTTCCGGTATTCATATCCACAATATACCGCGACATAGGTTCCCCTCCTCAATCCTCACTCATTTATGGTCAGGCTCTCCAGCACCTGCTGCAGCTCCTGTTCGTGTTCCGCCCAATCGGAAGCGCGCATCCAGCCGATCATCGCCACAAAAGCGTCGTCCGTCTCCAGGCAGTACGCCCGGTACGCCACCCGGATATTGTTCACGCTTCCCCGCTGGTCGAAGGTATATGCCGGCCGCTCCTTGAGCGCGCCGCGCACCACGCTCGTGTCTTCGCGGGTATCGCCCAGCGTCTGTGTGTAGAATTCGGCATATTCCTGCAGCGTCAGCCCGCTCTCCAGCTCCGCCTTCGCATCCCGGATAACCGTCACATACCCCTCGCGGGCATCCGTGCGCTGAATAAACAGCGCGTTGGCCGAGTCGGGATCCTTTTCCCAGACCGCGGTGGCGGTCAGGGAATAACGCCCGTCGTCGCTGGTAAAGGTCACCGGCGACGAAGTCTCCTCCAGATTTCCCAGCAGCAGCACCACATTGCACCCGCACAGGGACAGGGCCATCATCACCGCTGCCGCAAGCAGTGCCGCCAGTCTTCGCCATTTTGCCATTCGTTCCATCCTCCCATTTTTACGCTATGGATATAACATATATGTATCCGGCTGCCGTACCCTCGATTGACAAGCGCACACAAGGTTTTTAGGGGCGGAAAGCCCTGCCCGCCAGGCGTTATCCTCCCCGCCCTGCGGCCGCCCTCCCTCAGCTGAGAACGCCGTCAGTCTGCCCTTTCGGCGGCTTTGGAGCCTGTGTGTCTTTGTCAATCGAGGGTAGGGATGCCGGATCACTTACTTTTTTTTCGCCGCCTGCCGGTTGAGTTTTTCGAGGTCGTCGTTTTCCCCGATCACCACCAGAAGATCGCCGTCGTGGATCAAATCGGTGCCCTGCGGGGATACCCGCATATTTTTCCCGGAACGGATCGCCACCACATTGAGCCCGTAGCGGGTGCGGATGTTGCTCTCCTGCAGGGTGTGCCCGACCCATTCATCGAGCGCCTCCAGCTCCATCAGGCTGTGCCGGTTGGTCAGCTCCATGTAATCGACGATGTTGTTGCCGGCCATATTGCGCGCCAGCCGGATGCCCATGTCCTTTTCCGGGCAGATGACCTTATCCGCCCCGATGCGCTGCAGGATGGTCGCGTGCGCGTCGCCGCCGGCCTGCGCCACCACATATTTGGCGCCGTGATCCTTGAGCGCCATCGTCGCCAGACAGCTGGTTTCCATCTCCTTGATGCTCAGCACAACGGCGTCGAAATTGCGCAGTCCCAGCGAATCCAGCGCATCCGGATCCAGAATATCCGCCTGGATGACGTGGGTCAGGTCGTGGACCATCTCCGCGACCTTGTCGGGATCGTTGTCCACGCCGAGCACCTCGACGCCGTTTTTCACCAGCGAGACGGCGACGCTCGCCCCAAACCGGCTCAGCCCCAAAACCGCAATCTGTTTCATGTCTGCGACCATTCCTTTCCTGAAAACAAAGCCTGTGTAACGATAAGATGATCCGGAACGAACAAAGCCCGGTTCCGGCGGCGGAAAGACAGGCGATGCACCGCCGCGTTCTCCTGCCATGCGCGGCGGCACAGCCGCGCGCCTTGTCCCGCCTTCCTCCCGTTCACCGGATTTTCCCCCTCAAACGCTGCGCATCAGCCCACCATCAGCCGGTCCTCCGGATAACGCAGCGCGTCCGGGTGCCCCGGTCCGCCGGCGAGCGCCATGGATACGGTCAGCGGCCCGAGACGGCCGATAAACATGGTGAAAATAATCAGGATGCGCGATACCACATGCAGCTGCGGCGTGATGCCGGTGGTCAGCCCAACGGTGCCGAACGCCGAAACCACCTCATAAAGGATGTCGGCCACGGTTTCGCTGCCGCCCGAGAAGGTTTCCGCCGCACAGATGACCACCGTATCCACCAGGACCAGCCCCAGCGCCAGGCAGAAGATGGCGACCGACCGGCGGACAACCTGCACGTTCAGCCGGCGCTGGAACACATTGAAATCCGCTTTTCCGCGGGCAATGGTCCACACCGCCAGCAGCAGCACGAAAAAGGTGGAAACCTTGATGCCGCCGCCGGTGGAGGCCGGCGCCGCGCCGATAAACATGAGGATGATGCTCACCATATGCCCGGCGGGGGTCAGCTCGCCCTGGCCGAGCGTATCGAAGCCGGCCGTGCGCAGGGTAACCGACTGGAAGAAGGCCGCCATGATTTTCTGCGCCGGATTCAGCGAAGGATCGCCGAGCGTCCGCGGGTTGTTCCACTCGAGCAGCGCCGTCAGCAGGGCGCCGGAAAGAAGCAGGGAAACCGTCATAATCAAAACGATCCGGCTGTGCAGCATCAGCTTGCTGAAACGGCGGTTTTTCAGGATGTCGAGAATGACCGCAAAGCCCATGCCGCCGAGAAAAACGAGCAGCATCAGCACGATGTTGATCACCGGATCGCCCACGTATTCCTCGATGGAATTCGCAAAGCCGAAGGGATCGAACCCGGCGTTGCAGAAGCCGGATACCGACAGGAAAACCGCGCTGAAAATCCCTTCCCCCAGTCCGAATTCCGGCACCAGGCGAACGGTGAGAATCACCGCGGCGGCGGCCTCAATGGTAAAGGTCACCAGTACGGCGTTGCGCACCAGGCGCACGACCCCCTGCAGGGAATCGGCATTGAAGGATTCCTGAATAATCAGCCGCTCCCGCAGCGAAATCCGCCGGCCCAAAGCCATAAACAGCAGCGAGGCCATCGTCATGAAGCCCAGCCCGCCGATCTGAATGAGCACCATGATCACGCACTTCCCGAACAGGGAAAAGGTCAGGCCGGTGTTCACCACCGTAAGCCCGGTCACACAGGTGGCGGACGTGGCGGTAAACAGCGCGTCCACAAAGCCCACCGTCTGCCCGTCGAGATGCGCCGCAGGCAGCATCAGCAGCAGGGCGCCGAGCAGGATGGTTGCCCCGAACCCGGCCGCCAGAATTTGCCCGGGCTTCATCTTCCGGAATTTTGCCGATAAGAATTGCGGCAGTTTTTTGAGCATGCTCTATCCCCCGCGTCAATATGCTGGGGGTATTATAGCATTTTCCGTATGGTTTATCAACCGGCGATTCGGTATATGCCGGGTAGAATTTGCAAAAAAGCGCTTGAAGCCGGCCGGTAACTTTGCTATACTGGAATTTATGAACACCTACTGCCTGTCACAGGGGCAGGGAAACGGAGAACGCACATGCCGATTCGCATTCAGGACAATCTCCCGGCGGCCAGAATACTGGAGTCGGAGAATATATTCGTCATGACCGAGCATCGGGCGGCCCATCAGGATATCCGTCCGCTGCAGATTGTCATCCTCAATCTGATGCCGACCAAGGTGGAAACCGAGACGCAGCTGCTGCGCCTGCTGGGCAACTCGCCGCTGCAGGTGGATATTGATCTGATGCAGACGGCCACCCATACCTCGAAAAACACCTCCAAAGAGCATCTGCTGGAGTTTTATCATACCTTCGATCAGCTCCGGCAGAATAAATACGACGGCATGATTATCACCGGCGCACCGGTGGAGACGCTGGATTTTACCGAGGTGGATTACTGGGATGAGCTGTGCGCGATCATGGACTGGTCGCTGACCAACGTCTATTCGACGCTGCATATCTGCTGGGGCGCGCAGGCGGGGCTGTACCATCATTATCAGGTGCCGAAATATTCGACCGGCAAAAAGCTGTCCGGTATTTATAAGCACCGTCCGCTCGACCCCAATCATCCGCTGCTGCGCGGCTTCGACGAGGTGTTTTACATGCCGCATTCCCGTTTTACGCAGGTCACGCAGCAGGATATTGAGCAGCATGACGCCCTGCAGGTGCTGGCGCTGGCGGAAACCGCCGGCGTGGCCATCGTTGCCGCCAAGGATGCGCGGCAGGTGTTTGTCACCGGCCATTGTGAATACGACCGGATGACACTCGCGAAGGAGTATAACCGCGATATACAGCGGGGGCTGTCGCCGGAAATCCCCTACCATTATTTCCCGGATAATAATCCGGAAGCCGTGCCGCCCATGCTCTGGCGCAGCCACGCGAACCTGCTGTTTTCCAACTGGCTGAACTATTTTGTCTATCAGCAGACCCCCTACGATATTTCCGCCATCGGGTGATCCGCCCTTTGGCATCCTGTCCTACAAAGCGAGAGCCGCTGTCTTTGGCAGCGGCTTTCTCCGTCTGCCGCAAAACCCGTTTCCCGATAGCCTGAACCGCGCGGACGTAACCGTCCGCGCCCCCGCCGCCTTTTGGAAAAGGACCGCACGCGTTCGCCGGACGCGAACGCAAAAACTTCCGCAAAACCGTTTCCCGACAGCCGCCTGCACAAATGCGGCCTCACGCCGCATCAGGAAACCCCTGGATAGGGTTTCCCGCGACGCAGCAGCCCACCGGGCTGCCGCGTCTCCCTTCCTGATCTTTAGGAAAGCAAAACCTTGGCTTCCTCTTGCGGTGCCCGGCTCCGTCATCGGCGGACACGCCGCCTCGCCGGTCGCCGACCGCGGCGCCAACCCTTGCTCCCTTCTTCCGCCACCGGCGGCGGTCGCAAGCGTTGCCTTTTGAAAAATGGCCGCACGCGTTCGCCGGACGCGAACGCGAAAACTTCTGATATCGTTTTTCCGCAAAACGATTTCTTTGGCAGCGGCTTTCTCCTTCTGCCGCAAAACCCGTTTCCCGACAGACGCCCGCACAAATGCGGCCTCACGCCGCATCGGGAAACCCCTGGATAGGGTTTCCCGCGACGCAGCAGCCCACCGGGCTGCTGCGTCTCCCTTCCTGATCTTTATGAAGGCAGAGGATTTCGCGTCCTGCGGGACGCGACCAAAGGCTCTGCCTTTGGAATCTGCGGCCTTTTGAAAAAGGCCGGCGAAAACTTCTGATATCATTTTTCCGCAAAACGATTTCTTGGACAAGATGAAACAAAGAGCCGCTGTCTTCGACAGCGGCTCTCGGTTGTTAATATGCACAGTCCCCAGAATGCCTGGCAGCAATTTGTCTCCTTAAGACGCATCGAA
>ERZ1673747.1957-NODE-1957-length-17693-cov-6.433723_pt1 | contig 17693 bp, 16 predicted proteins | sample MGYA00580220_ERZ1673747 | MGnify/ENA primary metagenome ERZ1673747 (study PRJEB41218, sample SAMN15661769) | gut metagenome | host: Homo sapiens | place: Canada: London | collected 2015-08-20/2019-03-30 | study: EMG produced TPA metagenomics assembly of... | reverse complement strand
ACACCTTCAGCAGCTGTCCCTCGGTGTAGGTCTCGGTGCTGACCTGCTCGTTCAGGCTCAGGATGCCCTCGGTAGCCTCGTTGCCGGTGCCGATGCGGAGATAGACGTTGCCGCTGCGGGGATCGATGCGGGACACGGTGCCGGTGAGGATCTCATGCTGCTTGGAGCCCCACTCGTCATAGATCATGCCGTGCTCAGCCTCCCGCAGGCCCTGAATGATGACCTGCTTGCCGTTACCGGCGGCAATGCGGCCGAACTCCACGTTCTCCACCGGGAAGCGCACCATACCGCCCAGCTCATACTTGGCAGAGATGCGCCGGGCCTCCTCCAGAGAGATCTGGGAGCCGGGGTTCTCCACCTCCTCCACGATCTCCTTCTGCACGAACATCTTCAGGTCACGCTTCTCCTCGTTGACCTCCACCACCACGTTCTCCACACCCTCGTGGTCCCGCTTGTAGGCGGTGGTCAGGGCCTGAACGATCTTGTTCATCATAAAGTCCTGAGGGATGCCCCGCTCCTTTTCCAGCATTGCCAGTGCGGCAAAGATCTCATCGCATTTCATGATCGTAACTCCTATTCTTTCTGTCGTTGCTTAAAATTCCACACGCAGGCGCACCAGCGCAATGTCCTGCTTTTCAAACCGCAGGGGCTGCGCCGTGCCCATATCCAGCTCCACGGCTCCGTTGTCGTAGCCCGCCAGCCTCCCGGCGAACTCCTTGCGGCCGTTGACGGGCTTATAGGTTTTCAGCAGCACGGGGCTGCCCATGAACTGCTGAAAGTCCGAGGGCCGCTTCAAAGGCCGTTCCGCTCCAGCGGAGGACACCTCGAAGATATAGCTTGCCTCGATGGGGTCCAGCTCATCCAGCAGGTCGCTGACCTTGCGGCTCACAGCCTCGCAGTCCAGGATGTCCACGCCGCCTTCCTTGTCCAGGTACAGCCGCAGGTACCACTGCCCTGCCTCACGGACATACTCCACGTCCCACAGGGTGCAGCCCTGCTCCTGCGCCACAGGCGCCGCTACCTCCGCCACCAGCTCGGTGATCTTCTTTGCCATAGGAACCTCCTGTCCGCCATATTTTAAGGATACAAAAATGACCAACAAAAAGAGCGGACAAATCGTCCACTCCCAGTCAATACCACCTTACTATGCAGTAAGTATAGCACGATTTTTCAGCGATTGCAAGAGCTTTTCCGGGGATTTTCCGTCGAAACCGGCTTTTTCAGCCGGCATTTTCCCCTCCCGTGCGGGAAAACGGGACGCCGCAGCCCGCAGCGTCCCGCCCAAAGCGTTTTAAGTCTCAGCCCCGCACCCGCCGCACACCGCAGCACAGCAGGAAGATCAGCAGGTCTACCACCACCACCGAGGCCCCCACCGGGGTGCTCAGCAGATACGAACCGGTGAGACCTGCGCAGAAGCCCAGCACCGACAGCACCCCCGCCAGCACCACCACGCCCCGGAAGCTTTTTCTCACCCGCATGGCCGACAGTGCCGGGAAGATCACCAGACTGGAGATGAGCATAGCGCCCATCATCCGCATCCCCAGCACGATGGTCAAGGCCGTCAGCACCGACAGCAGGGTGTTGTACAGCCCCACCTTCACCCCGGTGGCACGGGAGAAGTTCTCGTCAAAGGTGATGGCAAAGAGCCGGTGGTAAAACAGCACGAACAGCACCAGCACCCCCACGCACAGCAGGGCGCTGAGTACCACATCCGCCTGCGTCATGGCCAGAATGGAGCCGAACATATAGCTGTCCACGTCCGTGGTCATGCCGGTGGTGAGGCTGGTAACGATGACGCCTACCGCCAGTGATGAAGCGGACACCACCGCAATGGCGGCGTCGGCTCCCATGCGGCTGCGCTCCGTCATTCGCAGCAGCCCCAGCGCCGCCACGATGACCACCGGAATGGATACCGGCAGCGGCGCCCAGCCGCAGGCCAGCGCCACGGACAGCGCCCCGAAGGACACATGGCTCAGCCCGTCCCCGATCATGGAGTACCGCTTGAGCACCAGCGGCACCCCCAGCAGCGCCGCACACAGCGACAGCAGCACCCCGGCGGCAAAGGCCCGGACGATAAAGGGATAGGTAAACATCTCCAGCAGCAGCGTCATGTCCGCTCACCTCCGAACCGCCGCCCGTAGGGGGAGGCGAGATATTCCGCCGTCGTGCCGTGAAACCACTTGCCCTGCCCGGCATAGAGCACGGTGTCGGCGTATTGCAGGGCGCTCTGCAGGTCGTGGGTCACCATGACGATGGCCAGCCCCTCATTTTTGTTGAGATAGGCCAGCGTCCGGTACAGGTCCTGTGCGGCGGCAGGGTCCAGCCCCGTCACCGGCTCGTCCAGGATCAGCAGCCGCCGGGCGGCGCACAGCGCCCGTGCCAGCAGCACCCGCTGCTGCTGTCCGCCGGACAGCTCCCGGTAGCACCGATCCTTCAATTCCAATATCCCCAGCTTGCCCATGTGCATCAGCGCCTGCGACTTCTCGGCGGCGGAGTAGAAGAACCGCCGTCCACGGGCGCTGAGAAAGCCCGACAGCACTACCTCGCTGACGGTGGCGGGAAAATCCCGCTGAGCCTGGGTCTGCTGGGGCAGATAGCCCACCGCCCCTGCGGTGTCGCTTCGCCGGATGACCCCCTTCAGCGGCGGCAGCAGCCCCAGCAGGCTCTTGAGAAGCGTGGACTTGCCGGAGCCGTTTTCCCCCACGATACACAGGTATTCCCCCGAATATACCGAGAAGGTCAGATGTTCCCACACGGTGTGTCCCTCGTAGCCCAGCGACACGTCCCGGCAGGACAGCAGCGTTTCCTTATCCATCAGGCAAGCCCCTCCTTCAGTGCAGCGATATTCTGCCGCATCAGCGACAGGTAGGTGGCCCCGGCGACGAAGTCCTGCCGGGACACGGTCTGGCAGGACTGGAAGGTCAGCACCTTGGCCCCGGTGGTCTCGGCAATGGCCTGCGCCACCTTCCGGCTGCTTAGCTCGATGGTATACACCACCGGGATGCCCTCCTCCTGCACCTTATCAATGAGATATTTCAGGGTAGCCAGCGACGGCTCCGTATCCCCGGCGCAGCCGTGGAAGGCCGCCCGGTACTCCAGCCCGTAGGTCTTACAGAAGTACAGCAGCGGGAACCGATCCCCGAACACCACCATGTGCCGATTGCCGTCGGCCACCGCCTCCGTGAAGGCCTGATCCAGCTCCGTCAGCTCCGCCAGATACGCCTCCAGCCGCCGGGCGTAGTTCTGTGCGTGGGCCGGATCGGCCTTCTGCAGCGTCTCGGCAATGGCCCGGCACAGCCCCATGGCAATACGGGGTGACGTCCAGATGTGCTCGTCGTACTCCACCTCGTCCTCATGGCCGTCATCGTGGTCATGATGGTCATCGTGGTCATGATGGTCGTCGTGGCCCGCCCCCTGCATCCCCTCCGCCAGCTCCTCCTCCAGCGGCTGGGCATAGTCCATAAGCCGCAGAGTGTAGGGGATCTCTTCCCCGGCAGAATCCAGGATCTCCTCCACCCAGTACTCGCTCTCCCCGCCGTTGTAGACGAACACATCCGCCTGGGACAGCCGGATCACATCCAGCGGCGTTGGCTCGAAGCTGTGGGTCTCCCGCCCGGCAGGGACCAGCAGCTCCGCCTCCACGTCCTCCCCGCCAATGGCCCGCACAAAGTCGTAGTAGGGGAACAGGGAGCACACCACCCGCAGCTTGCCGCTCTCCGGCTCTGCCGGACGGGCAGCGCATCCCACCGCAGGGAGCAGCACCACCGCCGCCAGCACCGCCGCCAGCAGCCGCCTCATGACGGCTCCTCCCCGCTGCACCGGTCGCACAGACCGTAGAACAGCGTCCGCCGGGGGTTGATGCGGAAGTGATGCTGCTGCAAAACGTGCTGATACAGCTCCCCCAGATGAGCGCAGTCCATGTGCTGGATGGCCCCGCACACCTCGCACTTCAGGAGGATGCAGTCCCGGTGGGCGTGGCAGTCGCAGTACTGCCAGCAGGCTCCCTCATCCGTCACCAGCTTGTGGACCAGCCCCTGCTTCTCCAGCCGCTCCAGCTGACGGTATACGGTGGTCAGTCCCACGGACTGACCGCCGCTGCGGAGCCGGTCCGCCAGTACCATGGCCGTGGCGCAGCCGCCGGGGCAGGCGGCGATGCAGTCCAGCACTGCCTGCTGCTGCCGGGTCATATAGGTCATATGCGTCACCTCGCAGATTTGAAAATGAAAACCGTTTTCAGATTATAGCAGGTATGAGAGAAATGTCAATCCTTTTTTGCGGAATTTTGTGCTTCGCTCCCCGGCGGTGTCCTTTCCCCGCAGTCTTTTCTCCTTTTGTCTCCGACGGCATATTTTCCCAGTAGTTTTTTCTTCGATTGCCTCCGGCGGGTGACTTTCTTTCAATAGCACGTTTGCGTAAGGAACGTGCCTCCGGCGGCCCACTTTTCACAGCAGCTGGAAAAGTGGGCAAAAGAGCCGCCAGAGACCAATGGTCTCTGGACTCCCTTTACTCTCAAGAGTTTCGTTTGTTATGGGCCATAAAGGGAATTGACGCAGCAACAGACCCGCTGCCGCTCCCGGCTCAGGCGAAGAAAATGATGCGTCTACCGCCGGAACATACGGATTCCCCACGGTAGAACAGCAATCTCTTTCACCCTCACAATGCAGCGGCAGCGTGAGTAGAAGGCAGTCAATTCCCTGCTTCGGCGGGACTTAGGATGCAGCTCTTGTACACAAAAAGGAAGTGCAGAAACCATGGGTTTCTGCTGGCGTTCTTTGGTGACTTTCTTTCGCTATTGAAAGAAAGTCACCCGTCGGAGACAAAAGAAGAACGAGCCGCCGGAGGCACGTTCCTTACGCAACAGGGACTGCTGAAAGAAAGTCACCCCCGTATCCCCCAAAAGAACACCCCCTTCCCCTCCCGCATACACTGTCACAGGAACATTCCGGAAAGGAGCCATTTCCATGCCCAAGATCTATCTCAGTCCCAGCACCCAGGAATATAACCCCTACGTCACCGGCGCCGGGTCAGAGGAATACTTTATGAACCTGCTGGCCGATGCCATGGAGCCCATTCTGCTGCTCAACGGCATCCAGTTCTCCCGCAATACGCCGGACATGACCGCCGCCTCCTCCATCCGGCAGGCCAACGCCGGACAGTACGACTTCTATCTGGCCCTCCACTCCAACGCCTCCGGCCCCGGTGCCGGGGGCCGGAGCCGGGGCATTCTCGCCTTCTACTATCCCACCAGCGCCAACGGCCGCCGGGCGGCGGAGCTGTTCGTGGAAAACCTCCGGGACATCTACCCCCTGCCGGAGAAGGTGTCCACACGGGCCACCACCTCTCTGGGAGAGGTACGCCAGCCCCGGTTCCCCTCGGTGCTGTTGGAGCTGGGCTACCACGACAACCCCGACGACGCCCTGTGGATCCAGGAGAATCTCCCCCGCATCGCCGCCAACTTGGTGCTGAGCCTCACGGAGTACTTTGGCCTGCCCTACACCGCCCCCACTCCCCAGCCGGGTCAGGTATCCACCGTCTCCGGCGGCCCGGTGAACCTCCGCTCCGCCCCCTCCCTCCAGTCCCCGGTAACGGCCCGGCTCCCCGACGGCGACGGCGTGACGGTGTACGGCCGCTATCAGGACTGGTACGTGGTGTCCCACGGGGAGCATCTGGGCTACGTCAGCGCCCCCTTTATCCGCCTGTCGTAAAACGTCGGCAGAGCCTCCCCGGCGACCTGCGAAAATAATAAACAGAATGTGGTTTTTCTCTTGACAGTTTTGCACAATTCGATTAAACTATTAGGAAGATTATCATCGGAGATTCAAGGGGGATCTTCGGTTATTTTCTGCCCTGAACGGAGCTATCCGTTTTCATACGTTAAAACAACATAGGAGGAATATCTGTCATGACGACAATCGGCTGGATCGTATCCATTGCTGCCTTCGTCGTTGCGGCGGTGATCTTTTTCCTCCTCGGTATTCGCTATCGCAAAAACGTAGCGGAAAGAGAAATCTCCAGTGCGGAGGAAGAAGCCACCCGCATCATCAACGAAGCCATCAAGAGTTCCGAAAATAAAAAGAGAGAAGCACTTCTTGAAGCCAAAGAAGAGATTTTGAAAAGCCGCAGCGAGTACGAGAGAGAGGTCAAGGAGCGCCGTGCTGACCTGCAAAAGCAGGAGCGCCGACTGCAGCAGAAGGAGGAAAACCTCGATCACAAGATGGATTCCATCGAGAAGAAAGAGGAAGCCCTCACCGCAAAACACGCCGCCGCCGATAAGGCTGCGGAGGAGATCAAAAACATCAAGCACAGCCAGATGGAGATGCTGGAGCGCATCTCCGGCTTCACCGCCGATGAGGCCAAGGATTACCTGATCGCTCAGGTGGAGTCGGATGTCACCCACGAGACTGCCATCAAGATCAAGGAGATCGAGGCCCGCGCCAAGGAAGAGGCCGATCAGCGGGCCCGTGAGATCGTGGCCACCGCCATCCAGCGGTGCGCCGCCGACCATGTGGCCGAGATCACCGTCAGTGTGGTTCCCCTGCCCAATGACGAGATGAAGGGCCGCATCATCGGCCGGGAAGGCCGCAACATCCGGACGCTGGAGACCCTCACCGGTGCCGATCTCATCATCGACGACACGCCGGAGGCCATCACCGTCTCCTGCTTCGAGCCGGTGCGGCGCGAGGTCGCCCGTCTGGCTCTGGAGAAGCTCATTGCCGACGGCCGCATCCATCCCACCCACATCGAGGAGATGGTGGAGAAGGCCCGCCGTGAGGTGGATGCCGTCATCCGCTCCGAGGGTGAGCGGGCCGTGCTGGAGACCGGTGTCCGGGGCATCCACCCGGAGCTGCAGAAGCTGCTGGGCCGCCTGCACTACCGCACCAGCTACGGTCAGAACGTACTACAGCACTCCATCGAGGTCAGCCACATCGCCGGTATGATGGCGGCGGAGCTGGGCGCCGACGTCCAGACCGCCAAGCGTGCCGGTCTGCTGCACGATATCGGCAAGGCCGTGGACCATGAGATGGAGGGTACCCACGTCTCCTTGGGCGTGGAATTCTGCCGGAAGTATCGGGAGAAGGAGGACGTCCTCCACGCCATTCAGGCCCACCACGGCGACGTGGAGTGCAAGACGCTGGTGGCCTGTCTGGTGCAGGCAGCCGATGCCATTTCCGCCGCCCGGCCCGGCGCACGCCGTGAGAATCTGGAGAACTATATCAAGCGTCTGGAGAAGCTGGAGGAGATCACCAGCAGCTATCCCGGCGTGGAGAAGAGCTACGCCATTCAGGCGGGCCGTGAGGTTCGTGTCATGGTGAAGCCCGAACAGGTCTCTGAGGATCAGATGGTGATCCTGGCCCGTGAGCTGGCCCACCGCATCGAAAACGAGCTGGAGTATCCCGGCCAGATCAAGGTCCACGTGCTGCGTGAGACCAAGGCTGTGGAATACGCCAAGTAAACATCCTTCCCAATACGCATCGTCCCCAACGGCGCACCGCAGCAGTGGTGCGCCGTTTCTTTATGTCCTTTAACTTTGCTTTAGGAAGCGGTGATATCCTGTCCTCAAAACCCGAAAAATCGAGGACTCTGCCATGAAACGCATTCCACTCATTCTTTCGCCGGCCCTGCTGCTGTTGCTGCCGGCCATTGCCCTGTATCCAATGCTCCATGCCTCCGCCGAAAAGGATGGTGTCGATAGCAGCACAGCCATTCAGGAGGCCGCCCCATCGGAAGCCGCCCCGTCGGAAGCCGCCCCGTCGGAAGCCGCCCCGTCGGAAGCCGCCCCGTCGGAAGCCGCCCCGTTAGACAGCGCCGTCGCTGCCCCCGCCGCTCCCGTCGCCGTCAGTGGTTCTATCGAAACCGGTGATTTCCCCCTCACCGACGGCCAGCAGCAGGCGCTTCACCGCTATATGACCGCCTACTATACCACGCTGGGGGATCTGACGGAGGCGAGCACCGACGGCGTATTCTGCGCCGACGACATCGCCGCCTATGAGCAGGCGGTTGGGAATGATCCTTCGCAGTCTCGGCCGGGGATGATCCTCTGCATCCTTGGCTGGAAATAAGCCCTATCATCTCCGGCCGGGAATAAGACGTTGCGCCCTGACAGTTTTGTGGTATAATAGGACTGTCAGCGGACAGAGCCATGTCCAGTTACCATGTCCACCTTTGTCCGCAGAATGTACCAATTCACCGGGAGGATACCCTATGGAATTTCGTGTGCTGGCACTGGGAGATGTTACCAGCGAGGATGGCACCCGCCATCTGGCCCGTACTCTGCGCCCCTTTCAGAAGGTCCACGGCGTGGACTTCACCGTGGTCAACGGTGAGAACGTCTCCGGCGTGGGGCTGACCCCAGATCAGGCGGAGGATCTCTTCGCCGCCGGCGCCGATGTCATCACGCTGGGCAACCATACGTGGGGCAAAATGCAGATCGCTGACTATCTGGAGGACAGTCCCTACATCCTACGGCCTGCCAACTTTTCCCCCCGCACGCCGGGCCGTGGTGTGGGAGTCTACGACTGCGGCCGCTTCCGCATCCGGGTCATCTCCCTCATTGGCCGCTGCGATCTGTCATGGGGCAGCGATAACCCCTTTACCACAGCGGACCGCCTGCTGGCGGAGCCGGACGCTCCCACCTTCACGGTGGTGGATTTTCACGCTCAGGCCACCAGCGAAAAGCTGGCCATGGCCTACTATCTGGACGGCCGGGTCTCCGCCCTGTGGGGGACCCACACCCACGTCCCCACCGCCGACCAGCGGGTGTTCCCCAAGGGCACCGGCTACCTGACGGATCTGGGCATGACCGGCGCCGTGGAGTCGGTGCTGGGCATCCAGCCCCAGCAGTCGGTGGAGATGTTCTTAGGCGGTCTGCCGGGCCGTTTCCGCCCTGCCTCCGGCCCCTGCAAGGCTCAGGGAGCGCTCTTCACGCTGGACAGCGCCACGGGCCTGTGTACGGCAGTGGAGCGGGTGGATATCCGCTGACGGCCCGGCATTTGTCACGCAAAATCCGTCACATAGAAGCTGTCACACAGGACCCGTTACGTAGGTTCTGTCACATAGGAGAAATGAGCCATGTCTGTTGAAAAGGTCCGGGCGTACCTGACGCCCTATGGGGTGGCCCAGCGCATCCGGGAGCTGGAGGTCTCCAGCGCCACGGTGGAGCTGGCTGCCGCCGCTCTGGGGGTGGCCCCCGCCCGCATCGCCAAGACCCTCAGCTTCAAGGTGGGAGAGCGGCCCATCTTAGTGGTGGCCGCCGGGGACGCCCGCATCGATAACATCAAATACAAGCACTTTTTCGGCGTCAAGGCCAGAATGCTGACACCGGAGGAGGCCGTGGAGCACATCGGCCACGCCGTTGGCGGCGTATGCCCCTTCGCCCTGCCGGAGGACGTGTCCGTGTATCTGGACGAGTCTCTGCGGCGGTTTGAGACGGTGTTCCCCGCTGTGGGCAGCGCCGCCTCTGCCATCGAGCTGACCTGCCCGGAGCTGGAGCGCTGCTGCGGAGAGCGGTTCTGCCGATGGGTAGACCTCTGCCGTGGCTGGCAGGAGGCATAAAAGGAGGACGCTATGGCAAAAATTCTACACACGGCAGACTTCCATCTGGACAGCGCCTTTACCGCCCTGCCGGAGGAGAAGGCCCGGCTGCGCCGTCAGGAGGCACGCCAGCTGACGGACCGGCTGGTGGACTACGCCAATGACCACGGCGTGGAGCTGCTGCTGCTGGCCGGAGATCTCTTTGACTCTGACCAGCTCTACGGTCAGACGGCGCAAGAGCTGGCCCGGTCGCTGGCCCGCTTCCGGGGCCACGCCGTCATCGCCCCCGGCAACCACGACTTCTACGCCGCCTCCAGCCCCTATGCCCGGCTGCTGTGGCCGGAAAACGTCCACATCTTCCGGGAGGAGCGGCTCCAGCGACTCCCCTTCCCCCAATACGGCTGCGTGGTATACGGAGCCGCCTTCACCTCCCCCGACGCTCCCGTCGGGCTTCCCGGCTCTCTTGACCCGGAGGATGAGGGGCTGGCCCGCATCCTGCTGCTCCACGGAGAGGTGGGCGTCCGGGACAGCCGCTACCGGGCCATGACCCTGAAGGATGTGGAGCAGAGCGGCGCCGACTATCTGGCGCTGGGCCACGTCCACGCCTTCGGCGGCGTGCAGCAGGCAGGACGCACCTTCTGGGCCTATCCCGGCTGCCCGGAGGGCCGAGGCTTCGACGAGCTGGGGGACAAGGGCTTCCTCACCGGCACCGTGGAACCGGGACAGGTGAAGCTCACCTTCGTTCCCTTTGCCCGCCACCGGTATCAGTGGCTGACGGCGGATGTCACCGGCGTTGACCCGCTGGAGGCGCTGCGCCGGGAGCTGCCCCCACACCCGGAGGCGGACATCTTCCGCATGGTCCTCACCGGTGAGACGGAGGAGCCGCCCCGGCTGGACGCCCTCTATGATGCGCTGTCCCCGGACTGCTTCTATCTGGAGCTGCAGGACCGCACCACCCGCTGCCGGGATCTGTGGGAGCACTGCGGAGAGGACACCCTGCGGGGGTTGTTCCTCCGAGACCTGCGCCAGAGATACGACGCCGCACCGGCGGAGGAAAAGCCCCGACTGCTGCAGGCCGCCCGACTCGGCTTGGCGGCACTGGAAAACCGGGAGTTGTAAAGCACTTTCAATTCACTGCCCACGGCGCAGGCCGTGAGAGAGGAGCCCACCCCATGAAAAAGATCCTCATGATCGGCACCGGCGGCACCATCGCCTCGGAGATGACGCCGGAGGGCCTGACACCGGAGCTGAGCACCCACCAGCTGCTGGCCTATCTTCCCCGCATCGCCCAGCTGTGCCATGTGGACTGCATCCAGCTGTACAGTCTGGACAGCACCAGCATCCATCCCACCCACTGGCTGGGGACGGCCCAAGCCATCCGGGAGCACTACGACGACTACGACGGCTTCGTCATCAGCCACGGCACGGACACCATGGCCTATACGGCGGCAGCCCTGAGCTATCTGGTACAGGACAGCCCCAAGCCCATCATCCTCACCGGCGCCCAGAAGCCCATCTGGTTCGACGGTACCGACTCCAAGCGCAACCTCACCGACGCCTTTCTCTATGCCTGCCGGGGCTGCGGCGGCGTGCAGATCGTCTTTAACGGCCGGGTCATTCTGGGGACCCGTGCCCGCAAGACCTACTCCAAGAGCTTCCGGGCCTTCTCCAGCGTCAATTACCCCGATCTGGCGGTGGTGCAGGATGAGCATCTGTTACAGTACATCCGTTGTGAGAGCCGGCCACGGCCCCTGTTCTATGACCGGCTGGATCCCAATGTGGGGCTGCTGAAGCTGATCCCCGGCACGGAGGATGCACTGGCGGAGTTCATGCTGGACCGCTACGACGGTCTTATCATCGAGAGCTTCGGCGTAGGCGGCCTGCCGGAATACGACGGCGGACACCTCTACGACGTGGTGCGCCGTGGGGTGGAGCGGGGCAAGATCGTGGTCATGACCACGCAGGTCCCCAACGAGGGCAGCGACCTGACGGTATACCATGTGGGGGGACACCTGAAGAGCACCCTCCGGCTGCTGGAGGCCTACGACATGACCACCGAGGCCGCCGTGGCCAAGCTCATGTGGATCATGGGGCAGACCCGTGAATTTTCGGAGGTGGAGCGGCTGTTTTACCAGCCTGTGGCGCAGGATATCCTCCGCTTCGGGGACGAATAAGATGTTTGGTCCGGTGGGACACTGGGTGTGTCCTGCCGGAGTATTTTTTGTACTCCGGTGCAGACGAACAGGGCAAAAAAGGGAGGCGGACAGTCAGCTGTCCGCCCCAAGTGAGGAGAAAAAATGGATAAAGCTTCGGAAAGGACTGTCCCTCAGACGAGGGTCAGTACCAGCCACAGCAGGCCGATGACACCGCCGCCCAGCAGCGCCGCCATCCATGTGGTAAGCCGTCTGCGCCGGGGCGGAGCCCCGTGGGTGCGGGCGTAGCTCTTGGCGATGCGGACCGCCTGCTCCACCACCTGCTGGGATGAGACGCCGCCGCCTGCGGCGTCGTTGCTGAGAATGAAGATCGCCTGCTCGAAGATATGGGGATCGGGGGACTCCACCACGATCACCCGTCTGGAAATACCTTTTACCAAGGCCACGCCCTCCTCTGTCCGGTGATGTTTGACAGATAGAGTATTTCCGGCGCCGGCGGCGGTTATACCTGCCGGGGGTGGTTTTCTCCCGGCAGGGGCAGGTGTACCGCCAGCACGGCGCAGTCGTCCTCCAGTCCCCTGCGGCTGCGGGATTCCGAAAGGATCAGTGCCGTCAGGGCGTGAACGTCAGTGCCGTTCCACCCCACCAGCAGATTTTGCAGCCACTCGTCGCTGTTCTCGTCGGCGATGCCGTCGGAGATCATGACAAAATAGCTGCCTGCCGGGAGGGCCAGCCGAGTGACCTCCGGCGGCTCCGTCGTGGCCTGCAGCCCCGCCGGAAGGGAATGGGCGGTGAAGCGGGTAACGTGGGCGGTGTGCTTGAGATAGGAGGGCGCAGCGCCGTATTTATAGAGGGTGGCCTCGCCGGTGGAGCGGCGCAGAGCCAAAAGATCGATGGTGGTGAAGGCTCCGCCGGTCTCTCCCCGCAGGGCCAGCGCCGAGTTCAGGGTCTTGAGGGCCGGAGCCGCTTCAATGCCCGCCCGCAGGAACTGCTCCAGCAGCCGCACCGTCAGCGCCGCCTCCCGGTGGGCCTCCGGGCCGCTTCCCATGCCGTCGGAGAGCAGGAGGTACAGCATCCCGCCGGTCTCCACCGTGGCCAGCTGGTCGCCGCACAGCTGCTGTCCCTCCTTGGGACGCAGGGCCGAGGACACCCGATAGCCCATGGGGACGGGGGACTCCTCCATCGGGGCGTGGGCTGCTGCCGCCAGCAGATCCCCCATCTGGGCGTACTGCTCCTGAGCCTGACGGCGGGAGCAGCTCAGCTGGCGATGATATTGGCGGCGCAGGAGGAAAAGCCGCAGTTCCTCGTTGACAGCGGCGACAAACTCCCGCAGATGGACGCACCGGGCGGTGAAGTACAGGGGGAAATCCTCCGGCTGGGCCGTGCCGCGGCGCAGCAGCGCCGGACAGGCATCATTGAAGGCGTTGTAGGTGGCGTTATAGTTCTGCTGCCAGCAGTTGGCGCACAGGACGCAGGAGCGGCACACCTGCTCCGCCGCCCGGTCGAAGATCACTGAGGGATTTTCCGGCGGGGCCGGGGCCGTGTCCCGGAAGAAGCTGTCGTACAGGGAGCGCAGAGCCGCAGCGGACTGCTCCAGCCGGCGGGGCCTTGCCGTCTCTCCGGGTGTATCCGCCCGGGCGGCACGCTCTGCGCAGGGAGGCAGCCAGCGCCGGGGCAGCAGCAGATAGGCCGCACCGCCCGCCAGGCATGACAGCAGCAGCTGTCGGGGAGGACCGACATCCAGCAGCACTGCAAAGGCGATGGTGGGCAGAGAAAAGGCCGCCGCCGGGAGGATGCGGGGCAGGCGGCCATAGAAGGCGGCCAGCGCTCCGCCGCAGCCATAGGCCACCGTCAGCAGCAGCGCCGGTGTCTCCGGTACCAGATCCGCCGCAAGGCCCGCACAGGCCCCCGCCAGTCCCGCCGTCAGGGGCGGCAGGCGGCGGGAGAGGAGCAGCAGCTCCGTCATCAGCAGCGCCTTCCCTACGGAGAACAGACCCTCTACCGTCACCGGCACCAGTGCCAACGACAGGGCGGCGGCGTACAGCAGTCCCTTTTGCCGGAGGGTCGTTCCGTGGGCGGTCAGCAGCGCCGTGGCAGCTGCCAGCAGCGCCGAGGCTGTCAGGCACAGCACCCACTGGCTCAGGGGGCGGTACAGCAGGTACACCGACTGGATCAGCAGCTGGGACAGAGCCGCCGTCAGGGGGCGGAAGGCAGGGCGGCGATAGAGCTTCGTATCACAGAAGGCTGTCTGGGCGGCGAAAAGCAGCACGGCAGCGGCGGCATGGCGCAGCCCCGGTTGAAAATCCAGAAACAGCAGCGCTCCGCCGGTAACACCCAACAGGGAAAGCAGACCCGGCAGGCCCGGCCCTGCGGCGGCGGCCGCCGCCAGACTGAAGGGGGCGTACAGTCCTCCCAGCCGGGCAGCGGTGAGGATGCAGCAGAGCGCCGCCTGCCCCAGCAGCGTCAGGATGCGGCGGAGCCGTCTGCCGGGCGGCGGGAGGTGAAACTTCATGGACAAGCCCTCCTTTTTCCCCTATTGTAGTCACCGGCGGCGGGAAAAGCTGTCGGGAAATGGAGTCCGGCGGATTTTTCCGTGGACGGCGGTGTTTACGGAGACGGAAAGCTGTGATATAATGAAGAAACCTTGACAGAAAGCAGGTGGCCGCTATGAAAGCCCAGCGTCCCTATCCGCAGATCACCATCACCCCCAAGGGGGAGGCCGCTCTGGTGGGCGGACACCCCTGGGTCTATGAGGGGGAGGTCACGGGACTCAGCGGCCCCGTGTCCGACGGACAGCTGGTGGACGTCATCAGCCGCCGGGGCAGCTGGCTGGGCTGCGGTTTTTTCAACAGCCGCTCCCGCATCCGGGTACGGGTGCTGTCCCGGAACCCCAACGACCGGTTCGACCAGGCCTTCTGGCGGCGCATCCAGTACGCATGGGACTATCGCAAGACCGTCATGGGGCCGGAGGATAGCCGCTGCTGCCGGGTGATCTTCGGAGAGGCCGACGGCTTCCCCGGTCTGACGGTGGACCGGTTCGAGAGTGTGCTGGTGGCGCAGGTGCTGTGTCTGGGCATGGAGCTCATCAAGGAGGAGCTGTTCTCCCTGCTGCTGGAGGTGCTGCGCTCCGACGGGCAGGACGTAGTGGGCGTATATGAGCGCAACGACGTGGCCATCCGTGGTCTGGAGGGCATGGAGCAGGGCAAGGGCTGGCATCCCGTGGGCGGTGAAAAGGCTCCGGACTTTACAGCGGTGGATATTGAGGAAAACGGCATCCGCTACACCGTGGACTTTGAAAACGGGCAAAAAACCGGCTTCTTTCTGGATCAGAAGTACAACCGGCAGGCGGTGGCCAAGCTGGCCCGTGGCCGGACGGTGCTGGACTGCTTCACCCACACCGGCTCTTTTGCCCTGAACGCCGCACGGGGCGGAGCCAAGCACGTCACGGCGGTGGACGTGTCGGAGTTCGCCGTGGCGTGTGCCAGGGAAAACGCCCGGCGCAACGGGCTTTCCGACGTGATGGAGTGCGTGGCGGCCAATGTGTTCGACCTGCTGCCCCAGCTGGAGCAGCAGCCCAAGCGGTACGACTTCATCATTCTGGATCCCCCGGCCTTCACCAAGAGCCGCAAGACCACCCAGCGGGCCATGACCGGCTATAAGGAGATCAACTACCGGGCCATGCGGCTGCTGCCACGGGGCGGCTATCTGGCCACCTGCTCTTGCAGCCACTTCGCCACGGAGGAGCTGTTTTTGAAGATGCTGCGCTCGGCGGCCAAGGATGCCGGGGTGCAGCTGCGGCAGATCGAGGCCCGGCAGCAGTGCTGCGACCACCCCATTCTGTGGGGCGTGGAGGAGACCAATTACCTGAAATTCTATCTGTTTCAGGTGGTTTGATGAATACGATTCGTATACTTTTCTTATAATATTACAAGTAGTTGCAGAATATGACAGAGGAGACCGGCCGCAGCCTGTTTCCCGAAAGGAGCATTTATGAACACCAACTGGAACGACCCCAATTTTCAGGGCTTCGGCGGCAGGCAGAGTCCCTTCGGGAAGCGGCCTCCACGGCCCAAAAAGGAGCACAAGGCCATCGGCACGCCCCTGAGCCGCACCCTCATCAATCTGGCGGTGACGCTGATCTTTGCGGCGGTGTACTTCTATGTGGTGCTGCCGCCCATCAATTTGCAGGCGGAGGAGTTCTATTTCTTCATGCTGCTGTGCTGCGCTGTGTACTGCGGCTGCGCCGTGCTGACCTCCGGGTTTCAGGGCAGCGGGGCCAAGGGCTACTTTGGCTTCGTGAAGAAGCAGTGCCGCATCCCCATGATAATCGCCGTGGCGCTGGTAGCCGTGGCCATCGTGGGCGGTATCGTGGGCTGGCAGGTGATCCGGGCCGGGTCCTACCGGGATCTGCTGACGGTGGAGACCGGTGACTTCGCCACCGAGGTGGAGGAGATCAGCTATGACCAGATCCCCATGCTGGACAAGGACTCCGCCGAGAAGCTGGGCAACCGCAAGCTGGGTGAGCTGTCGGACATGGTGTCCCAGTTCGAGGTGGCGGAGGAGTACACGCAAATCAACTACAAGGGCCGCCCGGTGCGGGTGACGCCCCTGCGGGGACTGGATCAAGTGGTTCAACAACCGCTCTGAGGGTCTGCCCGCCTATCTTATCATCGACATGGTGACCCAGAATGTGGAGGTGGTGCGTCTGGAGCAGGGCATCCGCTACACCACCGCCGAGCACTTCGGCCGCAACCTCTATCGCTATCTGCAGTTCCACTACCCCACCTATATCTTTGACAAGCCGGCCTTCGAGATCGACGAGGGCGGCAATCCCTATTGGGTCTGCCCCCGCATCCGAAAAACCATCGGGCTCTTTGGCGGCACGGACATCGACGGGGCCGTGCTGGTGAACGCCGTCACCGGGGAGCATCAGTACTATGACGCCAAGGATGTGCCGGACTGGGTGGATCACGTCTACACGGCGGATCTCATCGTCCAGCAGTACGACTACCACGGTATCTATATCCACGGCTTCATCAACTCCCTGTTCGGCCAGCGGGATGTCACCGTTACCACCGATGGCTATAACTACATCGCCATCGGAGACGACGTGTATATGTACACCGGCATCACGTCGGTGGTGTCGGATCAGTCCAACATCGGCTTCATCCTCTCCAACCAGCGCACCAAGGAGACACGTTTTTACTCCGTGGCCGGCGCCGAGGAGTACTCCGCCATGGATTCGGCACGGGGGCAGGTGCAGCAGATGAACTACACCGCCACCTTCCCTCTGCTGCTGAACATCGCAGATCAGCCCAGCTACTTCATGGCGCTGAAGGACGCCGCCGGTCTGGTGAAGATGTACGCCATGGTCAACGTCAGCCAGTACCAGATCGTGGCCACCGGCGGCAGCGTGGCGGAATGCGAGAGCAACTATCGCCAGATGCTGGCCCGGTATAGCCTCATTGACCCGGCGGATACGGAGCCCTCCGCTTCGGATCAGGGGGAGGTCACCGGCGTCATCGCTGACCTCCGCAGCGCCGTTATGGATGGCAACACCTGGTACTACCTCCAGCTCTCCGACGGCACGGTGTACTACACCATCTCCGCCGCCGAGGCTCCGGAGGCCGTGATCCTCAACGTGGGCGACACGGTGACGGTGAAGTATGCCGAGGGCGAGGGCAGCATCCTGCAGGCTTACAGCGTGGCCAAGGCCGTCCCGGCGGCGTAAAGCAGAACACAGAAAAACGGCGTGACCTTGCGGTCACGCCGTTTTTTGTTCCAATGGGAGGCAGGCTTGCTGCCTGTCCTATGCAGCCTTGACGCTCCAAGGCTTTGGAAGCAGTCTCTTCGTAAGCTCAGCGCTTGCTGAACTGAGGTGCGCGACGGGCTGCTTTGAGGCCGTACTGCTTTCTGTCTTACGGGTGAAAACCGTTGATTTTACTGGGTTTTCAAGGGTGTACACCACATTTCCATTATGCGCTGCTTTTTCTCCCAGCTTCGGCGTTA
>ERZ1673747.1937-NODE-1937-length-17876-cov-7.246619_pt1 | contig 17876 bp, 15 predicted proteins | sample MGYA00580220_ERZ1673747 | MGnify/ENA primary metagenome ERZ1673747 (study PRJEB41218, sample SAMN15661769) | gut metagenome | host: Homo sapiens | place: Canada: London | collected 2015-08-20/2019-03-30 | study: EMG produced TPA metagenomics assembly of... | reverse complement strand
TTCTTTACGCCAAGTCCCATAAGTGCAAGAAGCTTTCTGCACTCTACAGTCTTGCCGTCCTTCTCGATAGTGATCTTGGACTCGAAACCTTTTACAAGCTTCACAAGCTCTCCGGCCGGACGTGCATGGATTCCTTCGTTATCTGTTACTACATACTTGAATTCTTTCATTTCTTTATCCTCCAGTTTTCATTTTAATTTAAAAAAATTTAAGCAACTTTTTTCTTCAGTACCCCGAGAAGTACAGCTGAGATCAGAGTTCCCACAACCAGTGCGACCAGATACATCATTGCATTACCTACAACCGGGAATACGAAGATTCCGCCATGTGGTGCCATCAGTGTACAGTTGAAGAACATGGAGATTGCTCCGGCTGCTGCGGAACCGACGATACAGGACGGAAGTACATGGACCGGGTCAGATGCCGCAAAAGGAATCGCACCTTCTGTGATAAATGCAAGTCCCATAATAAAATTGGTCGGTCCTGCCTCACGTTCTTCTTTTGTAAATTTGTCTTTAAACAGCAGGGATGCGAGTGCGATGGCACACGGAGGAGTCATACCTCCCACCATAACTGCTGCCATAATGTCATAGTTGCCTGCCGCAATAGCTGCTGTACCAAATACATATGCTGCTTTGTTGAACGGGCCGCCCATATCAATGGCCATCATACCACCAAGAACCAACCCTAAAATTACTTTACTTGAATTTCCCATGCCTGTCAAGGCATTATTTAATCCTGTATTGATACCGCCCATGATCGGCTCTACAACGAAGGTCATACAGAGTCCCATAAGAAGTACACCAACAACCGGATAGATCAGTACAGGCGCTATTTTTTCCAGTGCTTCCGGAAGCTTATCACAAACCTTACGAAGTCCAAGGATCAGATATCCTGCAAGGAAGCCTGCAAGAAGTGCTCCGAGGAAACCAGATTTTCCGTTTGCCGCGATCATACCGCCCACAAGTCCAACTGCAAGTGCCGGTCTGTCACCGATGGCCATTGCAATAAATCCGGCCAGGATCGGAAGCATGAAACCAAATGCGGTTCCACCAATGTTTTTCAGAACAGCCGCTACCGGTGTGATGGTACCAAAGTTTGCTCTCTGGTCTGCAGGAAGGGAACTCAAATCTACACTTAAACCATCGATCAGGAATGCAAGAGCGATCAGAATACCACCGCCTACAACCAGTGGAAGCATATGAGATACCCCGTTCATCAGCTGCATATAGATCTTGTGGCCTGCTCCGCCGCCTGCTTTTGCATTTGAGGAAGAGCTCTGACTGCCTGCTGCTGCATGATATACCGGAACATCTCCGGAAATCGCACGTTCAACAAGCCGGTCCGCTTTGCTGATTCCATCTGAAACCTGACATTCGATGACTTTCTTTCCATCGAAACGATCCATGGGAACCTTGGCATCTGCAGCTACAATGATGCAGTCTGCCTCCCGGATCTCCTGATCCGTAAGTACATTTTTTGCTCCACCGGAGCCTCGTGTCTCTATTTTAATGAAACAGTCTTTCGCCTTTGCTGCTTTTTCCAGTCCCTCTGCTGCCATGTAGGTGTGGGCAATACCTGTGGGGCAGGAGGTAACTGCCAGCAGTTTAGCTCTGGCTCCTTCGGAACTTCCTGTATCTGCCAGTCTTTCATCAATATCTTTTTTCTCCTCATCGGCCTTGTCGATGATCTCCATAAATTCATCTACAGAACCTGCATTACGTAAGGATTCTGTAAAATTATCATCCATCAGCATTACGGAAAGCTTGCTGAGTACATCCAGATGAATGTTATCTTCTGTATTCGGTGCTGCGATCAGGAAAAGAAGGGTAACCGGCTCATCATCCAGTGCCTCAAATTCCACGCCGTTTTTTACTACCATGGCAGCAAGTCCCGGTTTCTTTACCGCATCACATTTTCCATGAGGAATAGCGATTCCCTCACCGATTCCTGTCGTACTTTCTTCCTCTCTTAAATACACCTGTTTCCGATAAGCTTCCCTGTCGCTGATCTTTTCACTTTTTACCATAAGATCTACGGCCATGTCCAGAGCTTCAGATTTCGTCTTCGGTGCAGCATCCAGTGATATGCTTCGTTTGTCAAGCAGATCTGTGATTCTCATCTTCCCTTCTCCTTTCTTCTTTACCCCTCTGTTACCTGTTCATATACTGCCTGAACTTCTTCCCTTGTGGCAAGATTTTCAGAAAATGCACTTGCACTTCCTGCGGAAATTCCCATATGGAATGCATATTCGTGATCCTGTTTTTCCATCCAGCCTGCCATAAAGCCTGCTACCATGGAATCTCCGGCTCCTACGCCGTTTACCAGTGTTCCTTTCGGCGCCGGTTTCTCAAACACCTGACCGTTTTCTGCTACCAGGACAGCTCCCTCACCGGCCATTGAGATCAGCACGTTTCTGGCTCCTTTTTCCTGGAGCTTCTTTCCGTAAGGGATCACATCCTGACGGTTCTTAAGCTCTACGCCGAAGATTTCTCCAAGCTCATGGTTATTGGGCTTCACCAGGAACGGATGATACTTCAGGACATTTACAAGAAGATCTCTCGTTGCATCCACAACGATCATCACGCCTTTTCCGTCCAGTCTCGCCATGATCTTCTCATACATATCATCCGGCATAGATGAAGGAATACTTCCTGCCAGAAAAAGCACATCTCCCTCTTTCAGTGTGTCAAGCTTCTTCATCAGCTCCTGAACCTTTTCAGCGCTGATCTCCGGTCCCATTCCGTTGATCTCAGTTCCATCAATAGATTTCAGCTTCAGGTTGATCCTTGAAACGCCTTCCGGGATCCTGATAAAATCAGATCTCACTCCCATCTCCTCAAGCTTTCTTACAATCTCATCTCCGACGAATCCTGCCATGAAACCAAGTGCTGTATTCTCGATTCCAAGATTCATCAGCACGGTGGAAACGTTGATTCCCTTTCCGCCCGGAAGCATCAGCTCAGAGCTTGTTCGGTTGGTAAGTCCGAGTTTAAAATCCTCCACGGAAACGATATAGTCCAGAGACGGATTAAAAGTAACTGTGCAGATCATTTTTTCTCCTCCCATATCTTTTATCCTGCGGTTTTTGACCGCTTTTTGTTGTTTTTTCATTTGTTGAACTCAGTATACTTCCAAATTCATTCAAAGTCAATCAAATTACTTCGCAAAATTCATGAACGTTTTTGGTTGAGTTTGCACAAAAAACGTGCATCAACCTTAGCTTTCCCTGGTTAATGCACGCTTATCTCTGACTGTATTGGTCACTTTCATTCAAATTCCATCACCTTTCCTGAATGTGATAGTTTCGCAATAACATTTATCTGATTTGTTTCTTATTCGCAGTATCTCTGACCATCTTCCGATATCTTCTCATCAGCTCCCTTGTCACTTTGTCTTCCTCAAACCGGATTCCTCCGATCTGACGCACCGGCATGATTCCCATCAGGGAATTGGTGACAAAGCATTCCTCATACCATTTAAGATCCTGAACATAGATATAGGTTTCTTCCACCTCTTCCGTGTCACAGAGATATTCACGGAGGATTCCCGGGAGAAGTCCGCAGCTGACTTTTGGTGTATAGATCATGCCATTTCGCACAAAGAATACATTACTTACTGTCCCTTCCGATATCTGTTTCTTTGTATTCAGAAACAACCGTTCATCCATTCCTGCTGCTGTAGCATTACGTTTTTCCAAGATACAATCTCCGTAATTCATGGTTTTGTGATATACAAGAGGTGATGTTTCATTTCGTTTTACCTTGCTGACATCCATGATAAAGCCTTTTTCATAATTCTCCGGCGTATAATGATTGGCACGAAGAGAATACACTACATTTTCCTTTGTAAGCATAAGCTTCAGCGCACAGTGTTCCAGTCCACCAAATTCTTTCTGCACCTCCGGGCGTTTTTTTTGTTCTTCCAGATATTCTTCGATCCTCCCGGCTGTGATCCCACGCACTGCCGGATCACCCAGCTTCAGGAAATCTGCCGCTCGTTCCAGTCTTTTCAGATGCTTTTCCAGAAGTATGGGGGTTCCCTTTTCTATTCCTATGGTCTCAAATGCTCCCAGACCGAACTGAAAACATTCGTCTAAGGTTATGTTGTTCATTTCCTTTGACCTCCTTATGAAGTGTCCCTGTCAGATTCTCTGATCTGTCCACAGAGCCTTTCACTTTTACCGTTCTGTATGTTTCTCTACTGCAGTGCATCCAGGATCGCTTTCGCCTTCTGCAGAGTCTCCTCATACTCAAATTCCAGATCTGACTCTGCTGTGATCCCGCCGCCAACGCCAAGGTGATATTTTCCGTTTTTATGAAGAGCTGTACGGATCACGATGTTGAAATCACAGCTTCCGTCCAGTGTCAGGTAGCCGATAGAGCCTGTATAAAGATTTCTCTTTCCGTGTTCCAGCTCGTCAATGATCTCCATGGCACGGTATTTCGGCGCACCGGTAATAGAACCGCCGGGGAATGCAGCCTCCAGAAGATCCATAACATTTTTTCCGTCTTCCAGTTTTCCTTCAATATCCGATACCAGATGAAAAACCGTAGCGTATGCTTCCACTGTAAAAAGCTCGGTTACCTTCACGCTTCCCGGTGTACACACCCGGTTCAGATCATTTCGCTCCAGGTCTACGATCATAAGAAGTTCACTCTTATCTTTTCCGGAATCCTGAAGCTCCCGACGGAGCATTTCATCTTCCTCAGATGTTACGCCACGTTTCCTTGTTCCCTTTATAGGACGGGTATTTACATGACGGTCTTTCATCTTCAGAAAACGTTCCGGAGATGCACAGACGATCTGATAATCTCCGAAATCCAGATATCCGCCGAAAGGAGACGGATTATTTTTCCGAAGATCATAAAAAACATCCAGAGGTGGTTTTTCGCTTTCAATGGTCAGCTGCTGCGTCATATTGGCAATATAGATATCGCCCTCTATAATATAGCGGATCATCCGGTCTACTGCCTGTTTGTATTCTTCTTTCTCAAAGTTGGGATGAACCTGGATCCTGAATTTCTCACGGTGAGAATTTTCCATGACCATCCTGTTTCCGGGTTCCTTTTTTTCCCCTGTTTCCGATCCTTCCTGTTTCCCCGCCTCTGTAAATCCCCGGATTGCTTTTTCCATCGCTCTGATTTCTGCTGTAGCGTCTGCACTGATTCCGTTTGACACAAGATAGGTTCTTTTTTCCTGACAGTCTTCTATGATAAAACAATCATAAAACGTCAGAACTGCCTCCGGAACAGTCACAAGATCCTTTTCTCCGGATGGTACTCCCATCTGTTTTCTTCCGTAATCATAGGAAAAATATCCTACTGCACCGGATACGATGGGAAGTCCGCTGTTATTTTTGTCTTCATGGGTATTTAAATATTCCCGCATATAGTCTTCAAAGGTTGTTGCTGTTTCCGGCCTTCCGTTGATAGTAAAGTTCTCTCCGTCCTTTACCAGCTTCAGATACGGACATCTTCCGATCACGGAATAATGTCCCAGCTCATTGACAAGGGAGGAATCCAGAAACGCTACTCCGGGTTCTCTCTCGTAGATCCGAAAAATGTCCACTGCCGGAATATATGGGGTCAGTTCTTTTATTCTTCGCTGATTTTTGTACATATTTTTACTCCTCCTTCTGAAAATTCTCCGCGATCCTGCAAAAATTCTCAAGAAGCTCATGTCCATATTCCGTAAGAACGGCTTCCGGATGGAATTGCACACCATAGATAGGCAATGCTTTATGGGAAATTCCCATAACAGTACCATCATCAGAAAGCGCATCCACCTGATACTCCTCCGGAATGCTGTCTTCCCGCACGATCAGGGAATGGTATCTTGTCACCTTGTATTTCTCAGGCAGGCCTGCAAACACTCCTGTTCCGTGGTTGTGGATCTCTGTTACTTTTCCGTGCATGGGACACACGCCCTTTTCCACTACTGCTCCCGCACAGTGGCCAATCACCTGATGCCCCAGACAGACACCAAGAACAGGAATCCTTCCCTGAAATCTTTTTACGGTATCTACGCAGAGCTTCGCATCCCAGGGACGCTTCGGTCCCGGAGAAAGGATGATTCCTTCCGGGTTCAGCTCTTCCAGCTCCTCCAGGGTGATCTCGTCGCAGCGTCTGACCAGGATCTCTCTTCCAAGCTCCTGAAAATATGCCTTGAGATTATAAACAAATGAATCGAAATTATCGATCATCACATACATGCTTTTTTCCTCCATATCAAGCAGATATTTAAGACTCTCTTTATCGTCTGCTCACAAAAAAAGGGATAACGACGGCATGCCAAAAAGACATGCACAGTCGTTATCCCCTTGCGGTCCGTAATCTGTACGTTCTAATATAAATTGTACTGCTGATTATTTCTGTTTCTTGGTTTCCTCATAATGATGGATGTCTGCCAGTACAGCGTTTACATCAAGTCCGTGTACCATACATGCCTCCTCAAGAGACTCACCGATAGAAGACGGACAGCCGATGCAGTGCATTCCTTCCTGCATAAGAATGTATGCGATCTTCTCATCGTATGCAAGCATCTCGCCCATTGTTGTTTCCTTTGTGATTTCCATGATCTATATTCTCCCTTCTGGATCTGTAATCTTACCCGGAATCCCGGTTTCCTGGTTTTTTCCGCAGTTATAATATCATTATAACTGTATCTTCCATAATTGCAAGCCTAAATTTATTCTTTTCATTTTCTGTATTATACCCACTCAGGCAGCAGTTTCCTTTTTTCCCCTGCTCCACTTTTTCATCACATAAATATACTACGGGATCAGAGGGATCAGCGCTGCAATCCATGCGGCGGGATCTGCCAGACATACACCTGCAAAACTTGTTTTTCCTGCAACAAACATAACGATCGCACTTCTTGCCGCCAGTTCAAACACACCGCCCAGCATGGGAACCAAGCCATATCCCAGTCCCTGAAGTCCGTTTCTGTAGAGGAAGATACTTCCAAGGAACGGATATGCCCAGAATACCGTATGAAAATAAGTAACAGAAACATTAATAACATCCGTCTGGGATTTGTCAATAAATAACCAAGTCATGTACTTTCCGAAAAAGAACATAATGATCATAGTGATCACACTCCAGATCAGGATCATGATCTGGGTATATTTCATTCCTGCTTTTACACGGTCCATCTTTCCGGCGCCCCGGTTCTGTCCTACATAGGTTGCCATCGTCGCACCAAAAGCTACAAATACAGTTGCAATGATATTCTGTATTTTTCCCGCAGCGGAAAATCCTGCCATATATACAGAACCGTAAATATTTACCGCACCCTGCACAATAATGGTTCCGATCGCTGTGATGGAAAACTGAAGTCCCATGGGAATACCAAGGGCCAGCAGATAACGGAAGCTGGTAAAAGAAACTTCAAAGTTTTCTTTCTTCAGATGCAGGATCGGGAACTTTTTGATAATATAGATCAGGCAGCAGACTGCGGAAATTGCCTGCGCGATAACCGTAGCATAGGCACAGCCTTCCACTCCCATCCCGATTTTTACAATAAACAGAATATCCAGGAACACATTGATCACTGCCGAAATGATCAGAAAATACAGCGGAGATTTTGAATCTCCAAGTGCACGGAGAAACGCTGCCAGTGAATTATATGCCGCTGTTACGATCAGGCCTGCATAAATAATTCCCATATATCCCTTCACAGATCCCATCAGATCCTCCGGTGAATTCATCAGCCGCAGAATCGGTTCATTCAAAGCCTCAAAGCCAATGGTCATCACAATGGCAAAGGCTGCTGCCAGATAAATGGACATAGCTACGTAATGACGCATCTTATCATATTGCTTCGCCCCGAACCACTGGGATACCAGAATGGCAAAGCCACTGCTCAGTCCGTTAAGCCATCCGGTAACAAAAAACATCAGTGAACCGGTGCTTCCGATTGCAGCCAGCGCATCTACTCCCAGGAACTGACCCGCAACAATGGAATCCGCAATGTTATAAAACTGCTGAAAAATATTTCCGAGACACATGGGAATCATAAAGCGGATGATCAGGCTCACCGGATTTCCCACGGTCATATCATTGGTCTTGTCCTTTGTCAATTTCAGTCCAACTCCTTTTCCACAAATATAACTATCTTTTATTTTTTAAAAACAATCAATTTACTGATCACATAATTCAATACGATCACAACCACCTGAGCAACAAGTTTCACTGCCATGCTGTTAAATCCAAGCCAGGTGATAAATACCGCAAGGATTGCTTCCTCCACAATCAGCGTAAAGAGCCGGCCTCCGAAAAACGAAGCCATCTGCTTTAAAAATCCGGCTGCCGAATCTACCTGACCGTCGAATACCCAGGTTCTGTTTGTAAAATACTGAAACAATACACAGACTACCCAGCAGATCACATTGGCGATCAGCGCATTTATTCCGAGCATGCCGTCCAGCCATGCATACAGTGCTATATTCAGAAAAAATGTGATCCCGCCAAAGAACAGATACATCAGAACTTCCTTATGTTTTTTATAAAAAGGTTCAAATATGTTCAATACAGGAAGATGCATCAGTCTGTCAAAAATGTCTCTTTTTTCCTCCATATCCATATCCTTTCTTCTTTGTCATATGTAAACTTGTATACCATAGCAAAAAATATCCTGGATGTCAACGCATTCCAGGATATTTCTATAGTTTGTTTCTTTAATGTTTTTATCTATATTCTGTCATCAGTATGTAAAGACCTTTTACAAAAATTTCGGTCATTTTCTGCAGACTCTCAATGCTTAAAAATTCATTTGCTTCATGAGCCAGTTCTTCCTCATACGGAAACAGCGGCCCAAATGCCACAGCATTAGGAAGTGCCCTTGCATAGGTAGCTCCGCCAATAGCCATTGGCTCTGTATCCATATCCCCTGTCACTTCCTGATAGGCCTCCATCAGACACCGGATCAGTGCTGAGTCCTTTTTATGGTACACCGGAGCCAGATAATCTACTTCATTATAAAAGAAGCCATATTTTTTCAGCTGTCTCTCCAGCAGCTCCCGAATATCATTATACTCCACAGATGCAGGATAACGAATATTACACTGCAGAAAAATCCTTCCATTTTCATCCATATTCACAGTTCCCACATTAAACGTCAGTGCCCCTGCGGAATCCTCCATGGCACAGCCCAGACGCTCTCCGTCATAATCCATTCCTATGGCCTGATGAAAACATTTCATATAAGAAGCATGAGAAAGTTTTTCGCCAAATTGTCCCAGCGTTTCCAGAAGACAGGAAACTGCATTAAACCCTTTTTCCGGACTCATACAATGTGTACTGATCCCTCTGACTGACAATTTCAAAAATCCATCTGTGATCTTTGCTGTAACCTGTTCCGGAAGCGCAATGCTTTTTACTGCCGCCTTCGGATCTTCACATTTCAGAAGACAGGACGCCTCGTCCGGAACAATATTTCTGCTACGTCCACCTTTTAATTCCACAATTTGTATCTCTGCTCTTTCATCCACAGATTCCACAGAAGAAAGATCAAAGTCAAGAAGTCCTTTTTCGCAGTATAAAAGTGGAAAATTAGCATCTGGTACGATAGATACCTGTGGAAGTATTTCTGCATGATCCAGATAATAACGAATACATTGCCAGCTCTCTTCCTCATCGGTTCCCACAATCATGCGAAGACAGGTATCTTTTGGAATCAACTGATTATCTGCAAGATATTTCATAGCAAAAAGTGAAGACACCAGAGGGCCTTTATCATCTGAAGTTCCTCTTCCATAAAGCTTTCCATCTTTTTCCACAGGATCAAACGGATCTGTGTTCCATCCCTCTCCTGCACTGACCACATCTGTATGGCAGAGGATTCCGATCATCCTGTTTCCCTCTCCGGCAGTGATCTCTCCGGCATAACCATCATAATTTTTTACCTGAAATCCCATTTGCTGTCCCATTCTAAGGACGTACTCCAGAGATTTTTGGATATTTTTTCCAAAAGGTGCTCCTTTAGATGGTGCATCCTCAAAAATCCCGGGAATAGCTACCAGTTCTTTTAGACATCTGACCATTTCCGCTATATTTTTTTCTACATATTCTCTAGCCATTTATTTATCACCTTTTTTTACCAGTCTCCACACCAGATACAGGATTCCGGAAACCAGCATTCCATTGATAAAAGAAATTCCCACAGTCAAAAACGTAGCTGCAAAACCAAGAGCCCAGGTCACGATTCCAGCCACTGACCATCCTTCACGTAATGTAAAGTTCTCTGCTTTTCCTTTCCCAAGGCTCCAGTATTCCACAATAAACAGAGCAATGATCGGCATAAACGCATTTCCAAGAAGTGTAAGAAATCCCTCAAAATTTCCGGCTACACCAACAGCTGCCAGAACTGTTCCCACAGCTCCAAGTATAACCGTTGCCATAGAACGGCCGCTTTCTTTCAGATTGAATACCATAACTGCATTTAAGCCTGCACTGTAGGCATTGGTAGTATTCGTTGTCCAGGTTGCCAGGATCAGTACGACCATTCCAAGGAACGGAAGGCCAATATTAGAAAATACAAGTGAAATGTCATACTGCTGGGCAATTCTCGTCATTACCGCTCCGAGAATAAGCATAGCCATTCCTGCCGGCATCACACCGATAGCAGAAGAAAGGACTGTATCTTTTCTTGTTCTCTGATATCTGGTAAAATCAGGTGCATTCAAGGCGCCGGTGGCCATAAAACTGATAGTAAGTACAACTCCATCTGCAAAGCTCATGGCCGGATCTTCGATAGTCATACTTAAATTTCCGGTTCCGAAACGCTGGATTGCTACCACACACCCGATCACAGTTACGATCACAAGTGCAGGAATGGCAATCTTATTCAGTTTATCCAGAGCATTGATTCCATATACAGCTGTAACCAGCATGATTATTCCCCACACAACCGTTGATACCGGAATCGGGATTTTTACTCCTGTGCTTGCTTCGATCAGATTGGAAAATGCAGAGCCACAGACACCGTTCTGCACTGCAAACCAACCGATCATGGAGATCATAAATAATGCAGAGATCAGCTTTGATGATCCCTGTTTTCCAAAAACGCCAGATGCAACAACACATGTCGGTACACCAAGATCACTTCCCATGATTCCACAAAATATCATCAACGCCACGATCACTGCATATCCGATTACCCCTGACCAGATGGCCTGAGACATCGGCATAGACTCTGCCAGGATTCCTCCCAGCATCAGACTGGGCACACAGATCATAATTCCCGCCTGGATCATGGCAACATCTGCCCAGCTTTTTCTCTCTTCCATCGGAACCTGTTCCAATGTGACAGATTCCACATTTCCTGTTTTCTTTTCCTGTTCCACTCTCATACCTCTTTATTCTTTTTTATCTCCAGCATAGATTCGATCCGCACAGCCAGAGAAATGATCTCATGAAAAAGCAACGGCTGTTCTTCCACATCAAGATAATTTCTCAGACGGTTAATACGATAACGGATCGTATTCTCGTGCTGTTTCAGTTTTTTGGCAGTTTTTTTAAAATCTCCATTGCACTGTACATACGCCCTTGTTGTAAGAAGCATGTCCTCCATGCCTTCTTCCGTTGTTTTCGCCGCAATCTCTCGACAAAATTCGTCATAAAATTCCTGCATTTCCCGACTTCCCCTGATAGGCAAAAGAAGCTGCTGCGGAGACAATGGATCATAGACCTGCTGCCTCCGGTCCGATGCCTGTGCCATGTCCAGGGCGTCTCCTGCTTCAAGAAGTGTTCGTTCTACTCTGTATCTGGCATAAGGTCTGCCAATTCCAAGTCTGCGGTTATGATAGCTTCTCAAAAGCTGTTCACACACTACATTTTTATGCTGTTCCAGTTCCTTCCTGGAATCTGCACTCAAAATACAGATATCATAGTTATCCGCCGGAATAAATATATCAAAAGATGAACAGACTTCTCCTGTTTTTTTTCTTTGTGTGATCTTCCGCCGTTCATCCCGGATATAAACAGCCTGTACGTACTCCCTGATCCCCGGATTAATGCTAAAAAGGATCTTCATTCGCTCCTGGGGCAGAGTCCTCGATGCTAGGATCTTATCCAGTTTCAGCTGATTAAGCACATTTGTCTGTTCTTCCAGGATACATTGATTAATAACTCCAAGGACCTCTGCATAAGAAATATCTTCCCTCATACAGATCACAGGAAACTGCTTCTCTTCACAGAAAGCAAGCATTTCTTTCGAAAAAAGCTCTGCTCTCTCCTCCATCATCACACAGAGCCCACTGCAGTTTCCTTTTACAAGAAGCGCCAGAACCTGCATCAGTTCTTCTGATTTCGGCTGAAACTGCAAAAGAGATGTGATAAAAAAATCTCCAGGTGCCAGAATATCTTTCTCCAGCACATCCTCTTTAAATGGCGCATCAAAAACAGATGCCCGCTTTACGATCCGGCCAAGTCCGGCCCGTCCTGACAAAATTTTTACATTCTCAAACAAAGGTGCATTTAAAACCTGCAATAAAGATATGTTCATATTATTTATTCTCTGAATGCAGCCAGCTCTTTCAGATATGGATCTGTTATTCTCCCTTCATCCATGATCTGTACACCATCAAGCCATACAGAAGAATTCAGGCAAATGCCATCACAGTGGGATTTTGCATCCTGTCCGTGCGGCGGAGCGTCAAATGGGCTGACATAACCAATTCCCCACTCTGTGGATCCCCATACACGCTCATCCTCCACAATATTGCCGGTAAGAACCGCTCCTGGATTAAACCCATACGCAATATGTGCAAGCTTGAACATTCCCTCATCTTCAAAGCTTTTCAAATGCTCTTCAAAAATGGCTGCATCACGGCCTCCTTCAATTTTTACGATTTTACTGTTTTCAATTGTAAGACGGATCGGCGCATCCGGTGTGGTTCCAAAAGGTGGGGTTACAGATCCGTCAAAAACGATCACGCCATTGATGCTTCCAAATCGCGGCACAACATTGATCTGTCCTGTAAGCATATGGATTCCTGGTACTGTTGCGTTTCCGCAGTCACATGCTGTATAATGGCCAGGATCGATTTCAAATGATATATCACATCCAGCCGGAGTTGTGACACGCATGTTCTTTGCATTTTTTGTTTTTTCAGTGATCGCAAGCATAAATTTTTTGAGCTGCTCTGTCTCCACATTGCCGATGGTACGGATCATGAGGTCAGGGTTAAAATCTACCAGACACATGTAACGCATTTTTTTGTTCTCTGCTTCTGCACGCTCAAATGGTGTGGAATAAAGAAGCCACTGATGATTAAATTCGATCCATACATCTGCACAGAGAAGTGCTGCACTTAACGCATCGACCGGAAGATCCGGATCTGCTGCTTTTCCTACTCCCCCTGGTGTGGGAACTGAAATTACCATTGCATGTGCTCCTGCATTTTTTGCACTGTTTTTTACTGCTTCTACAACCGATGCATCCGAATCATCATCTGCTGTGATGATCACAGTTTCTTCAGGCTTCACGCCAAAAATTTCTTTTACCAGCTTATCTGCTGCTGTTTCAAGTGTGATATCCATGTTTTTTCCTTTCCAATTCGTGGTGTCCCGAAAAATATTTATCTGATCTTTAACTTTTCCAGGTCACTGTAATTGTTTAACATGATAGCACAGTGATTTTTTAATTTGTATGGAATTATTCCAAAATACAGAACAGAAATTTGTAATTTTTTCAAAAAATAAGCCATGGCTTATTTTTTGCCATGGCTTATGGAGATCATCATTTATGCTTTTATCGCCCAGCGCATCTTCGTTGATCTGGCACGTCCATTCTGAGCGCATTCCTGAGCAGACGGTCGGATCACATCTTTGGAATAATCAGAATAAATTCCTTCTTTGTATCCCTGTTTCAGTGCTTTCTTTACCAGTTTGTCTTCTCCGGAATGGAAGGTAAGGATTGCCACACGTCCGCCTGGTTTCAGGGCTCCGGGGAGTTTTTCCATAAAATCATAGAGAACTTCAAATTCCCGGTTCACATCAATACGCAGTGCCTGGAAGACTCTCTGGCATGTTTTTTTGACCGTGTCTTTTTTCTCTTTTTCCGGAAGGAAATCCAGAGTCTTTTCGATCACTTCCCGAAGTTTCGTGGTGGTATCTATGCGGTTGCCCTTACGAATCTCATCGGTGATGGCTTTGGCGATCTCCTCACAGTACGGCTCATCGGAATTCTCATCCAGCATTCCGGCAAGTTCTTCTCTGGAAATGGTATCCAGACGCTCCGCCGCACTGATTCCTGCCTCCTGATTCAGTCTTAAGTCCAGAGGTCCGTCCACTTTAAAGGAAAAACCTCTCTTTGGATTGTCAATCTGCATGGAAGATACGCCGAGATCCGCCAGGATAAAATCAAACCCCCCGATTTCTTTCGCGATCTCATCAATGGTACAGAAATTCTGGAGTTTAATTGTCAGGATATCTTCCCCGAAACCCTGCTCTGCCAGACGTTTTCTGGTCTTGGCGGATTCTTCCGGGTCCACATCTGTCGCATACATATGACCCTGGCCTTTCAGACATTCCAGCATGGCTCTGGTATGTCCACCATATCCAAGTGTGGCATCAAATCCAACCTGCCCCGGTTTGATCTCCAGAAAATCAATGATCTCCTTCACCATAATGGAAATGTGCATTCCCGCCGGTGTATTCCCCTTGCTGATCACATGTTCAATGGTATCTTTATATTTCTCAGGCTGAAGCTCTTTATATTTCTCCTCAAATTTCTTCGGATATTTTCCTTTATATCGTACCCGCCTCTTATGCGGTGTCTGTGATTCCTGGTTCATAAAATTCTCCTTATCCTCTGGCATTCTCTGCCCTGTTTCTTTCATGATACCATGAATCCCTTTTTTCGTAAACTGTCGGAATCATCGCAAACGGAAAACTTCCAGCTATGCGGCAGAAAATCTCTCTGTATAATACTTCTTCAGATACTCATAAAAATGATCTCTATCTATATGATATTCCTCCGGGACGTCAAAGAGGAGTTTTTCCAGCATCTCATCCATAATCCCTCTGGCTTCTTCCAGGCTCATCCCTGCGTTCAGATGTTTTCCCAGATACATGTTGGAAATATAATCATAGATCGGATAATATTTTTCCGGGTTCTCTGCCGTCTTTTCATCGTAGTAATCATGATATTGCTCATCCATCAGCGTCAGGATCGTCGTTGCATAGTTGTCATCCTGATTATATTCATCCAGCTGTTTTGCGTAATATCCAAGACTGTGATTCACATAATCATCCAGAGAATAATTGTCCATACATTCGATCATTATTTTATGGGCATTGCTCTGCATCTGATAGGCAATATCGTTTTCCTCATAATCAAAAAGGCTGACCGCAAACAGGGAATTGATTGCCTCCGCATTGGGAACATCATAATAATTCAGTCCGGCAAATTGAATGTATACTTTGTTTCCGTCTTCATCTGTATAATGGCTGTCCCGCAGACAATGGCTCAGTTCATGGAAGATCACCTGATAATCCCAGGTTCCTTCTTCGTATTCTTTATCTTTCAGCACATAAATCTTATTCTCTGATTTCACGTAACATCCGCAGGAATAAACATCCCAGCTGACTTTTAACAGTTCATCCTCTGTACATTCCACAACTTCCAGGCTCTGAAGATTCTGATAAAAAGGACGAAGTTCCACATCCGGATATTTTTCAAACACACATTTGCAGTATTCTTCCATAAGTGGTTTGAATTTATCCGGGATTTTCGGATTCTGCCTGATCACCTCCTCAAAATCCTGAAGGCTTTTTTTCTCAAAGGAAATGGCCTTTTCAATATAATCCATGTCGTAAATATACAACCGGTGAGTCATATCTCTGTGATCCAAATACGTATCCAGCTCAAACGCTTTCTTCTCTTCTTCCTCTGAAACTTCTTCGTTCTCCGCAGCTGGCTCATCTTCAGAATCTATCCCCGCAGAATCTGCCCCGGAATTGGCGGATGCATGAAAATCTTTTTCAAATTCTTTTACTGCCTGTCTGGTTCTGATCACGGAAGGCACGATAACTATTCCTGCCAGGATACACAGAATCATTCCTGTGATAATAAAAATTTTCTTTTTCATGGTTCTTTCCCCTGTATAAAAAAAGCTCCTGACAATCTGTATTTCTACAGACTGCCAGAAGCTTTCTATGCTTGATCAGGCTGAAGTTTCAGCCTTGAAGCAATATGAAGTTCTGCTTAGGCGTTCTTCTTAGCGATTGCTGCCTGTGCTGCTGCAAGACGAGCGATCGGTACACGGAACGGTGAGCAGGATACATAGTCAAGTCCGATCTCGTTGCAGAACTCTACGGAAGACGGATCTCCACCGTGCTCACCGCAGATACCTACGTGAAGTTTCGGGTTAACCGGTTTTCCAAGCTGGATTGCCATCTTCATGAGCTTACCAACGCCAACCTGATCAAGTTTAGCAAATGGATCGTTCTCGAAGATCTTAGCATCATAGTATGCGTTAAGGAACTTACCAGCGTCATCACGGGAGAATCCGTATGTCATCTGTGTAAGGTCGTTTGTACCGAAGCAGAAGAAGTCAGCCTCTTTAGCGATATCATCAGCTGTAAGAGCTGCTCTCGGGATCTCGATCATAGTACCAACCTCGTACTCAAGGTCAGAACCTGCTGCTTTGATCTCAGCATCTGCTGTCTCTACAACGAATTTCTTAACATATTTAAGCTCTTTGATGTCACCAACAAGCGGAATCATGATCTCCGGTTTGATGTTCCAATCCGGATGATTCTTCTTAACGTTGATAGCTGCGCGGATAACAGCGCTTGTCTGCATCTTAGCAATCTCTGGATAAGTAACAGCAAGACGGCATCCACGATGTCCCATCATCGGGTTGAACTCGTGAAGGGAAGCGATGATTGTCTTGATCTGCTCTACAGTCTTGCCCTGAGCATCAGCCAGTTTCTTGATGTCCTCTTCCTCTGTAGGAACGAACTCATGAAGTGGCGGATCAAGGAAACGAATTGTTACAGGATTTCCTTCAAGTGCCTCATAGAGTTTCTCGAAGTCTCCCTGCTGCTCCGGAAGGATCTTAGCAAGTGCTGCTTCTCTCTCCTCTACTGTCTCAGAGCAGATCATCTCACGGAATGCATCAATTCTGTTGCCCTCAAAGAACATATGCTCTGTACGGCAAAGACCAATTCCCTCTGCACCAAGCTCACGAGCTTTCTTAGCATCAGCAGGAGTATCAGCGTTTGTACGAACTTTCATTGTTCTGTACTTGTCAGCCCATCCCATGATACGTCCGAACTCACCAGCGATCTTAGCATCTACAGTCGGGATAAGTCCGTCATAGATGTTACCTGTTGTACCATCAATGGAGATTGCATCTCCTTCATGGAACTCTTTACCAGCAAGTGTGAATTTCTTGTTCTCCTCATCCATAGCGATATCGCCGCATCCGGATACACAGCAGGATCCCATACCACGAGCAACTACAGCTGCGTGAGATGTCATACCACCACGAACTGTCAGGATACCCTGAGCAGCTTTCATACCTGTGATATCCTCTGGGGATGTCTCAAGACGAACAAGAACAACTTTCTCTCCTCTTGCAGCCCACTCAACAGCGTCCTCTGCAGAGAATACGATCTTACCGCAAGCAGCTCCTGGAGAAGCACCAAGACCTTTACCCATCGGTGTAGCAGCTTTAAGAGCAGCTGCATCGAACTGCGGATGAAGAAGTGTATCAAGGTTACGAGGATCGATCATTGCAACAGCCTCTTCCTCAGTTCTCATTCCCTCATCAACGAGGTCACAAGCGATCTTAAGAGCAGCCTGTGCAGTTCTCTTACCATTACGTGTCTGAAGCATATACAGTTTACCATGCTCTACAGTAA
>ERZ1673747.1935-NODE-1935-length-17915-cov-10.421277_pt1 | contig 17915 bp, 14 predicted proteins | sample MGYA00580220_ERZ1673747 | MGnify/ENA primary metagenome ERZ1673747 (study PRJEB41218, sample SAMN15661769) | gut metagenome | host: Homo sapiens | place: Canada: London | collected 2015-08-20/2019-03-30 | study: EMG produced TPA metagenomics assembly of... | reverse complement strand
TTGGTTAAAATGAACAACTTAAAATGTTTTTCAAACACGCTCTAGTACATCGTTTTCAAAATAACTGTATCATTCACTTGTCTGCGAATTCGATTGCACAGCTTAAAAAGCCTCAGCGTAGCCCGCTACGTCTACGTTTTTTGAACTGCACACTCGAATCTGTATCCTGTGTGGATGATACAGTTATTTACGAAACGATGCACCGGATCCAGATAGTGGGAGCATCTCACTCTTGTTTATTGGAGAGGTGAATGATGAGTGGAATGTTAAAATGTATAGTCTAATAAAAAAACGTGTGATCGGTAAATCGTAAATAATTACTGGTCACACGTTTCTTTTGCGGTTTTGAGATTAGTGAGTTTCGTCCTCGCTCTCCTTTTCGTCCTCCACCGGCAGTTCTGTCGGGTGCAGGTTGGAGAATATGCTGGTGTCGATGGCTTTTTCTTCGCCGTTTTCTTCGGTATCTTTTCCGGCATCCTCAGGGATGTAGTTGTCGAAGAGTTTTACAAAGAAGCGGGAGTTGATATATGCCACGGTGGCGAATCCTAGCATGATGTAGAACAGGATCATGAATGGAAAGGCCTGTGCAACAAAGATTCCAAGCAATACAGGTGCCGCAGTGATCACCATCATCAGTATGGTATACGGAAGATGGCGGATGGACATCAGAATGGAATTGCGAAACAGATTTTTGGTAGTGTTGAAGAACTTTGCAAGTACCGGGTAGATCCATAAAAACAGCATGGTGTAGACAAACAGTGCTGCTACAAATATATAGGAAAAGATCCGATATACAGCTCCCTGACCGGACATCATCCGGCAGAAGTACAGATCGAATGCCAGGACGATACCAAGCAGCAGCATAATGATCTGAATGACAATTCCCTGTTTCAGGTTCTGCTTAAAGGAATGGAAGAATCCTTTTACCACATAAGATTCTTCGTTGCGTGCCATCTTCAACGTGATGTAATACATGGCCGCGATCGCCGGTCCCGCAGTAACCACCGGGATACAGCAGACAATACATAAGAGATTCAAGATCATGAGATCAGCGACCCTGCCCATGAAGGAGAAAAACTTGTTGTCCGGATTAAAGATGTTGTTCATAGCAAATTGCCTCTTTTCTTCGGTTTTCCGTAACTGTTCAGTACTTTCTCAGTTACAGTTTTTCTTAATAGCGATATACGCAATGATTGTCATCAGTATAGCGAATTCAATACTAAAAAGCAAGGAAAAAGGGGGATGAAAGTATTAAAAAAGTATAATCAAAAAACGGTTCGTCAAAGTGACCATGAAAGGATGAAAAAATTGGTCAAAATGCCATAAAGGAGCGGAATCCAAAAAATCAACACACATTTGTAACAAGGTCATGGTGGAAACTTTGTATAATTCGGTTATGGTCAAAAAGGGGTCTATCCGATATACTAAGTACAGTCGCAAGGCAAGGTGCCTTGAAAAAACGAACATTACTTAATTTGACTAGTAGGAGGAATTAATTATGGCAAGTTTATCATTACAGCACATTAACAAGACATATCCGAACGGATTTGAAGCTGTTAAAGATTTCAACCTGGAAATCGCTGACAAAGAGTTCATCATCTTCGTAGGACCATCCGGATGTGGTAAATCTACTACACTTCGTATGATCGCTGGTCTGGAAGAAATCAGTGGTGGTACACTGAAGATCGGTGATAAAGTAGTAAATGATGTAGAACCAAAAGACAGAGATATCGCAATGGTATTCCAGAACTACGCTCTGTATCCTCATATGACAGTATATGATAACATGGCATTTGGTCTGAAACTGAGAAAAGTTCCGAAAGATCAGATCGATAAAATGGTTAAAGAAGCAGCTAAGATCCTGGATCTGGAAAAACTGTTAGACCGTAAACCGAAAGCTCTGTCCGGTGGTCAGAGACAGCGTGTAGCTATGGGACGTGCTATCGTACGTGATCCTAAAGTATTCCTGATGGATGAGCCTCTGTCAAACCTGGATGCTAAACTGCGTGTACAGATGAGAACAGAGATCTCCAAACTGCATGAGAGACTGGGTGCTACTATTATCTACGTAACACATGACCAGACAGAAGCTATGACACTGGGTACCAGAATCGTAGTTATGAAAGATGGTGTTGTTCAGCAGGTAGATACACCTCAGAACCTGTACAACGCTCCAGGAAACCTGTTTGTAGCCGGATTCATCGGATCTCCTCAGATGAACTTCCTGGATGCAACTGTAAAAGTTAACGGAAAAGACGTTACTCTGCAGGTAGGTAACTACAGCCTGAAACTGCCGGAAAACAAAGCAAAAGCTCTGATCGATGGTGGCTATGATGGAAAAACTGTTGTTATGGGTATCCGTCCGGAGGACGTAACAGACGATGCTACAGCTTTCCCGGAAAGCACAGTAGAAGCTAAGATCAACGTATACGAGCTGCTGGGTGCAGAAGTATTCCTGTACTTCGATGTTGAAGGCTTCAACATGACAGCCCGTGTAGATCCTCATACAACATCCAGAACGGGTGATACCGTAAAATTCGGTCTGGATATGACAAAAGTTCATGTATTCGACAAAGAAACAGAACTGACAATCACCAACTAGTCAAAAGTAAATATATATGGTGCCGATTCCTTCGGGAGTCGGCACTTTTTACTTTAGTAAACTATTGCATTGATTTGTTGCAATTTCATGGAAAATACGATATTATGTAACTATTCGAGTGACTGCAAAGATACTGAACAGTTACCTGTTCGAGAATCTATATCTGCAGACTTCTGGCAGTACCGGCAGATTCGGGAAACAGAAAAACGATAACAGATAAGCAAAAATGAGAGGATGTGAGCATTTGGTTTCAAGTCAGGTTTTACAAAAGACAATTGATGAACTTCGGGCAATCACCAGAATCGATCTGTGTGTGCTGAGTCTGGAAGGACAGAAAGTGGCTTCAACCTTCAGCGAAGAGGGGTTTGAGCCGGAATATGTAAGAGAATTTGTGAAATCACCGGCAGACAGTCAGGTATTGCAGGCGTATCATTTCTTTAAAATATACGATGATCAGAATGTGGAATATGTTCTGGTGACAAGCGGCGGAAGCGAAGATGCATATATGATCGGAAAGATCGCTGTATGTGAGATTCAGAATCTGATCGTTGCCTATAAGGAGCGCCTGGATAAGAATAATTTTATCCAGAACCTGCTTCAGGATAACCTTCTTCTGGTGGATATCTACAATCGTGCGAAAAAACTCCGGATCGACACAGAGGCGAGAAGAGTTGTATTTATTGTAGAGACAAAATACGAGAAAGACAACAGTGCGATGGAGACGATCAAGAGTCTGTACGCATCAAAACCGAAGGATTATATCACAGCAATCGATGAGAAAAATATTATCATTGTAAAAGAGATCAAGGAAGCGGACACTTATGAGGAGCTGGATCACGTTGCAAAAACACTGGTAGATATGCTGAATGTAGAAGCCATGTCACAGGTTCGCGTATCTTACGGAAATATCATCCATGAGATCAAGGATGTTTCCCGTTCTTATAAAGAAGCAAAGATGGCACTGGAAGTAGGAAAGATCTTCTATGCGGATAAGATAATCGTTCCATATAATAACCTGGGTATCGGTCGTCTGATTTACCAGTTGCCGATTCCGCTGTGTCAGATGTTCATGAAAGAAGTATTCGGCGAACAGCTGCCGGATACCTTTGATGAGGAAACGCTGACAACCATTAACAAATTCTTTGAAAATAACCTGAATGTCTCTGAAACATCCAGGCAGCTGTATGTGCATCGTAACACGCTGGTATATCGTCTGGAAAAACTGCAAAAGAGTACCGGACTGGACATTCGTGTGTTTGACGATGCCCTTACCTTCAAAATCGCCATGATGGTAGTAAGCTACATGAAATACATGGAAACTCAGGATTAACCGATCAATAGGAGGATTATGATGATTCAATTACTGGAAGGCGGTACCTACCTGGTCAATGGGACCGAACTGGTAGAACCGGCAAAAGCAGCAGCACAGGGACTTCCTGCGCCGGAAGAAGCAGCAAAACAGACCATGGCCTACAACATATTAAGAGACCATAATACGTCTGGAAACATGGAAAAACTTCAGATCAAATTTGACAAGCTGACATCCCATGATATCACTTTCGTAGGAATTATTCAGACAGCAAGAGCCTCAGGACTGGAAAAGTTCCCGGTACCGTATGTACTGACCAACTGCCACAACTCTCTGTGTGCTGTTGGAGGAACCATCAATGAAGATGACCATATGTTTGGCCTTACCTGTGCGAAAAAATATGGTGGTGTCTATGTTCCGCCTCATCAGGCAGTTATTCATCAGTTTGCAAGAGAGATGCTTGCCGGCGGTGGCAAGATGATCCTGGGATCTGACAGCCATACCAGATATGGTGCACTGGGTACCATGGCTATGGGCGAAGGAGGACCGGAACTGGTAAAACAGCTGCTGTCCAAAACGTATGATATTAATATGCCTGGTGTTGTTGGCGTATATATGACCGGAGCACCGATTCCCGGTGTGGGTCCTCAGGATGTGGCGCTGGCAATCATCGGAGCTGTATTTAAAAATGGTTTTGTAAAGAATAAAGTCATGGAATTCGTAGGACCGGGTGTGTCAAACTTAAGTGCAGATTTTAGAATCGGTGTGGATGTTATGACTACAGAGACTACCTGTCTGTCCTCTATCTGGAGAACCGATGATAAGATCGAAGAGTTCTATGCGATCCACGGCAGAAGCGAAGATTATAAAGAACTGAATCCGGGACCGGTTGCATATTATGATGGTATGCTGGTGGTAGAACTGGACAAGATCCGTCCGATGATCGCCATGCCATTCCACCCGAGCAATACTTACACCATTGATGAGTTAAATGCCAACTTGATGGATATTCTGGATGACGTGGAGAAAAAAGCACAGATCAGCCTGAATGGAAAGATTGATTTTACACTGAAAGATAAGGTACGCGATGGAAAACTGTATGTGGAACAGGGAATTATCGCAGGATGTGCCGGTGGTGGATTTGAGAACATCTGTGCAGCCGCAGATATTCTGAAAGGTGCAAGCATCGGAGCAGACGCATTCACACTGAGTGTTTATCCGGCAAGTACACCGATTTATATGGAACTTGCAAAGAACGGAACACTGGCAACTCTCATTGAGACAGGTGCCATTGTAAAAACAGCATTCTGTGGTCCGTGCTTTGGCGCTGGTGATACACCGGCAAATAATGCTTTCAGTATCCGCCATTCTACAAGAAACTTCCCGAACCGTGAAGGTTCCAAGATCCAGAATGGACAGATCTCTTCCGTAGCTCTGATGGATGCACGTTCTATCGCGGCGACCGCAGCAAACAAAGGACGCCTGACTCCGGCTACCGAATATGCGGGAACATACAGCAATCCGAAATATTACTTTGACGGAACCATCTATAAGAACAGAGTATTCGACAGTAAGGGTGTTGCGGATCCGTCTGTGGAGATTCAGTTCGGACCGAACATCAAAGACTGGCCACAGATGCCTGCACTGGCTGAGAACCTGATCCTGAAAGTCGTATCTGAGATTCACGATCCGGTTACTACAACGGATGAACTGATTCCGTCCGGCGAGACTTCTTCTTTCCGTTCCAACCCACTGGGACTGGCAGAATTTACCTTGTCCAGAAAAGACCCGGCTTATGTGGGACGTGCCAAAGAAGTCCAGGTAGCAGAAAAAGCCATCCAGAACGGTGAATGTCCGGCAGAAGCACTTCCTGAACTGAAATCGGTATTCGAAGCTGTTCATACAAAGTACCCACAGGTAGATAAGACCAATGTTGGTGTCGGTTCTACCATCTTTGCCGTAAAACCGGGTGACGGTTCCGCGCGGGAACAGGCTGCATCCTGCCAGAAAGTTCTTGGCGGATGGGCAAACATTGCCAATGAATATGCAACAAAACGTTATCGTTCCAACCTGATCAACTGGGGTATGCTGCCATTCCTGATTCCGGAAGGAGATCTGCCGTTTGCCAATGGCGATTATCTCTTTATCCCGGATGTACGGAAAGCAGTGGAAGAAAAATGGGACAGCATCACCGCTTATAAAGTGGGAGAAGAACTGACACCGTTTACCCTGACGCTGGGCGAACTGACCGACGATGAACGTGAGATCATCCTGAAAGGTTGTCTGATCAACTACTATAGAAATGAAGGAAACATTCAGTAGGCAGTATTTACCATCACCGAAGGTGACACGGAAAACTGAATAAACGAAAAAAGCCGGATCCCGGAGCAGATGTACACCGGGGATCCGGCTTTTTATGTGTGAAAACCTTTTTCGAAGATACATGAGTATTGTTGGTCTTGTAGTAATTGTATAAACAATTATAATAAAAATGAATATATAGACAGTATAAACAGAAATATTAAAAATATAATAAAAAAATATAAGAAAAATCTTTAAAAAGTGTTGACAAATATGAATCTGTCTGTTATTATAAACTCAACAAAAAACAAAACACCTTATCAAACATCAACACCCCATTTTCTATGAAAGAGACGAGAAATCTTCATAAGAAGAATGGAAAAGGAACTGATAAAAAAATAGAATCCGAAAGATACTAATTAAGAAAGTTAATTGAATCGGATTTCCGGAAGGTTTGGGAGGTAAGATCAGAACGTGAGGTAACAGATCTTATTCAAACGTGGAAAGAAATCAAAAACAATATTTTCTTAAATCAGAACAAAAGGATCTGTATTTTCTATCAGGATGGAAAAGATAAGAACCCAAAAAAGAAAAGGAGGATAAAGCCGTTGTACTAAGAATATAAACTTATCATTGTAAGCGTGGTAAGAGCAAGCATTCCCCGCACAGAAAGACCTTTTATGAAGAATGAAAAAAGAAAAAAAGATGCCAGATCAGAGCATGCAGATTAGATAAAAGGTAACAAGAGCTTCTCCTTACAGTGAATACATTACCACAAAAATAATAGAAAAGATTTTAAAAGATGTGTAAAGAAACATTTTTTAAAAGAATATGAGTTCACTGAATAGACCTATATAGAAACCAAAATAGTAATTATTCGGAACGAAGAGAAAAGTAAAATGCAAAGGCTATATCCGATAGCAGGTGTATTTGAAAGAGATCTTAAAAAAGATATAATGAAAAACGTTCTGTATAGCATAGGAAAGTGAATATCCATATTTTGAAAAATTTATAAACGTCAATTATAAATTTGAAGCTGGCTATTATTCTTTATATAGATATAACATTTCTAAGTAAGTAAACGAAAAAACTTACGAGCAGGGAAGAAAGAGAAAATCAATTTATATAGATAAAATTGAATAGGAACTCTGAAAAAACATTCCTACATAAAAAAGTATATAAAATATCCTGAAAAAGTAAAGAAAACAACCGAAAGAAAAATAAAAAAATAAAAGAAAGAGAAAAAGAGGTTTAGACAATTGAATAAAGAAGATCATTAGAACAGCCGTTATGTCGATTAAGATGAGATGTAGCGGCTGTTCGTATTGTGTAATGAAATAGCGAAACAATGGAGAAAAGAGAAAAGCCATGGAACAGGGTTTTTCACATTGTAGAAAAGGAAAATTGCGTTTATAATAAAAGCCTGTGGATATTTGTGAAAGAGAAAAATGTCCGGATATGGATCGGATATCGGAAAAGACATATCCGAGAACAGAGGAATAAGGAATGGAGCAGAGCGATGGTAAGATGGTCGGCAGATGATATCATATATGAAGATGAACAGATTCTTGTGTGCAGGAAACACAGTGGGATGGCGGTGCAGAGTGCGCGGGTCGGTCAGATGGATCTGGAGAGTGAATTGAGAAATTACAGGAATGGAAATTATATTGGGATTGTACAACGGCTGGATCAGCCGGTAGAGGGCGTTCTGGTTTTCGGAAAGACGCCGCAGGCTACGGCATGGTTAAATAAACAGCATCAGAATGGTATGATGAAAAAAGAGTATCTGGCTGTTTTTACAGGCACACCAGTAAAAGAAAAGCAGGGTATCTGGGAGGATTATCTTATAAAAGACGGAAAAACCAATACTTCACGGGTGACGGGTAAAAAGGATCGGATGGCAAAAAAAGCTGTACTGTCGTACAGAATTATGGACTGGAGAGATGACAGAGGACTGGCAGAGATCCGGCTGGGAACCGGCCGACATCATCAGATCCGTGTGCAGATGGCGCATCATGGGATGCCGCTGTGGGCAGACGGAAAATATAAGAAAAAAGAAGATATGCTGGAAGCAGAACAGGGAACGGCCATTGGTCTGTGTGCCTGGCGCCTGGAATTTGCACATCCAAAGACCGGGAAAAAAATGAAATTTGAAGTACAGCCGGAAGGTGCATGTTTCCAGGAATTTTCAGAAGCAATAAAACCGTAAAAATGTTTTTGATGATGAATTGTAACTATTCAGTAGCCACTGTACCGCGAGGTGTTTTGGCATGAATATGCCAAAATCCCGAGACATACAAGCCAAAATGCCATCACCGAAGGTGATTTTAAATGCATTTTGGCCTGTAACTGTGAAGGTACTGAACAGTTACGATGAATTTAAAAAATTAGTCACAAAAAAATCAAGAAAAACTTAAAGAACGCCTATGGACTATTTTGAATGGTCATGTATAATAGAGACGATGTGAAAACTTTCGCGTATCCGGTGAAAAAAGTATCTGTGCAGGTACAAAACAGTTATGTGCCGGAAGCATATTACATAAGGGGAATATAAGATGAGAAGAAAGATAGGAAGAATATTAGCCCCTGTCATGGCAGCTATGCTGGTATTTGGCGGGTGTGGAAATAAGACAGCAGACCGGGTGACAGAAAATCAGACCCATAAAACAGAGAATGAAAGTAACGAGCCGGTGGAAAAAGAACCGGCAGAAGATGAAGATGAACTGAAAGAAGAAAATCAGGAAGAACAGAATACACAAGATCAGGAAACAGATGTTGAGGAAGAGGAGGAAAAGGCAGAGATTCCGGAAGAGAGCACCCTGGATATTGATTATACATCGGTGGATGGTCTGCGCATGGAAAAAGGCAGCAGGATCTCTGTGGTGATTAAAAATACAGAATCCGATTACTGGAAAGCGGTAAAAAAAGGAATGGAGCAGGCGGTTTCTGATCTGAATGAATATCTGGGATACAAGGGTGATGATGCGATCACCTGTACCATCGAGGGTCCGAAGGATGAAAACGGTGTCGATGAACAGGTGAATATTCTGGATATGGTACTGACGGAGAATCCGGTGGTGGTATGTCTGTCAGCAGTTGATATGAGTTCCTGTGAGGCACAGCTGGAGGCGGCACAGGAAGACGGAATTCCGGTTGTCATGCTGGATTCCGGTGTGGAGAGCGATGACGATCTGGTTTATGCATACTGTGGAACAGATAATAAGGAAGCAGGCGAAGAGGCGGCAAAACAGTTGTGTGAAGCGATCAAAGATGCGGGTGAGGTGGCAGTGATGTCCCATTCTCAGCTTTCCCAGAGCAGCAAAGACCGCGTGGAAGGTTTTCAGAAAGAGATCACAAAGAATCACCCGAATGTCAGTGTCGTCAGCGTGGATTATCAGCCGTCCAAGGACGATGATCCGACCGAGGAAGAATCGATTGAGGCAGTGCTGGAAAAATATCCGGATCTGAAAGGATATTATGCGACAAATCAGGCGACCAGTGAGGCAGTACTTTCTGTTCTGGACAAATACGCCGACCGTTCTGTTCAGATGATCGGTGTTGATATGGGGGATACCCAGAAAAAAGCGATCGAGGATGGAAAAGAAGTCGGAAGTGTATGCCAGAACCCGTATGGTATGGGATATGCAACCATTGTGGCAGGTGCGAGAGCTTCACTGGGTCTGGAGAGTGACAAAAAAATCGATTCCGGTTTTCAATGGATCGATAAGAATACGATTGGTCTGGAAGAGTACGCAAGATATTTGTATTAAGAGGTGACACTGCTGTATATCGTGAAAGTTCTTAAGATGCGGCGGTGGCGGAGAAATCAGAAACAAAGTTCAGAAAAAAGATGCGGGTATGGAGTTTGCCCGCATTTTCTGTATAAAGGGTACGAAAAAATGACGATGGAATACAAATCAAACTATGAGAAAGTGACAGAAGACTGGAAAAAACGTTTTCTGGATATGGATCAGGAACGGCTGATCGAACGTTTTCAATTAAACCATGACGGACAGTGGCTGTACCTTCGCTATCTGGGGCAGCAGCTGAAGCTATCGCGTACATCAGGAAAGGTTCTGTTTGCAGACAGAGAAGAAATGCCGGAATTTGATACGGTTATTACGGTATATAATATGTTTTACTATGCAAAAGAGCATCCGGCAGCATCCGGGGAACTGGTTCCTTTTCGCCTGGTGAAACGGGTGTATCCTTTTGAACGTGCCTATCAGAAACAGATTCTGGAACCATTCGCCAGATTATTTTCCGGGCATGTGAAAGAACTGCGGGCAGCGTGTGAAAAACTGGGTGGTACAAAACTGCCACAGGGAGATGCGGGTTATCGGATCCCGGTATATCCGTATTTTGATATGGCGGTGTTGTTCTGGGACAGAGACGATGAGTTTGAGGCACAGGGAAATATGCTGTTTGATTCTAATATCACGGATTTTGTCCATGAAGAGAACGTGGTGTGTATTGCAGCGGATGCAGTAAGATATCTGTCCAGGGCAGCGGGCCTGGAAGAAATGAAGATTTATGCGGGATAATAAATAAAGAAAAGATATACCGGAAGAGATAAGGAGGGTAATATGAAGATTCGGGCGATGCAGCTGAAAGATATGGAAGAAGTGGTTGGGATGATGCGGGTATTTTATGATTCTCCTGCGGTGATCCATGCAGCACCGGACGAGATTCTGAGACAGGATGTAAAAGACTGTGTGGGAGACTGCCCGTATATTGAGGGATATATTTTTGAAGAAAATGACAGAATCCTTGGATACAGCATGGTGGCGAAAAGCTATTCTACGGAATATGGTGGTATATGTGTCTGGGTGGAAGATCTTTACATGAAAGAAGAAGCGAGAGGTCTGGGGATCGGAACTGCATTTTTCCGTTTCCTTGATGAAAAATACAAGGATCAGGCGGTACGATTCCGTCTCGAAGTGGAGGAAGAGAATGAGCGGGCGGTTGCTGTCTATAAGAAAGCAGGATATCATCCGTTGCCGTATATGCAGATGACAAAGGAACAGTCGTAACTGTGAAGGTACTGAACAGTTACAACGAAAAAGCAAAAGAAAACGGGGACAGCAGCTGAAAATGATGCTGTCTCCGTTTTTCTTTTATTATTTGATCAGTGCGGAAATCTCTCTGAATCTCGGATGCATGGATGTTTCCATGAGTTCAAAGAGAATTGCTTCGTAGCTGGTAACAACGGCGCCGGCCTGCGCCATCCGGCGGATAGCAGTCTGAAGATCAGAGGATTTTCGGGAAGAGACGCAGTCTGCAATCAGAAAAACCTCGTAACCCAGATGTAAAAGATCAAGTACGGTCTGTTCTACGCAAATATGCGCTTCTACTCCGCAGACGATTACCTGTTTTTTGTGGGAATCCTGAAGCGTCTTTCGGATAATCTCATCTCCGAGACAGCTGAATGTCCGTTTCTCCAGCCAGGAATCTGTCCCGGCTGCTTCAAAAAGAGAGGGGGCAGACATTCCCAGTCCTTTCGTGTACTGCTGGGTGATCAGAATGGGAATGTCTAGGAGACGGAGTCCTTTCAACAGCGTTTCTGTATGACGCAGAGTCTCTTTGCCGTTCTGTATGGCGGGAAGAAGACGTTCCTGTTCGTCGATGGCAAGGGCGATGGCATGTGGCAGCTTGATTTTCATAAAATATGTCCTCCAAAAGTTTACAGAGTAGGGATCATGCTTTCTAGAGCGTGTCTGAAAAATCATTTCCGCAATCTGCAAGCCCCACTTTGCGGTATATTTTACCCTCATTCGGATAAAATCTCCTACAAACTGGGACTCGCAGCTCACGAAAAGCCTTTTTCAAACACGCTCTAGGGTACTATAACATAAAAATACGGTGTTGCATATATTGAGAAAAAGGAAAGAGGTGGATAGCATGCGGTATGAGCAGCCGATTCCCTTTTACATGGCGTATCCATTCCTGCTTCCTCTGGATCAGGAACAGGCACAGGAAAAGGATCTGCAGGTGATGAAGTCTTTTTACTCGCGCCGGGCAGCAAGAATACAGGAGAAGGCAGACCGGGAGTGTGACCGGATGGAATACGATGGCAGTATGATGTTTGATGAGTATCCGGACAAATTTATGATGGAACACCTTTGCAGGAAGATCGAACAGGAGGTGCTGAAAGAAGAGGAGGGGAATACGTCTGTACTTATAATAGAAGAGACCTGTCAGGGGGAACAGGGAAGCTGCGGAAACAGAAGAGAGGAAGAGGGACTCCGGGATCTGATCGGAGTGATCTTATTCAACGAGATGTTTCGCAGACGGAGCCGTCACAGAAGACAGAAAAGATTTTATTAACAGAACTTTAATACAAATATAAAATTTGGGTGTTGTGGTTTACAGGGAAAACCATTAGAATAAGAAGGTAAACAGGAAGGGAAAACCTGAAACTGTTTTCAGGAAAAACAAGTAGGAATCAGCGGCAAAGCCGCAGGAGAATATAGATGACAGAACTGAAGAAACTATTGAGCATTTATCTGGATCTTTATCTACACCAGATTATTATAAGCGGAGCGAGAACAAAAGAAGGGGCGTCCAAGATACGGATCCGCCCCGTAATTATGAAGGACAAACTGTATTTTCAGTGTACAAGCACTGTGGGTACCAAGGAAATTCATGAAAATTATGAAAAAGAGCCTTTGCTGGAACATATAGAAGGCTGGATCACCGAAGATTTCCGGCAATTGCAGCTGGAAAGTGAACTGGGAAGTGTAAACGTACTCTCAAGTAAGAAGGGAAAACTCACAATTAAGGAAAAAAAGAAAAAAAAGGAAGGTAATCTTTGCGACAAACCGATCCGCATGGAGGCGTTGTCTCATAATCGGAAGAAGCGGTACATTCTGGAAGAGGGAAAAACGGTAGAATTTCTGATCGACCTGGGAGTTATGACTTCTGAGGGGAAGATTGTACACAGTCGTTATGACAAATTCCGACAGATCAATCGTTTTCTGGAGTTTATTGAGGATATCCTTCCCAAACTTACCAGAGACCGGGAAGTGACAATCCTGGATTTTGGATGTGGAAAGTCGTATCTTACGTTTGCGATGTATTATTATCTGCATGAACTGCAGCAGTACGATGTACGGATCGTCGGACTGGATCTGAAAGAGGATGTCATTGAAAAATGCAGCGTGCTGGCAAAAAAATACGGCTATGAGAAGCTGACTTTCTGTCAGGGGGATATTGCTTCTTATGAAGGTGTTGATCGGGTCGATATGGTGGTGACGCTTCATGCATGCGACACGGCTACGGATTATGCGCTGGCAAAAGCGGTTGCCTGGGAAGCTTCTGTGATCCTGTCGGTGCCTTGCTGTCAGCATGAACTGAACCGGCAGATTCACAATGAAGTGCTGGCTCCGGTTTTTTCCTACGGAGTGCTGAAAGAGAGAATCGCCGCGCTGATGACAGACGGTCTGCGGGCTCAGATGTTAGAACAGGCGGGATATGACACGCAGATTCTGGAATTTATTGATATGGAACATACGCCGAAGAATCTGCTGATCCGGGCAGTCCATACCGGGAAAAAGAAGGAAAATAAAGAACAGCTTCGTGCCTGTCTGGATGCGTTCGGACTGCATCCGACACTGGAACGGCTTCTGAAAGAAGGAGGTCGAGAAGCATGAAAAAGGGGTTATTAAAAGCGGGAGTACTGTTGCTGCTGTTTGCGGCAGCGCTGGGAGGAACAGCAGCACTCATCAATCGGGAAAAGATCGTGGGAACGAGACAGATGGAGGATGCAAGTCTTCCGATTCTGTATATGGAAGTTGCGGATACAAAGGTGAATCCGATGTATGGATATGCCGGTGAAATGGAAGAACAGTATATGCGCGACAGTCTGACACCACTTCCGACGGACAGAAGTCTGACGATGGCGATAGATCCGAAGAATGCATCGGTAAAGACGGTGAGCTACCGTGTATCGACGGCAGACGGAACGGAAGTTGTGGAGACAAGCAAGATCAGCAAGCTGAAGAAGAAGGACGGGGAGATCAGGGCAGAATTTCAGCTGGAAACACCGATCCTGATGAACCAGGAATACACGCTTCGGTTTGATGTGACACTGGATAACGGGGAAACGTATTATTATTACACCCGTCTGTTGCAGCGGGCAGGAACCAATATTTCAGAATATCTGGAATTTGCAGACAGCTTTTATCAGACATGTCTGGATCCCGAGAATGCATCCACGCTGGCGGCTTATCTGGAACCGGATGAGACACAGACCAACAGCACCTATGAGAATCTGAATATACATTCCAGCTTTGAACGGATCACCTGGGGAACCCTGGATATGAAGCTGGAAAAAAAGGCAGTGCCGGTGATCAAAGATATGAATGAGACCACCTGCAGTATCTATCTGACGTATGTGTTGTCAGATACTCCTGAGGATGAGACGACAGATTATTATAATGTGACCGATTTTTACCGAATGCGCTATGCACAGTCCCGCGTGATGCTTCTGGATTTTGACCGGAATACACAGGAGTTGTATGACGGAAAACATACGGAACTGACCAGCAAAGGGATCGATCTGGGAGTTGTGGCCAAAGATGTTCAGTATCAGTCTAATAAAAGTTCGGATATTGTGGCATTTGTTCAGGAAGGAGAGCTGTGGAGTTATAACCGCAGTGCCAATAAGACAACACAGATTTTCAGTTTCCGGGATGGTGATCTGGATGAGCGGGAGAACCTGCAGGAACATGGAGTTAAGATCGTCCGGGTGGAAGAATCTGGAGATATTGATTTTGTTGTATACGGCTATATGAACCGGGATGTACATGAAGGAGAAGTGGGGATCGCGGTTTACCATTACGGGGCAGAGCTGAATCAGGTGGAAGAAGAGCTCTTTATTCCGATGAAGAGTTCTTATGAATATCTGAAAGAAGACATGGAACTTCTGTCTTATGTGACCCGGGATGATATGCTGTATGTCATTCTGGAAGATGATCTGTACCAGATCGATATCAAGCAGAAGAGTTTTCAGATTGTAAAAGAAAAACTGATCAAAGACCGATATGTGGTCTCAAAGTCTCAGGCGAGCCTTGCCTGGATGGATCAGGAAGAGGAAAATGCATGCACACAGATCACGGTGATGAGCCTGGAGCAGGGAGATACCTATACGATCCAGGCACAGTCCGGACAGAAGATCAAGGCACTGGGATTTATGAATGAGGATCTGGTGTACGGAATTGCCAATGACAGTGATATTGTGACAGATAATGCGGGCAATACGGTATTTGCCATGAACACCGTCCGGATCGAACAGTTTGGCGGCGAAGTGGTCAAGGAACATCATGAGGATAATGTCTGGGTCAGCAATGTGAAACTGCAGGAAGGTCTGCTGGAACTGGAACGGGTACAGTGGGAGAACGGTGCATATGTGGCGATCAGCAGCGATCATATCATGAATAATCTTCAGATCAGGGAAGAGCAGATAACCCTGCGTCTGATCACTACAGAACGGAAAGCCACACAGATCGGTCTTGATTTCGAAAAGAGCGTGACCAGTAAGAATGTACTGTATCTGGCATCGAATCTGGAAGATCAGGAGACGTATAATATACTTTCCATGGAACTGACGAGAACGGATTCCAATATTTACTATGTATATGCCAAAGGTGTGCTGGACAGTACCTGGAGCAGAGTCTGTGATGCCATTAACCGGGCAGACGGACAGATGGGTGTGGTACTAAACCGGCAGCAGCAGTATGTCTGGGAGCGAGGCAACCGCCAGGAAAGTTATCAGGCAAATCTGGATGAAGTGCCGGATGTGGTTCTGAGCGGAACTATTGATGAAAATACCCTGCAGCAGTCTCTGGGCGCGGATTATACGGTGATGAACCTTACCGGATGTTCTCTGGACAGTGTGCTGTATCAGGTCAGCAAAGGAAATCCGGTAATTGCAAAGGTATCTGATACGGTAAATGTGGTAATCATAGGATATAACAGCAAAAATACGATCCTGTACTATCCGGCAACCCAGGAACAGGGTTATTTCGGTATGCAGGACAGCACCAGCCTGTTTGAAAGCGCCGGTAACGTATTTGTCGGCTATATGGACAATCTTGGTGCGGCGAGCAAAAGCGAATAAAAGATATGAAAAACACTCCGCAGGATGGTTGACTGTTGAATGGTTACAATGATACAATAAATGCAATATGGGCAGTTTGCAGGTACGGGCAGGCTGCCTGAGAAAACATCAGAGAGGGAGGACTTTTGTTATGCAGCTTACAACTGTAAGAGAAATATACAAAAACCGGGAAACATTCCTGGACAAAGAGATTACTGTAGGGGGATGGGTACGAAGCGTACGTGACTCCAAAACATTTGGTTTTATCGTTCTGCATGACGGAACATTTTTTGAGACCTTACAGGTGGTATACCACGATTCTATGGAGAACTTTGCAGAGATTTCCAGACTGAATGTCGGTGCGGCCATCATTGTAAAAGGAACACTGGTAGCAACACCACAGGCAAAACAGCCGTTTGAGATCCAGGCAACTGAGATCAGCGTAGAGGGAGCTTCAGCACCGGATTATCCGCTGCAGAAAAAACGCCACAGCATGGAATATCTGCGTACGGTTTCACACCTGCGTCCGAGAACCAATACGTTTCAGGCAGTATTCCGTGTGCGTTCTCTGATTGCCTATGCCATTCACAAGTTCTTCCAGGAGAGAGGATTTGTCTATGTGCATACACCACTGATCACAGGAAGTGACTGCGAAGGTGCCGGAGAGATGTTCCAGGTAACAACTATGGATCTGAACAACATTCCGAAGACGGAAGACGGAAAAGTAGATTTTTCCAAAGACTTCTTCAATAAACCGACCAACCTGACTGTAAGTGGACAGCTGAACGGTGAGACTTATGCACAGGCGTTCCGCAACATCTATACGTTCGGACCGACTTTCCGTGCAGAAAACTCCAATACTACCCGCCATGCAGCAGAATTCTGGATGATTGAGCCGGAGATCGCTTTTGCAGATCTGGACGATGATATGATTCTGGCGGAATCCATGCTCAAATACATTATTCGTTACGTTCTGGAAAATGCACCGGAAGAGATGAACTTCTTCAACTCCTTCATCGACAAAGGACTGTTAGACCGTCTGAACAACGTGGCAAATTCTGAATTTGCCCGTGTGACTTATACAGAAGCCATCGATATTCTGACAAAGAACAACGATAAATTTGAATACAAAGTATCTTGGGGATGCGATCTGCAGACAGAGCATGAGCGTTATCTTACCGAACAGGTATACAAACGTCCGGTATTTGTCACTGACTATCCGAAAGATATCAAAGCGTTCTATATGAAACTGAACGATGACGGAAAGACCGTGGCAGCGGTTGACTGTCTGGTACCAGGTATCGGTGAGATCATCGGCGGAAGCCAGAGAGAGGATGATTACGACAAGCTGGCAGCCCGTATGGACGAGATGGGTCTGAACAAAGAAGACTACGGATTCTACATGGATCTGAGAAAATACGGAAGCACAAGACATGCCGGATTCGGTCTTGGATTCGAACGTTGCGTGATGTATCTGACAGGAATGGGTAACATCCGTGATGTCATCCCGTTTCCGAGAACAGTAAACAATTGTGATTTATAAGTAATTATGTAACTGTTCAGTACCTTCACAGTTACGAGCCAAAATGCATTTAAACGATAAA
>ERZ1673747.1931-NODE-1931-length-17955-cov-6.328883_pt1 | contig 17955 bp, 15 predicted proteins | sample MGYA00580220_ERZ1673747 | MGnify/ENA primary metagenome ERZ1673747 (study PRJEB41218, sample SAMN15661769) | gut metagenome | host: Homo sapiens | place: Canada: London | collected 2015-08-20/2019-03-30 | study: EMG produced TPA metagenomics assembly of... | reverse complement strand
GGGTGGCGTCGATGCAGAGGGCAGCGCCCTTCAGGAGAGCGGCCATCTCATCGGGCAGGAGCCGTCCGCACCGGACGGTGACGCCGGGGGCGCTCCCCTGCTCTTCCTGCCCCAGCGGGGTGGCTACGCTGACGGTGACTTCAAGACCAAGCTCTGCCAGCCGACGGGAAAGCTCCCGCCCCTCGGTGGTACCGCTGAACAGGACCACTCTCATCGGCGATACCCCCGCGGCGTGACCATCCGCCCGTTCAGCGCACGGGTGGCCGCGTTGCCCACAAAGACGGTGGTGAACATATCCACCTCGGTGTCCCGGAGCTGGCTGAGAGGCAGGAGCTGCTTTTCCTGTCCTTCCCGGCCGATGTTCCGCACCCAGCCGCAGAGGGTGTCAGGGGCCTTGCCGTGGGCCAGCAGGATGTCCACGGCCCGGCGCAGGTAGTCGGGGCGGCCCTTGGAGGAGGGATTGTACAGCGCCAGCGCGAAATCGCCCTGCGCCGCGCAGGCCAGACGCTTTTCGATGACCTCCCACGGCGTGAGGCGGTCGGACAGAGAGAGGACGCAGAAATCGTGGGCCAGCGGTGCCCCCAGCACCGCCCCGCCGCTGAGGGCGGCGGTCAGGCCGGGCACGACCTCCACATTAACATCCGGATACGCCTCGGCCAGCTCCAGAAGAGGGCTTGCCATGCCGTAGACCCCGGCATCGCCGGAGCAGACCAGCGCCACGTCCCGGCCTGCCCGGGCGGTATCCAGCGCCCAGCGGCAGCGGTCAAGCTCCCGGGTCATGCCGGTGGCGTAGCACTCCTTTTCCGGGTAGAGGGGGCGCACAAGGTCGATGTAGACCGTATAGCCGCACAACACCTCGGCCTGCTGCAAGGCGCTCTGCGCCTGCACGGTCAGAAACTGTCCGCCGCCGGGGCCAAGCCCCACGACGAACACGGTCTTTCGGTTCTCACTCATTGCTCTGTCCTCCAATCGGGTGCAAAGGGGCGGACGGCCAGCGCCAGCGTCACGCCGCCGCCCGCTGTCTTGGGCAGCAGGAGCGCCCCGCCCGAGGCTTTTGCCGCTGCCCGCTCGCAGACGTTGTCCACGCCGGTGACACCGGCCACGAAGGCCGAGGGGGTGAACTGCCCCGGCACGGCCCGCAGCTGGTCTGCCGAATAGAATGTGATGGGCCAGCCGTGGGCTTCGCAGAACTGCGCAAGCCCCGGCTCCTCTTTTTTCAGGTCGATGCTGGCAGCCGCCGAGACTGCCGCCGGGCTGAGGCCCGACGAGGCACAGAAGGCCGAGAACGCCTCTTCCAGCCGCTCTGCCGTCGTGCCCCGGCGGCACCCCACGCCCAGCACCCCGATGGGGGGCACGAGGTGGAGCGCCCCGCCCTCCGGCGTAAGGGTGAGGGCGAAATCGGCGGCCTCGGGCGTCCCGGCCCGCTCCACCTCGGCGGGGGCCTCCCCCGCCACCGGCCACGCCGACCAGTACCGGACGGTCTGTCCGGCCAGCAGGGCGCCGCTGACGCGCTTGATGCGCTCCGGCTCAAGGAGGGCACAGCCCTGTGCCTTGGCCCAGAGGTCCACGGCAAAGAGGCCGTTGACATCGGTGGCCGTCGTGATGACCGGCACCGCGCCGCAGACCTCCGCCAGCGCCCGGGCCAGCGCATTCGCGCCCCCCAGATGGCCCGACAACAGGGGCACGGCGAACTGCCCGCCCTCGTCCACAGCCACCACCGCCGGGTCGCTGGCCTTGCTTTTGCAATAAGGCGCGACGGCCCGGACGGCGATGCCCACAGCTCCTACAAAAATAAGCGCCTCGTTCTGTGCAAAGTGCTCCGCCGTCCAGCCCTTCAGGGTCACTTCCCCGCCGCAGCGGCTCACGCTGCCGGGCAGGGCCTCCGCCAGCCGACGGGCCAGTGCCTCGCCCCTTGCCGTAAAGGCCAGATACGCACAGCTCATTTTCCGGCCTCCGTCCCCTGCCGGAACTCGGTGGTAAAGGCAGGGTCGTAGAGCTTGCTGCGGTCGTAATCCCGCCCCAGAAAATCGCCCACGACAATGAGGGCCGTCTTGGTGATGCCGTTTTTGCGGGTCTCCTCGGCCAGCGTGGAGACGGTGCACCGCACCACCTTCTGCTCCGGCCATGTGGCCTTATACACCACTGCGGCGGGAGTGTCGGAGCGGTAGCCGCCGCTGGAAAGGAGGGCCTGCTGGACCTTGTCCACCAGCCCGATGGAGAGGAAGATGACCATGGTGGCCCCATGCGCGGCCAGCTTTGCCAGCTGCTCGGCCTCGGGGACGGGGGTGCGGCCCTCCATCCGGGTGATGATGACGGTCTGGCTCACATTGGGCAGGGTGTACTCGGCACAGAGCGCCGCCGCTGCGCCGCAGAAGCTGGACACACCCGGGGTGTCATCGTAGGGGATGCCGTCGGCGTCCAGCGCATCCATCTGCTCCCGGATGGCCCCATAAAGGCAGGGGTCGCCGGTGTGGAGGCGGACGGTGGTGCCGCCCGCCTGCTCCGTAGCGCGGATGGTGTCCAGCACCTGTTCCAGCGTCATCTCGGCGCTGTTGTAGATGGCGCAGCCGGGCTTTGCCAGACCCAGCAGGGCCGGGTTGACGAGGCTGCCCGCATAGATGATGCAGTCGGCATCGGCCAGCAGGGCCGCGCCCCGACGAGTGATGAGGTCGGGGGCACCCGGCCCCGCTCCCACAAAATGAACCATATCCGTTACCCTTCCTTTACTATGATCGTTGCAAAATAGCCCGCCGGACGGCTGGCATCGCAGGCAGACAGGTCGGGCCAGACCTCCTCGTCCGGCAGGCCGCAGTTGCAGACCATCGCACTGCGGCCCAGAAGCCCGGCTTCGGCCAGTGCGGCCAGCGTCTCCGGCAGCTGACGGCCCGATTTCATCAGCACCTTCGTCCCCGGTGCGGCCAGTACCTCGGCCGCGTGACGTCCCGGAGCGATGGTCAGAGGCGCTTCCATCCCGCCCGTCAGGGACTGGCCCAGCCGGGCCGCGGCAGCGCAGAAGCTTGGCACCCCGGGGATCCTCACGGTCTTATAGCCCTTCGCCTCTAAGATCTCCTGCAAATAGCCGAAGGTGGCATAGACCGAGACATCGCCAAGGTTGAGCATGGCGACGTCCTGCCCGGCATCCAGATACTCTTTCACCTCCCGGGCCGCCTCCTCATGGGAGGCGCGCAGCATCTCCGGGTCGCGGCTCATGGCAAAGCGCAGGGGCAGGATGGTCTTGCCGTCCAGCCCGACCGCGCCCCGGGCGATGTCCAGCGCCAGCATCCGGCCTCCGGCGGTCTGGGGTGCGGCGATGACCGGGCATTTTCCGAGGCAGCGGACCGCCTTCAGGGTCATCAGCTCCGGGTCGCCCGGGCCTGCACTGACGCCGTACAAGACGCCGATCCGTTTTTCCATTCGTCCAGCAGCTCCTTTGCAGTCTTGGTCTGGCCCAGCGGGCCGTATTGGTTGGAGAAGAGCACCGCACCCACCCGGAACGCCCCGGCGGCGCGGCGGTCGAGGTGGAGCTGGATGGCATCCAGCAGGCTCGACAGCACCGGCTCTCTCAGCTCTGCCTTGTCCAATATCTCCATGCAGGCGTCGGTGGTGGCGGCGCCCATCAGGGACGCGCAGACGTCCCGGGACGCGCCGCAGAGAGCGGCGTGGGCGCAGAGCAGCTCGGTGCGGCAGTCCGCCGTGCGGGAATGGGTGTTCATGACGCCGCCCGCCAGCTTGACCAGCTTGCCGATGTGGCCCACCAGCACCACCTGCTCGAATTTTGACGCCGCCGCCATATCCAGCGCATCGCCGATGAAGTTCGAGGTCTTGACCACCGGGATGCACTTCAGGGTCGGCAGATTCTCGTGGAGATAGTCCAGCCCGTAGTTGCCCGGGGCGAGGATGAGCCGCCGGGGCGTCCCTGCCCGAAGCGCGGCCTGCCCCATCTCCAGCTGGATGGTGTCGAGGATGGCCTGCTGGCTCATCGGCTCGACGATGCCGCTGGTGCCGAGGACGCTGAGGCCGCCTTCCACGCCCATGTGGGGGTTGAAGGTGCGCTTGGCTGTCTCGGCCCCGCCCTCGATGGAGATGGTGACATCGAAGCCGCCCGCATATCCGGCAGACTCCGCCTCCTTTTCCAGCGCCTCCTTTATCATGGCCCGGGGGATGTGGTTGATGGCGGCTTCGCCCACCGGCTGGTCGAGGCCGGGCTTCGTCACCCGGCCCACCCCCTCGCCGCCGTGGATGCGCACCTCTCCGGCCAGCTCCGGCCGGAGGGTCACACCGGCAATGACCGGCAGACCGGTGGTCACGTCCACATCGTCGCCGCCGTCTTTGCGGATGGCGCACTCTGCCCCCTCGCCCGACCGGCGGCAGAAGATCGGCTCCACCTCCACCACGATGCCCTTCGGGGTGCGGAGGGCCACCGTCTCCGGGGCGCGGCCGGTGAGGAGGAGACGGGCTGCGCCCGCCGCCCCCAGCGCCGCGCAGGTGCCGGTGGTGTAGCCGCAGCGCAGGAGCTTCTGACCGCTGCGGACATAGTGCTCAAAGCGGGGCTGCCCCGTCTCGGCGGGCTTTTTCGCTTCACCGTACAGAAAAGCGTACTGCTCGTCGCTCAAATCATAAATTTTACAGATGTTTTCCCGGGCAAACGCCTGTCCGGGCGTCATAACGTCCGAGACGCCCGCCGCCGAGACGCAGACGACCTTATCCGAGATCTTCTGGGCCAGCTCTAATTCGTGGAGGCTGAGGATGACGGCCATCTTCTTGTCCCGGGCGAGGCTCTTCAGGATGGCCAGAAGCTCGGCCTTGCCCTTGATGTCAAGGAAGGACGTCGGCTCGTCCAGCAGGATCAGCTCCGGCTGCTGGCAGATGGCCCGGGCCAGCAGCACGCGCTGGCGCTGGCCGTCACTGATGCAGTTGAAGTCCCGTCCCGCCAGCGCTTCGGCCCCCACGAGGGCCAGCGCGGCGTGGACCTGCCGCCTGTCCTCCGCCGAGAGGACGCCCAGCCGCCCCGTGTAGGGGTAGCGCCCGGCGGAGGCCATCTCGAAACAGGTGGTCAGCTCAGTGCGGCGGGTGTGGGGCACCATCAGGGCCATCTTCCGGGCGCGCTCAGGGCCGGAGTAGTCCGCAAGGCTCTTTCCGTCCAGCAGGACAGCGCCCCCCTGCGGGGCCAGCTGGGCCGCCAGCGTCTTGAGGAGGGTAGATTTGCCCGCACCGTTGGGTCCGATGAGGGTGAGGATGCTCCCCTTTTCGGCTCCGAGGCGGATGTGCTCCATCAGGGGCGTTTTGCCGTAGCCGATGGCAAGGTCATCGGTGCGGCAGAAGGCTTTTTCTTCGCTCATTCCCGGCCTCCCTCTGTCTGGCGGCGCACCAGCAGCCAGATGACCACCGGTGCACCAAAAACTGCTGTCACCGAGCTGATGGACAGCTCGGTGGGCGCGAACAGGCTGCGGGCGATAAGGTCGCAGAGCAGGCAGAACGCCGCCCCGCCAAGGCAGCAGCCCGGCAGGACATAGAGGGGTTTGGCGCTGCCCAGCAGGCTCTTGACCAGATGGGGCACCGCGATGCCCACGAAGGAGATCGGCCCGGCAAAGGCCGTCACGCAGGCGGAGAGAAGGCTGGAAAGGAGCACGAGGGCCGTCGAGAAGGCCCGCACCGGCACGCCGACGCTTCGGGCATAGCTTTCCCCCATCTGGTAGGCCGCCATAGGCTTGGAGAGGAGGAATGCCGCTGCCAGTGCGGGCAGCACCACGCAGGCCGCAGCGCCCACGTTGGCCCACGTCATGCCGGAAAAGCTGCCCATCGACCAGTTGTGGAGGTTGACGATGTTGGAGTCCTGCGCGAAGGTCACGACGATGTCGGTGATGGCCGAGCAGATGTAGCCGATCATGATGCCGCAGATGACAAGGATGCTCATCCGGGGCACCCGCCGGGCCACCACCAGCACGAAGGCCATCGCCGCCATCGCGCCCGCAAAGGCCGCGATGATGAGGGTGGCCGAACCGGTAAGCAGCCCCCTTTGCAGGAAGACCACCATCGTGAGGGCCACGGCCAGCTTCGCGCCGCTGGACACGCCCATGACGAAGGGGCCTGCGATGGGGTTGGCAAAGAAGGTCTGCAAAAGGTAGCCCGCTGCGGAGAGGGCCGCGCCCAGCAGCACCACCATGACGGCCCGGGGCAGGCGCAGCTGAAGCACGATGCCCACAGCCAGCGCATCCCCACCCCGGCCCAGCAGGGCTGCAGCCACTGCCCCGGGCGTCAGCTCCACGCTGCCCCAGAACAGGTTGAGCGCGAACAACACCGCAAGCCCCGCCGTGAGGGCGAGGTAGGCGAGGCTGAGGCGGCGTGTGGTGGTCATGGCAATGCTCCTTTTATACGATCTGCTGCAAAAAGCGGAGAGAGGCCGGGTCGGGCCTGCCCTCGGTAAAAACGAGGTTCATATCGGAGATGAGGTCGGCCAGCTCCATGCTCTGCTGGAACAGGCTCTGGGCCGTACACCAGCAGTCGCCGGACTGGACAGCCTTGAACTCCTCCAGCATGGGGCACTTTTCGATGAGCTGGTCACGGGTCTCCACGACGCCCTCGATGGTGCTGTTGTAGATGAGGACATCGACGTCTTTGGCCCGGGCGTAGAAGGTCTCGAGGGGCAGCTTGATGGTGGACTGGCCCGGGCTGTCCCCCTCGAGGTCGTCAAAAATGTAGACGCCGCCCGCCATCCCCACCATCTGGGCCACATAGTCGCTGGTGCGGCGGACGGTGATGAGGTTGTTCGACGTGATGGAGAAGAAAGCCACCGTTTTTCCGGTGCTCTCCTGCCCGAGGATGGGGGCCACCTGCTCCACCTTCTGGCGGAAAATTTCCTCCGCCTGCTCGGTCCTGCCCAGCAGGATGCCGTAGAGCTTGAGCCACTCCATCCGGGCCAGCGGGCCGCTCTCATAGCTCGAGCGCTCGATGAGCACCGGCACGCCGAACTTTTCCAGCTGTTCCTTGACCGCAGGGTCATGGAGGATCATGGTGTTCTCGATGGCGAGGCTGCACCCGGAAGCAAGGATCCGCTCATAGTCCGGGGCGCTGTACTTGCCGGCATAGGCGATGCGGCCCTCCTGCATAGCCTGCTTGGCCTCCTCCACATACCAGCCCTCGGCCTTGGTGCCGGAGAGGGCGATGCAGTCCAGCGCATCCAGATGGACGAAGAGATCCATCACCGAAGTGGAGACGAGGTAGATGTTGTCCAGCGGCTGGCGGAGCGGGACAACATCGGCGGGCAGGTCATCCACCTCTGCCGCGTCCTCGGGGATCACGAGGAATCTGCCGCTGTCCGGGATGTTCACCAGCACATATCCCCCCTCATAGCAGTCGGCGGAGAACTGAGCCGCATAGTCCAGCGGATAGCTGTGGTCGAACACGAGAGAGGCCGTATTGGCCGGGGCGGTCTCTGCCTGCCCGCAGCCAGCGAGGGCAAGTGCGGCGGCGGGCAGGACTTTCAGAAAATTGCGGCGCTTCATAGGCTTTAACCTCTCAGTCTGCGAAGCGGTTTACTTCAGCGTAAAGGTCAGCGTATACTCGATCTCGTGCGGGGTGCTCATAGCAACGGTATCGCCCACCACATCCAGCGGGGTGTCGAGGGCGGCGACGGGGATCTCGAAGGTGGAGTTGCCCTCGGTGTTGGTGGGCAGATACTTTTCGCCGTCCACCAGCATATAGTCGTAGTTGGGGCTGGACCAGACGATGGTGGCGGTCATCCTGCCGTCGGCCACGGTCAAGGCCGCAGGGCTTTCCACGGTGGCGCGGCCGGAGCCGCCCTCAAGGGTCACGTCGCAGGTGTAGGCGCCGTCGGCAAGGGCCTCCTCCATCGTGGGCTGTGCATTGCGGACGCTGACGGTGTGGTCGTACCACTTGCCCTTCTTGCCGAGGATGGCAACGGAGAAGTCCGTGTCCAGTGCCTCCACCGGGATGTCGAAGCCGTACACCTCATCCGAGGTTCCGTCGCTGTAGTTCACTACATCGGTGGTGGGCTGGAGCCAGTCGGCCTCGTGGGAGGCCGCGTCCTCTGCCGTGCCGACGTAGAGGTTGACGATGTTCTTGGAGACGAGGCTGACGTGGAGCGTCATCTGACCGTCCTTCACGGTCAGCGCGCCTTTTCCGTCGAATGCCTCATTGGCGTGGAACATGGAGCTGTCGGTGTCAAAATCAGCGGCGTAGGTGCCGTCGGGCAGCGCCGCCTCAGCGGAGGCAGAAGCAGCCTCGCTCACGGCAGAGGAGGCCGCCGCCTCGGAGGAAGCGGCAGAGCTGGCCGGGGCGCTGGATGCGCCGCAGCCGACGAGTGCACCGGCCAGCATCACACCGGCCAGCAGAAGAGAGCATTTATTTTTCAGTTTCATAGCAGTTACCTCGACTTATATCGTATCAAAAAGATTATAACACGCAATGGCCTGATTTCAAAGCAGGCCGAAAAAGAAATTGCCCGAAAAGGCACTCCTTTCCGGGCAATCATAGGGTCAGAATCAGCCGTTCAGGGAATCGACAGCGGCCTTGGTGTGTGCGATGTAGAGCTGCTGGATGTCAGCGATCTCGCCCAGACCTGCGATCTGGCACTCGACGGAATCGAATGCAGCAGAGGCCTCGAACTGGCTCTTCCAGGAATCATCGTCATCGCCCGCCATATCATTGTTGGCATGGTCGCCTGCAACGACCATCAGAGGACGCAGGACGACCTTGGTGTAGCCGGCGGCCTTGACCGCCTCGATGACATTCTCACAGTCAGTCTCCTCCGGCTCACCCTCGACGGTGCCGATGAAGACGTTCTTGTAGCCCAGAGCGTTCATCTGAGCCTGCATCTGGCTGTAGCTCACCTTTGCGGTGTGAGAGGTGCCGTGGCCCATGAAAACGAAGGCGGTGCCATCCGCAGCAGCGGCGTCCACGCTGTCGAAGCCAGCGGTCTTGACGGCCTCAGCGGTGATCGCCTTGGCGACAGCCTCCTTGTCGGCGTTGATGACGGTGGCATCGCTGCCCACCTCGCCCAGCAGAGGCTCGGCGACAGCGACAGACTCGAACTTGTCGCGGTAGCTGTCCACCAGCTCCATCATCTCGTCGTACTCCGCGCCGTGCATCAGGTGGGTGGGCTGGACGACCAGATTCTTCACGCCGTTGGCGACAGCGCGCTCCATAGCCTGCTCCATGTTGTCGATCTTCTCGCCGTCACGGGCCTGCACATGGTTGATGATGATCTGTGCAGTGAAGGCACGGCGGACAGACCAGTCGGGGTAAGCGGCCTGAATGGCATCCTCGATGCCCTTGATGTCCGCTGCGCGGCTGTCGTTGAAGGAGGTGCCGAAGCTGACGACGAGGATCTCGTTGTCGCCGATGTTGTCCTCATTGCGGGGGTCGTCCTTGGAGGCATCGCCGGTGTCGCGGCCAAAGTAATCGGGGTCAGCCTCTTCACCCTCGACCAGCTCCTTCTGGGCGTCGGTCAGGGCGTCCCATGCGGCCTTGGCGGCCTCGCACTGGGCGTCGGTGTTCTCGTTGCGCTCCTGCACATAGATGGCGTCGATGAGGTCTGCCACGTTCTTTGCTGCCATTTCATCGGCCTCCTCGCTGCTCACCTCGCTGGCGGCAGCAGAGCTTGCTGCGGCGCTGCTGGCAGCAGTAGAAGAAGATGCACCGCAGCCGGTGAGCACACCGGCACACAGGGCCAGTGCGGCGGCAGCGGCGGTGACGCGCTGCCAGTTCTTGTTGGTTGCTTTACGCATTGTTTTGAGTCCTTTCTGTTTGGGTGGGATCGGTATTTCCGATAGAAAGGGTACGAAACGGGGGCCAGCTCAAACGAAAAAGGGCCTTTCTGCCGCGCGGAAGGCACAGCAAAAAGACCCTTTGAACGATTCGGGCTTTTTGGTACGACCAATTCCTCGTGATCCGGAGCTTGGCGCTCCTGTACCAACAGCGGGCAGGTTTCCTGACTGAAAGCTCATCATCCGCTGCCGCCTTCCCAGAAGCAAAGCTCCCAGTGACCGGCGACGTGCGCCAAGGCAACGGACTCCCTTATCACAGTGACGAGATCGCGCGGGACTCTCACCCGCTTCCCTTTTACCCTCCCGGCCAAAGGACAAGCCCTCGGCGGCAGGCACCTGCTGTTTTCTATTCAGACGAGAGGAAGTATAGCACACCTCACCTCAAAAAGCAATATCTCAGCTCTCCTGCGGCATCGTCCAGACCATCCCCAGCGCCTCAAGCTTCTGGACGTGGGCGGCTGTCAGCCGGTCATCGGCGGCAGCATAGCTCTCCCGCATCCGGCGGATCCAGTCGCCGAGGCAGAAGCCGTCGCCGGTCTTGTAGTTCACCGGCACCAGAAGGTCGCCGTGGGCGGCGCGGTATTCCTCGGCGCGGCGGAACGCCCCGTCCCATTTGGCCTCCCGGGCGTCCCACTGCATCCCGATGGCGTCCAGCATGGCGATGTGCTCCGGCGTGACCTGAAAGGACTCAGGCCGGGCCTTGCGGGCAGCGCGGAGGTTCGAGATCCAGACGCCCAGCCGGAAGCCGCTCTCGTCCACATATCCGGCGGGCACGAGAAGGGTTCCCTTCTTTTCGGCATAGCGCTTGGCGCTTTGATAGTTGTCCAGCCAGTTCTGCTCCCGCACGCTGCACGCAGGCGGCACAGTGGCCGTAAGGCGGCGGGTGTTCTCGCCCTGAAACAGCTCCCTGAGGGCGGCGCAGCGCTCCGCGGAGAGCTTTTTGCCCTCCCGCAGCATCAGCTTCTGGCGGGAGAGCCAGCTGCCCAGCCAGATGCCGTCCTCCGTCCGGTACTGCGCCGGGACGGCCAGACTGCCGTGCTCTTTTTTGTATGCCGCCGCCAGCTCGTAGCGGTGCTGCCACGAGTCGGTCTTTTCCCAGATCATGCCCAGCTCATCCAGCAGGGCTTTCCGCTCCGGCGTGACCCGGGCACTGCTGCGCTCGGGGTTCTGCCATGCATACCGCTGGCGGGACACCCACTTGCCCAGCAGGATGCCGTCCTCATCAATGTACTCGGTGGGCACATCGATGTTGCCATGGACGTTGTAATATTTCACGGCGGCATCGTAGGCAGTCTGCCACTTGCGGTCGTTCCGGTTCGCCCAGTCCACGCCGAGGGCTTCCAGCTTTTCGATCTGGGCGGCGGTCAGGGTTCCTTCCTTATAGGCGGCCCGCTGGCTACCCAGCCAGACGCCCAGCGCCATGCCGTCCGGCGTGACGTACTTGACGGGGATCTCGAGGTCATCGTGCTCGAGATGGTACTGGACGGCAGCGGCATAGTTCTTTTCCCAGAGGATGCTGCCGGTGTCCCACACCATGCCCAGCGATTCCAGCCGCTCGATGCGGTCATCCGAGAGGCTGCCGACCTGATAGCGCTGGCGGTTGTAGACGATCCACTCGCCCAGCGCAAAGCCGTTCTTATCTTTATAGTGGACCGGCACCAGAAGGTCAGCGTGGCTGTCGCGGTACCGCCGGGCCGAGGCCCAGCCGTTCTCCCACGCCAGCTCAAGGCGCTTTTTCCAGTTCATGCCGATCTTGTCCAGCCGGGCGACCTGCTCGGCAGTGAGGCGGCCATTCTTCTTTCCGGCCCGTACGAGGCGCTGGTTTTCCAGCCAGCGGCCCACGGCCACTCCCTCAAAGGTGTAGGCGCGGGGCACATCCAGCGGCAGCTTCTTTGCGGCCATCTGTTTCGCGGCGGCAAAATAGCGCTCCCACTCGGCGTCCAGTGCCCGGCGAAGCTGCCGGTAGGCCCGGCGGCAGGCGGACAGCGGCTCAGACAGCGGGAATGGCTTCTCGCCGCACTCCTTCCGGAGCTGCGGCACGCAGGTCAGTCCTTCGAAGGTAGCGCTCAGCTCTGCCACCGGCACACTGCCGCAGGCCGCGAGGGCGCGGGCCAGCATCTGCCGATAGGCGGGTGCCTCAGCGGTGCGGCGGACGAGGACAACGCCTGAAATGCCGGTCAGCGGCGTCTCGGCGGCAGGGCTGTTGACGCAGACCAGCAGCCGCAGCGCGTCGGCCTCGTCGGTCAGGAAGGGCTCTGCATCGCTGGAAAGCGCATCGGCGCAGCAGGTATGCACCCCCGCACCAAACAGCGCTTCGGCCTGCTGGGCTATCTGCGCCGCCGTCTGGGCATCCTCGCAGAGGACGAGATACCGCCCGGCGGCATCGGGGAGCCACCGCGCCAGCAGCACTTCCACGGAGGGCAGCTGCTCCACAGCAAGGCTCAGTGCCTGATATTTTTCGGCGTTGGGGTCGGGCGTGCCGGGCACGCGGAGGTTCTTCACCTCGGCGCGGAGACGGGCCATTGCGGCCTCCTGCGGCCAGAGCAGCGCCGTGTAGGAGGTCGGCATGGGCAGCAGCCCATCGGCCAATGCCCCGCCCAGCGTCAGCGGCTCCACCACAGCATCGCCCAGCAGCTCTTCGGCAGCGCGGCAGCTCTCGCCCGGGGCGTCCGGCTCGGCCAGCGCCAGCACCTTGGCCTCCGGACAGAGGCGGAACAGGAGCTGGACGCAGTCCGTCCAGTCCCGTGCGCTCATCTCCCGCCAGCCGTCCAGCACCAACAGACCGGGCCGGAACTCTGCCAGTGCCACCCAGCCCAGCGCGCTCTGTGCAGCCAGCTGCTCACAGTCCATCAGCCGGACGCTGCCGTCCAGCGCTTTGCCCAGCTCCTTCGCCAGCCCGCGGCGCAGTTCGAGCCGCGCGGCGCAGGAGGCCACCCAGAGGACGCGGGTGTCAGGCTGTTCTGCCAGCATCTCCCACACGATGCGGCCCTTGCCGGTGCCCGCCGGACGCACCAGCGCGGCCCGGCAGCCCTGCTGCAAGGCGGCTGCCGCCGCACGGCAGGCCGCTTTGTTTGAATCATGCACTAAAATCGACATATCCTTTTCTGCCCCTCCCGGTGGTTCAGAAATCGTTTTTTCTGCAAAAAAGAAATGCGCCTGCGCAAAGCGGACTGCCCTGCCTGCGCTGCGCCTGCGTTCTTTTTCGTTAAAATGTTAGTTTCATATCCTATTATTATCATAAAAGTTTATTTCTTGTCAAGGCAATTTTGCAAATATCTCTAAAATCTCCTGAAAAATCTTCTCCCCGGCAACAGTTGACGGCAGAGGCCGTTGGTGGTAGACTCTTGGCATCCGCTCCCCTTTTGCGGGAGACATCCCTATTCAGGACAAGTGAGGTAATCGATATGAACATCATCAGCACCGAAAAAGCCCCCGGCGCCATTGGCCCCTACTCTCAGGGCTACACCGTGGGCGGCCTCGTCTTCACCTCCGGCCAGATCCCGGTAGACCCCGCCACCGGCGCGGTCGCTGAGGGCATCGCTGCACAGGCAGACCAGAGCTGCCGCAATGTAGGTGCCATCCTTGAGGCTGCGGGCGTGGGCTTCGACAAGGTGGTCAAGACCACCTGCTTCCTCGCCGACATTGCCGACTTTGCCGCCTTCAACGAGGTATACGCCAAGTACTTCACCTCCAAGCCTGCCCGCAGCTGCGTGGCGGTGAAGGACCTGCCCAAGGGCGTGCTCTGCGAGATCGAGGCCATCGCTGAAGCATAAGTTTTTCCCGGTCTGCAAAAAGGCCGTCTGCACCCTCTCCGGGGTGCGGACGGCCTTTTTGTGCTGCTATCGATTCCAGTTTTTCATGGCGGCTTACTTTCTTTTCCGGAGAATTGACTTCACTTTTCACTTTTGTTACAATAGAATCGAACTGTTGTAAAATATTTCCGGTCAGATTCGAAAGAGAGGTCCCCGCCATGTCCAATTCCCGTGTCGAAAGCCACAACCGCGCCGAACTGCGCAACCGGATCATCAGCGCCGCCACGCTGCTCGAGATCCTGCTGTCCGGCCTCGTCCTCATCGGCCTGCTGCTGTCGATGATCCCCCTGCTGCAATGGATGCCCGGCCTGCTGTTCGACGGCAACGACGTCGAGGTGAGCATCTTCTTACAGCGCGCGCTGGACATCGTCATCGGCATCGAGTTCATCAAGATGCTGGCCAAGCACAGCCCCGGCTCCAGCCTCGAAGTGCTGCTCTACGCTATCGCACGCCACATGGTGGTGGGCCACGAATCTGCACTGGAGAATCTGCTGAGCGTGGGGGCCATCGCCCTCATCTTCGTCGTGCGGAAATTCTTCTTCGTCCCGGCCTTCGGCGCTCACCTGCCCGACGGCCACCCCGCACCCGACCTCACCCCCTCCCAGAGCGGCATCCCGGAAGACGAATTTGCCGCCCGGCTGCGCAAGCATCTCAGCAGCAAGTCTGCTGAACGGGAAGAGACCATCGCCATCGAAGACCCCGAGTACGAGGACAACACCGAGACCCTTCAGGAAGCCGACGCGGAATAACTCTGCCAAACAGCAAAACGCCCCGCAGGCAGCTCGATGGAACGAGCGCCCTGCGGGGCGTTGCTTTTTGCGGTTACTTGCTCTTGTGCTTCTGACCGAAACGGTACTCCTTGCCGTCCCGGATGCGCTGGATATTGGTGCGGTGCATCCAGATGACCATGCCGCCCACGATGGCAGCGCCCACGGTGCAGACCACGACGTCCTGCGTTGGCAGGCCGCGCAGGAGGCTGTACACCAGCGTCAGCACCGGATAAGCTGCAGCCATCGTGATGCTGCCCAGCGACACCATACCGGTGGGCAGCAGGCAGGCGAGGAAGATGAGCGCCAGCACCGGCAGCAGCACCGGCTGGACGGCGAGGATGGCACCCGCGGCCACCAGCACGCCCTTGCCGCCCTTGAAGCCGAAGTAGATGGGCTTGGAGTGGCCCACCACGGCGAGGATAGCGGCGAGGTAGACGCCCAGATAGGGCGAGATGGCCGCATCGGCGGGCAGATGGCTGAACAGCCACCGGCCGAGGCAGACAGCCACGACGCCCTTGAGCACATCGCCCACCGCCGTGAGGGCAGCGGCCTTTTTGCCGAAGGTGCGCAGCATATTGGTCATTCCGGCAGCGCCCGAGCCGTGGGTGCGGACGTCGTCATGATAAAGGTATTTGCTGACGAGGATGCCGGTGTCCACGCTGCCCAGCAGGTAGGCTTCGGCAGCGACAGCCAGCACGATGAGAAATGCAGTCATGCAGCAAGGCTCCTTCCCTTATACGTCCTTTGCGCCCACCTCGCCGGAGCCGCGCTCCCGCACGACAAGGCGGATGGGGGTGTGCTCCAGACCGAAGTTCTCGCGGATCTGGTTGATGATATACCGCTGGTAGCTGAAATGGAACAGGTGCTTTGCGTTGACGAAGGCCACGAACGTCGGCGGACGGGTGGAGGCCTGCGTCAGGTAGAAGATCTTCAGGCGGCGGCCCTTGTCGCTGGGCGGCTGCATCCGGGCGGTCGCACGGGCCAGCATCTCGTTGAGGACGCCGGTGGGCACGCGGGCACCGTTCTGGCTGTCCACATCCCGGATGAGCTGCATCAGCTTGTTGACGTTGTAGCCGGTCTGGGCCGAGATGAAGATGATGGGAGCATAGCCCATAAAGCTGAAGCACTCGGCATAGCCGCGGCGCTGCAGCTCCATCGTGTTGGTCTCCTTGCCCTCCACGGCGTCCCACTTGTTGACGACGATGATGCAGGCCTTGCCCTGCTCGTGGGCATAACCGGCCACCTTGCTGTCCTGCTCGGTGAAGCCGACGGTGGCGTCCACGAGGATGAGGGCCACGCGGCTGCGCTCCACAGCAGCCAGTGCCCGGACGACCATGTAGCGCTCGAGGCCGTCGGTGATGTTGCTGCGCTTGCGCAGACCGGCGGTATCGGTGAAGATGAACTTGCCGTAGGCGTTGTCCACCGGGGTGTCGATGGCATCGCGGGTGGTGCCGGCCTCGTTGGCCACGATCATCCGGTTCTCTCCGAGGATGCGGTTGGTCAGGCTGGACTTGCCCACATTGGGGCGGCCGATGATGGCGACAGGGATGCGGTCCTCCTCCACGACGGTCTCACTGAAATCGAGGTGGGCACAGACGGCGTCCAGCAGGTCGCCGGTGCCGTGGCCGTGGACGGACGAGATGGGCATGACCTCGTCGAAGCCGAGGTTGTAGAACTCATAGAGTTCCATGGGGGTCTGGCCCACATTATCGCACTTGTTGACGGCGAGAATGATGGGCTTATGGCTGCGGCGCAGCATATGAGCCACATCCTCGTCGGAAGCGGTCAGGCCATTGCGGACATCCACCACCATGATGATGCAGTCGGCGGTGTCGATGGCGATCTGGGCCTGCTCGCGCATATGGGCCAGAATGCCCTCGGTGGCCTTCGGCTCGATGCCGCCGGTGTCCACCAGCAGGAACTCGTGGCCGCTCCACTCGCAGTTGGCGAAGATGCGGTCGCGGGTGATGCCGGGGGTATCCTCCACGATGGCCAGACGCTGGCCGCAGAGCTTATTGAACAGGGTGGACTTGCCCACGTTGGGACGGCCCACCACAGCTACGATCGGTTTGCTCATAGGGGGTTCCTCCTTTCACAAAAGGGGTAACGATTACGGTCTTCTCCGGCGGGCGATGTGGAGGCCGCTGCGCAGCAGGGCCTTGGCCTCGTCGCCGCCGCTGACGGGCAGGACTTCCACCTTCACGCCGAGCCGCTGGCCCAGCTGCTCGATGGTGACATCGTCGAGGAAGGTGTCCTTCTCCTCCCGCAGCATCACGGCAGGCACCCCCAGCGTGCCGCTGGTCAGCCTGCCCTCGCACTGGGCGATGATGTCCGTCGCCGTGACGAGGCCCGCCACGCCGACGTTGCCGCCGAAGAAGTTGTTTTTGATGGTATGCACTGTCACCTCGATCATGGGGTACTGACGGTGCAGCTCGTCCATCATCTCGGTGATGAGGGGGGACGCCATCGTGCCGGTGACGACGTCCAGCTTCTTGGAGCCATAGACACGGTGGGGCTTTTCCAGCTCGGCCAGAAATTCCTGCCGGAAGAGGCTCATCATTCCCACGCCGTTTTCCAGCTGGTCGTAGTCCTCATAGAACTCCGGGGCCGGGATGGGCCGGCCCGCCTTGAGGTACCACTCGTCGCTGGGGTAGATGATGCGCTTGCCGTGGCGGCGCTTGCACTCATCCCCAAACTCCTCCATGATGTCGATGACGGCGGCGCTGGTCTCGGCGTCGTAGGGCGTCTGCTTGAACAGGTTCTGCCGGTAATCCGTCACGCCGCAGGGCACCGCCGCCACGCTCTGCACCATCGGGGTCAGCTCCAGCAGGTCGGTGAGGGTGCGGCGCAGCTCGTCGCCGTCGTTGATGCCCCGGCAGAGCACCAGCTGGCAGTTGACGGCGATGCCGCCCTCCACCAGACGGGGCAGGTATTGGAGCACCTCGCCCGCCCGCTTGTTGGCCAGCATCCGGACCCGGAGCTGGGGGTTCGTCGTATGGACGGAGATGTTGATGGGCGAGATGTGCATCTTGATGATGCGGTCGATCTCATGGTCCTGCATATTGGTCATGGTGATATAGTTGCCGAACAGGAAGGACAGCCGCTCGTCGTCGTCCTTGAAGTAGAGGCTCTCCCGCATCCCCGGCGGGAGCTGGTCGATGAAGCAGAACATGCAGTGGTTGGAGCAGGAGTGCTTCTGGTCGCCCAGATAGGTGGAGAAGTCACAGCCGAAGGGGCCGCGCTCCTCCCGCCGGACATCCCATTCCCGGATGCCGTCTGCCACCCTCGCCTTGAGGTGGAAGCTCTTGCTGTCGGTATAAAAATCGTAGTCCAGCGTGTCGTTCAGCTCGTTGCCGTCCACGCTCAGCAGCTCGTCGCCGCCAGCGAGGCCGAGAACAGCGGCCTCGCTGCCCTCTTCCACACGCTCGATCCGGATGGCCATGCTTTCACCTCACAGTTTCGTTCCCAGACAAAGCAAGAAGGGGAAGGCATTGCGCCCTCCCCTTCTGTACATAACACCAATGTGCCACCAATTCTGCGCAAATTAGCCCTTCTTGATGACTTCCTCGCCCTTGTAGTAACCGCAGT
>ERZ1673747.1928-NODE-1928-length-18003-cov-12.562180_pt1 | contig 18003 bp, 10 predicted proteins | sample MGYA00580220_ERZ1673747 | MGnify/ENA primary metagenome ERZ1673747 (study PRJEB41218, sample SAMN15661769) | gut metagenome | host: Homo sapiens | place: Canada: London | collected 2015-08-20/2019-03-30 | study: EMG produced TPA metagenomics assembly of... | reverse complement strand
ATTTAAACCGCCGCGACTAAAGTCACAAATATAGGGTATCGGTTCTCTTCCCGGGCGTCTGTTTGTCTAACGAATTAAATAGTAAATTAAATCAGTGGACGTATATTTTTGCAGAGTGTATAATGGACTTATAAATTTTACAGGGAGGAATAAAAAGTGAAGAAAATGATGAAAAAAACGTTTAGCTTGCTGCTGATTTTTATGCTGGCTTTTACTATGATTCCGACAAGTACATTGAAAGTATCTGCTAAAGCAGCGGCAGCGACTACACAGGCAAAGAAAGCAACAACAAAGACAGCAAAAAAGAAAAAAAAGACAAAAGCAAAAAAGCAGAGAACTGTATTTATAGCGGCTGGACACCAGCAGAGAGGAATCTCTTCTACAGAAAGATTAGCGCCAGGTTCTTCCAGAAGAAAAGCAAAACTGACATCTGGTACTGCTGGTGTACGTACGCATATCCCAGAATATAAGACTAATCTTGCAATTGCAAAAGCGACAAAAAAAGAGCTGAAGAAGAGAGGATATAAAGTAATAATGCTCCGAACAACCAATAATTGTCCACTTTCTAACCAGCAGAGAACGAAGAAAGCGAATAAGAGTGGTGCGGATATCCATATATGTATTCACTGTAATGCATCAGGAGCAAGTGCGAGAGGTCCTTTGGTTTGTGTTCCCGGAAGTTCACGTTATGTTGGAAAGAAGATATTTAACAGTTCACGCCGTCTTGGAAGCTGCCTGTTAAGTTCCGTAGCAAAAGCTGTGAATAAGAAAAGTCACGGAACAATCCGCTCAGATTATTATACAACTATTAACTGGGCAAAGATTCCTACAATGATTTTAGAGTGTGGTTTCCTCACAAATCCAACAGAGGACCGTCAGTTGAATTCTTCTTCTTACCAGAAGAAACTTGCGAAGGGAATTGCGAATGGCGTAGATAAATATTTCAAATAGTATCGTTTTATGTAGTGCCTGCATTTACAATTCTATCTTTTCATGCTATAATTTTTGATTGGTTTGTTTTAGAGAGCGTGTGTGGTTCATATCTTGCAGAAAGCATTTATGAAATACGTTTGAGAAGTATAAAACAAAAACAAGATTAAAAAATGTAATATAGCAAATTACATAAAATACATAAGGAGGAAAAGATGGAAAATCAGGGGAACATGCAGAGCGGGAAAAAAGCGGCAGTAATCTATTTTCTGGCCGCTTTTTTTATTGCGTGCATAGGAATTGCAGGGGCTAATTATTTAAAAGGAGAGCTTGGCCTTTCTGCTGAAGAATTGGTAAAAAAAGTAGAACTGACTGTAGAAATAGCAGTATTATTAGGAATTGCAATAGCAGTACGTCATCTGCTAAAGAAAAGAAATAGAAAGATAGCAGGTATTATTGTTTTTCTTTTTGTTGCGGGATTTTTTTCATGGCAGAATTCTGGAATCTGGCAGGAAAGCCAGTTGAAGCCGCAGCGATTAGAAACACCGGAAAGTGAATTTGATCGTTATGATATTAAAGATGGTCATTTTACAGTGGCAGAGGCAAACGCAAATATTGTAAAAGAAATTAATGTAGATTATCTTGATAATGTTACGGTACATTTTTCAAAACCAGTTGCACAGAAAGTTATTGTGCGTGTTCTGTATGAGACAAAGACACAGCATGGATTTGATAATAAAACAAGAAAAATGCGTGTAAAAGTTCATAAGGGAGAAACAGTAGGCTGTGTTTCAATGAAAGTAAAAGATGTTACGAGAATTAAAATTGGTATCGGAAGAAAGATTGGAACACAGTTTGATTATGGATATACCGAAATCAATGGAAATTATGCAGCACGCATGCATCAAAAGAAAGTCAGCATGGCGAAATATTTTGTGCTTTTCATGCTGATTCCGGCAGGATATTTTATATTAGCAGCAGGAAAGAAGTGGCAGGAGAAAACGGATAAAAATATTTGCCTGCGAATTTTATCTTTTCCATTTGGATTTATAACAATTCTTTCACTATTTGCCACCTTCCTTGTAGTGAATTTAGTAGAATGGGTGAAGATGACATGTGGAAATGTTTCATTTTCCATTATTCTTTTACAGCTTACAAGTCCGATAAAAGGAACAGATAGCGGAATTATAAACAGTATCATCAAGACTGCAGTAGTTCCTCCGGTACTTCTTGCCGTAGCAGCTGTACTGTGCTATCTTTTCATTGTGCGGGGAATGTATGCATTAGAAGATCTTCCAGTGAAGAAAATTCCAAGATGGAGTAAGATTTGTATAGAAGTAGTTATGGTTGTATTTTTTCTGCATACTGTACAGGTACAGGGAACAGAGATAGGTATGTGGGATTACATACAAAGTGTGAGGGAGAGTTCTGATTTTTATGAAAAAGAATATGTGAATCCTGCAAAGGTAAAGATGACATTTCCTAAGGAAAAGAAAAATCTGATTTACATATTTATGGAATCTATGGAAAGCAGTTACGCAGATAAGGAAGATGGTGGAACTATGGATGATAATTATATTCCGAACCTGACGAAGCTTGCAAGAGAAAATGTACAGTTTACTGATAAGAAAGATGGAAAAGTGGGTGGACCTGTCTGTTTAGAAGCAACAGCGTATACTGCCGGTGGATTGGTAGCACAGACATCTGCAATTAACTTAAAAGTAATGAATTCTGGGGCAGTATCTGACTCATTCCTTCCTAACCTGACAGCACTTGGTGATATCCTTAACAAACAGGGATACAATCAGATGTTTTTGTGTGGAAGTGATGGAGATTTTGCAGGGCGAGATGCCTATTTTAAAACACATAAAGACTATCAGATTGAAGATTATAAAGCCGCAATAAAAGAAGGAGATATCCCAAAAGATTATAAAGTGTACTGGGGTCATGAGGATAAAGTTCTATATGAAAGAGCAAAAAAGAATCTGAAAAAATTATCTAAGGAAGGTAAACCTTTTAATCTTACTATGCTGACGGTAGACACACATTTCCCTAATGGATATATTTGTGATTTATGTGAGAACAAATACGATACCACTTACGGGAATGCAGTAGCCTGTGCAGACCGTCAGGTTTACGACTTTGTACAGTGGATAAAGAAACAGGACTTCTATGAAGACACGACAATTATTATTGCCGGAGATCATACTTCTATGGTAGATACAGGAAGTAAGTTCTGGAAAAGTTTAAGCAATGACTATCAGCGTACGGTATATAATGCAATAATTAATCCGCAATGTGCATATAAGAAAAAAGTTACGACAAAGAGAAAGTTTTCTACAATGGATATGTTCCCAACAACATTGGCGGCTCTTGGTGTAGAAATTGATGGGAATAAACTTGGATTAGGAACTAATTTATTTTCAGGAGAAGAGACGTTGAGAGAAGAATTAGGTGCTAATTATATTAATAAAGAACTGAAACGAAACGATAAAATGTATAATCAGTTTTATTAGGAGAAGATTGAAACAGATGAATAAGCAACAAAAGAATTATATAAAAGCTGTAGTAGGATTTGTTTTGGCTGCAATAATCCTCTGTGCAGGAATCATGACTGCCCTTTATCTTATGAGAGAAGAAAAAGGAATGGAAAACCTGATGGCACCAGTATTAAAAAGACTGATTGCAGGCATTTTGCTCTTTGGCCTTACTGTGTGTTGGAGACATTTTTTAAAAAAATCTGTCAGTAAAGTAGCAGGGATAATAGCCATTGTGCTTCTTAGTTTATTTTTTGCATGGCATATTTCTGGAATTCCGCAGGAAAAAGCATTAAAACCGCAGAATGTGAATCTGGAAAAAGCAGAATTTCGTGGGTATGAGATAAATGGAAATCATTTTCTTATTAAAGAAGCAAGACCTTTTATAAAGTATAAGATGCAGTCCTCGAAAATTGCCAATGTAAAAGTATATTTTGCAGAACCAGTGGCGCAGGATACAGATGTAAAAATTTCTTACCAGACCAAAGAAAAGCCTACTTATGAACAGAACCCAAGAGTATGGGCTAATATAAAAAAAGGAGAAAAAATAGCATTTGGAGAGGTAGATGCTACTGGAATAACAAGGATAAAAGTTCGTTTTGGAAGCAAGATAGGGCAGCAGTTTGTATTAGATCATATAGAATTAAATGCAAATTACAGGGAGCGTGTGCAGAAAAAACAGATAACAATGATAATTTATTTTATGATGTTTTTGCTTATGCCGGCTTGCTATTTGCTATTATCTCATGCGGTTGAACTTCAGAAGAGGACGGATCAGAACAAAATATTGAAAGTATTATCATTTCCGTTTGGTTTATTAGTTCCGGTAGCCTTATTTATAACACTGCTGGTATGTAGTATGGTTGCATGGCTTAAAAGTACATGTGGGGATGTTTCATTTTCCATTATTGTGCTGCAGCTTACCAGTCCGATAAAAGGAACGGACAGTGGCGTAATAAACAGTATTATAAAAACAGGAATTATTCCGCCGCTCCTTGTTACGCTTACGATTAGCATAGTTTATCTTATTATGGTAAGAGTATTATACAATCTTGAAGATTTACCTGTAAAAAAGGTTCCTGCATGGACTAAAATCTGTCTGGAAATTATTCTGCTCATTGCCCTGGTTGGAACAATACAAGTTCAGGGAACAAAAGTAGGTATGTGGGAGTATATAAAAAGTGTTCAGGAGAAAACGGATTTCTATGAAAAATATTATGTAAACCCAGCTAAGACAAAACTTGATTTTCCATCTCAAAAAAGAAATTTGATTTATATATTTATGGAATCAATGGAAAGTAGTTATGCCGATCAGGAAGATGGCGGTATCATGGATGATAATTATATTCCGAATCTGACAAAATTGGCGAAGGAAAATATAAATTTTTCAGATAAGGCGGATGGAAAGCTAGGCGGGCCAACTTGTTTAGAGGCAACGGCTTATACGGTTGGAGGAATGGTTGCACAGACAGCAGCAATTAATTTAAAGCTTCATAATTCGGGATCTATGTTTGGAAACTTTCTTCCTAATTTAACAACAATGGGAGATATTCTTAATAAAGAAGGATACCAGCAGGTGTTTTTGTGTGGAAGTGAGGGAGACTTTGCCGGAAGAGATACATACTTTACAAGCCACAAAGATTTTCATATAGAAGATTATAACGCAGCGAAAAAAGAAGGATTCATTGCGCCGGATTACAAAGTATTTTGGGGCATGAAGACGAAATATTATATAAACGTGCGAAGAAGCAGCTCGAACAGCTTTCTTCGTCTGACAAACCATTTAATCTTACAATGCTGACGGTGGATACGCATTTTCCACGAGGTTATAAATGCCGACTTTGTAAAGATAAATATAACAGACAATATGCTAATGTAATTGCCTGTGCAGACCAGCAGGTATATGACTTTGTAGAATGGATAAAAAAACAGGATTTTTACAAAAATACGACAATTGTTATAGCTGGTGATCATACGACAATGGTCGATACGTCCGATCCGATATGGGGTAATTTAAATAATAATTATAAAAGAACCGTGTATAATACAATTATCAATGCTGATTGTACCTATAAAGAAAATGTGACCGAAAACAGAGATTTTTCTACAATGGATATGTTTCCAACGACATTAGCAGCTTTGGGAGTACAGATTGATGGAAATCGCCTGGGATTAGGAACGAATCTGTTCTCTGGTCAAAAAACACTTCCAGAGAAATTAGGAAGAGGATATATTAATCAGGAATTAAAGAAAAACGACAAAGAATATAATGGATTTTATTAACTTCTGATTGTGCAGCAAGGGAGACGCCCTCTGGGAATGAAATAAGGATTATTTCATTCCCAGAGGGCGTCTCCCTTGCCTGCGGCAAATCAGAAATTATTTCGTCAGAATGGAGAGTATTTTATTGGAACGTGCAACAAATGCAGTCATCTCTTCCGGTTTCAGCGGATGGTTTGCCAGACGTGCAAGGTCATAGAGCTGCTGGCAGATTGTAGTAGTATTTTCGCTTTCGTCATTGTTTAAAACATACTGAACTAAGTCATTGTTCATGTTAAGGACGAGAGTTTCACCTTCTGCACCAAGTCCTGTGGAGCTGTTGCTCATTCCGTACATTTCCATCATTTCGGACATACGACGTGTTTGTTCAGAAACGGTGATCATAGAAGGCATATCGGCATTTTTCAGCTTTTCAACTTTTACGATTAAGTTTTCAACACCAGTTGCCTTTTTGAACTTCTCGGAAAGCTTTTCAGTGAGTTCTTTTTCTTCGTTCTCATCAATTGTTTCTTTGAAGTTATCAGTCAGTTCAGAGTCGATACGCAGGAATTTTACTTCTGGATTTCTCTGCTCTAAGTGAGTGATAAATGTTGTATCAATCTGGTGTGTCAGGTAGATGGCATCAATTTCCTGTTCTTTGAACATATTGATATACTGAGACTGTGCTACTTCATCTGTGATATAGAAAACATTGTTTTCGTATTTTTCTTTACCAGCTTCAAGATAATCTGGAAGTGTAACATATTTGCCCTCCATGTTCTTGAAGATGATGTAATCTTTCATCTTATCGTTAAATTTCTGGTCACGGATGCAGCCAAACTTAATGAATGGGCTGATGTCATCCCAGTATTTTTCATAGTTTTCACGATCGGTCTTGCACATACCGGAAAGCTTTTCCGCAACTTTCTTAGTGATGTAGTTAGAAATTTTCTTAACAAAACCGTCATTCTGTAATGCACTTCTTGATACGTTCAGTGGAAGGTCTGGACAGTCAATGCATCCCTTTAATAATAAGAGGTATTCAGGAATAACTTCTTTAATATTATCTGCGATAAATACCTGATTGTTATATAACTTAATTGTTCCCTCGATTGTATCATATTTTGTATTGATTTTAGGGAAATAAAGGATACCTTTTAAGTTAAATGGATAATCCATGTTCAAATGAATCCAGAATAAAGGCTCTTTATAATCGTGGAATACATCACGGTAAAATTCTTTATATTCTTCATCAGTACAGTCGTTTGGATGCTTTGTCCATAATGGATGAATCTGGTTGATTGGCTTAGGTGCATCATCTTCTTCCTCTTCTTCCTCTTCAAGAGTTACTTCGGAATCACCATCTTCTGTATCAGCGTTATTTTCTTTTGCATCAGCGTCCTTTACGTCTACGTCAATTACCTTTTCTTCAGCATCCTTTTTGGCAGCTTCCTCAGCCTTTTTCGCTTCTTCTTCCTCATTTACAAAGTAAATTTCAACTGGCATGAAAGAACAGTATTTGTTAAGAACTTCGCGGCAGCGGTATTCATTACAGAATTCATAACTCTCATCGTTGAGGTAAAGAGTAATTGTTGTACCACGCTCTGCTTTGTCACCATCTTCCATATCAAATTCTGTACCACCATCACATTCCCAGTGAACTGGTGTAGCGCCTTCTTTATAAGAAAGAGTATCAATAGTAACCTTATCGGCAACCATAAATGCAGAATAGAAACCAAGTCCGAAATGACCGATAATCTGCTCATCACTTGCTTTGTCTTTGTACTGTTCCATGAAAGCAGCAGCACCAGAAAAAGCAATCTGATTGATGTATTCGTCTACTTCGTCCTCTGTCATACCAATACCATTATCAATAAAGGTAAGAGTCTTGTCAGTAGGATTAATACGAACTTCTACTTTATACTTCTCATCGTCAGCTTCTTCAAATTCACCCATAACAGAAAGCTTTTTCAGCTTTGTTACAGCATCGCATCCGTTACTTACTAACTCACGGATGAAAATGTCGTGGTCAGAATAGAGCCACTTCTTTATAATAGGAAAAATATTTTCACTGTTAATTGATAAACTTCCCTGTTTAGCCATAATAAGCATCTCCTTAAAATTAATTATATAAATGTAGGCTAATATTCTATGAACTAAGTCAAAAGAACTTCTGACTGGAATATTGCCTTTGTATTTTTATCAATACCATTCTTATACTAATACCAGTTTGCAGGAATGTCAAGAAAAAATTAGCACTCAATATAAATGAGTGCTAACAATTGCGCTTCGCGTTAGCTACATTATGCCAGTAATTTGAGTATTGGCCCTTTCAAATTTAATTTCCTAATGAGTACAATTTTCTGAGAAATACTCAAATTGTCAAACAATAACTTTACCAATTAGTTTCCTGGTTAGCCTGTCGCTTTTGTTTGCTCTAACTAATTTCTCCATTAATTTATCCGAGTGGTCAGAAAACAGAAGCTTGAGAATCAAATCATTTATATTTGTGGTCTGGGAGCAAGTGTTGGATGCGAGCGCAAAAGCGACCATTCAACATGCCGCGACGAAAATCACAAATATAAATGATTTGATTCTCAGGCTTCGTCTGTTTAGCTCAACAAATTACTATTAAATTTATTACTACTTTCGCAGGTAGGATAAGTATGATATAATTTAATTCGTTATTATTGCGAGAAAATCATAATTCGTTATAGAGAATACATAGAAAGTAAGGTCGAGGAAATATGAATCAGGAATTAATGAAGGAATTTAAAGCAGATTTAAAAGAATTTCGAGAGATGACAGAGAAATTTTATGCAAAAGAAGTCAGTGTGAAAGATTATAAAGGGTTCTCTGGCGGCTTTGGAAGTTATGCACAAAAAGGTGGAGAAGCGAGCATGCTCCGCCTGCGTATGCCAGGCGGCAGAGTGACGAAGGAAAAGTTAAAGTTCCTCGTAGATTCTATTGAAAGGTATGATGTGAAAAGAGCACATATCACAACTTGCCAGACAGTGCAGTTTCATGATTTAGATGCAAAGGCGGTTTGCGATATTATGGAGCAGGCAATGGATGCTGGCATTGTTACTCGAGGAGGCGGTGGAGATTTCCCAAGAAATACTATGGTCTCTCCTCTCTCTGGGGTGGAACAGGGGGAATATTTCGATGTACTTCCTTATGCGGAAGAAGCGGGAGATTATCTGATGGGAATCATCAAGACGGTGAAGCTTCCAAGAAAGTTAAAAGTAGGATTTTCTAATTCTCCGGCGAATGTAACACATGCAACATTTAGAGATTTTGGATTTGTAGCAAAAGAAGAAGGAACTTTTGATGTATACAGTGCAGGTGGACTGGGAAATAATTACCGAATGGGAGTAAAGGTTGCGGAAAATGTAAAGCCTGAAGAGGTACTTTATTATGTAGAAGCAATGGTTCGGACATTTACTACTTATGGTAATTATGAGAGTCGTGCTAAATCAAGAACAAGATACATGCAGGAGACATTAGGGGTAGATGGCTACCGCAAAGCATATCAGGAAAAGTTAGCAGAAGTAAAGGCAGAATATAAAGATTCTCTTCTTATAAAGTTAGAAGGAAAAGTAGCCGAAAATGCAATAAATAATATGGAAAATAATAGTGCGGATGATGTTGAAGGAAAAAACACTGCTGATATGTCAGAAAATATAACAGAGAGCATAACCAAGAATGTAGCAGACAACATAGTAAAAACGGATGAAAATGTTGTATTAGAAACAGCAGAAAGTTATCCACAAAAAGAAGCAGCATCAGAACGTATTCTTCCACAGAAACAACAGGGACTATATGCAGTGGCATATCACCCAATAGGTGGAATTGTCCCAGTGAAGAAGTTTGGAGAAATTTATAATATAATAAAAGATATTGGAGACGCAGAAGTTCGCATTGCTCCAGATGAAACATTGTATATTATTAATCTGAATGCGTCACAGGCAAAGGAGATTGCTGCAATTACAGAAGACGGGGCAAAAAACTTGTTTGAAACATCTGTATCATGTATTGGAAGTACCGTATGCCAGATTGGACTTAGAGATTCTCAGGGATTGCTTGCAAGTATTGTGGAGACAGTAGAGCCTTATCATTTTGCAGATGGGGTACTTCCAAGAATTCATATATCTGGATGTACTTCTTCTTGCGGAACACATCAGATTGGAAAGCTTGGTTTCCACGGGGCATCTAAACGTGTGGATGGAAAAATGCAGCCGGCATTTGCTTTTCATGTAAATGGAACAGATGCACAGGGAGCAGAGCATTTTGGAGAAGAATGGGGAACAATGCTTGCAGAAGAAATCCCAGATTTCTTTGTAGAACTTGGTCAGATGATTTCGGCAGAGCATTTAACCTATGAAAGCTGGTATACCCAAAATCCAGAAAAACTTAAGAAAATAGCAGAAAAATATATTCGTTAAAACAATTTAATGTACTCTCGGAATCTTTTTGTGCTTGATTTTGTGAGAAGATTTTTTGTCAGTTGTGTCCAAATTTCTGAAGCGTACGCGGTACGTACGTTGATGAAATTCGGGTGCGACTGGCGGAAAATCAGCCACAAAAGCAAGTGCAGGAAAGACTCCGAGAGTACATTTTATTAAAAGTAATAAAAAAGTATCGTCTCACATCTTTGATGCGGTACTTTTTTATTTTTTGCTTTTAATAAATTGAGAAGAAGTAGTGTTATTTTTCCTTCAGATATATCAGATGTGAGATGACTCCCACCTGTAGGTGGTGAGCAACAAATCAGTATCAGTGGGGGCAATGTAGAATTATCTATGGAACAGCAAACTGGTACGATCACTCTTACAAATAGAGAAAAAGGTGACGAGGAGGAAGAGACAACTTCTAGTGAAGAGGAGACTACTTCAACAGAAAATGAAAAGACACCACCTAATAATAAGAAGAATAAGAAGTCTAAGAGTGGTAAGACTGGCGATACTACACCAATCCTGACATGGATTATCATTGGAGTGGCTGCAGCCGTTGTGATTATCTTCCTTGTAGTAAGAAGACGAAAAAGTGAATAAAGCGTGATATAGCGTTTTCAGTATGCAGATACTTTCCGTATATGAGTGAATTGGTTACCATTTTTTAACTACATTTTATGGATATCACTGATAATAATATATAGTTATACTGAGTATTAATAATTTTAAAGCAAGTAGAAAACCTCCACTTATATTCTTAAATTCCTACACCAGGCAATTTGATTCAAACAAAATCAAGCCAAAGACAGTACCCGAAGAGAGAAGCCGCCCTATATCTGTGGTCTTAGAACGAGGACTGAATGTGAGCCGTCAAACGAACATTCAGCCCACAGTGATAAAGTCACAGATATAGGGCGGCTTCTCTCTTCGGGTGCGTCTATTTCTTATATGAATTAAATCAGAACAAATATTTGGATTTTGTCTGTACATTTGTTCGTATATTTGATATAATCGGAAACATACTACGATAAGAGGGAGGATTTGCTTCATGGACCATTTCGAATTAGTGTCGGACTTCGCACCGACTGGAGACCAGCCACAGGCGATTGAGGAGCTGGTAAAGGGATTTAAAGAAGGAAATCAGTTTGAGACTTTGCTTGGAGTTACTGGTTCCGGTAAGACATTTACGATGGCGAATGTCATTGCACAGTTGAATAAGCCGACGCTGATTCTGGCACATAATAAGACTCTGGCAGCGCAGCTTTACAGTGAGTTTAAGGCATTTTTTCCACATAATGCGGTAGAATATTTTGTGTCTTATTATGATTATTATCAGCCGGAAGCATATGTTCCTTCTACGGATACTTATATAGAGAAGGATTCTTCGATTAATGATGAGATAGATAAGCTGCGCCACAGTGCGACAGCAGCGCTGATTGAGAGGAAGGATGTCATTGTTGTGTCATCGGTTTCGTGTATTTACGGCATTGGTAGCAAGAACGATTATGCGAAGATGATGATTTCGCTGCGCCCTGGAATGGAGATTGACAGGGATGAGGTTGTGCGCCGTCTGATTGATATCCAGTATGTGCGTAATGAGCTTGATTTTAAGAGAGGCAGTTTCCGTGTACGTGGAGATGTGCTGGAAGTTGTGCCGGTTTCTTCTTTTGAAGATGCGATTCACATTGAATTTTTTGGTGATGAGATTGATCGGATTATGCAGGTCGATGTGCTGACGGGAGAGATTAAGGCAAGTCTTAATTTTGCGATTGTTTTTCCGGCTTCGCATTATGTTGTGCCGCAGGAACAGATTGAGCGTGCGGTGAAGACGATTAAGGAAGAACTTGACGAGAGAGTGGAATATTTTAAGGAAAACGATCAGCTTTTAGAGGCACAGAGAATTTCAGAACGAACGAATTTTGATATAGAGATGTTAAAAGAGACAGGATTTTGTTCTGGAATTGAGAATTATTCGAGACATCTTACGGGATTAGAGCCGGGGAAGGCTCCGTATACGCTGATTGATTTCTTTGGGGATGATTTTCTTATGATTGTCGATGAGTCGCATATTACGATTCCGCAGGTGCGGGGGATGTATGCAGGAGACCGTTCAAGAAAGCAGACATTAGTTGATTTCGGATTCCGACTGCCTTCAGCTTTAGATAACCGTCCTCTTAATTTTGATGAATTTGAGGAGCGAATTGATCAGATGCTTTTTGTATCTGCGACTCCGAATGTGTATGAGGGAGAGCATGAGATGCTCCGGGCAGAACAGATTATCCGTCCGACAGGACTTCTTGACCCACCGATTGATGTCCGGCCAGTAGAGGGACAGATTGATGATTTGATTAGTGAGATTAATAAAGAGGTAGCGAAGAAGAATAAAGTTCTGGTAACTACCCTGACGAAGCGGATGGCAGAAGATTTGACTGCTTATATGAAAGAATTGGATATTCGTGTGAAATATCTTCATTCCGATATTGATACCTTAGAAAGAATTGAAATTGTAAGAGATTTGCGAATGGGTGTATTTGATGTTCTTGTTGGAATTAACCTTTTAAGAGAGGGATTAGATATTCCAGAGGTTACGCTGATTGCTATTCTTGATGCGGATAAGGAAGGATTTTTACGTTCAGAAACTTCTCTTGTACAGACGATCGGACGTGCCGCACGAAATGCAGAAGGACACGTTATTATGTACGGAGATACGATTACAGACTCCATGCGTGCCGCCATCACAGAAACAAAGCGGCGTCGTGAAATTCAGATGGCATATAATGAAGAACATGGCATTACGCCAAAGACTATTCAAAAGGCAATTCGGGATGTCATTTCTATTACCAATGAAGAAGCACCAGAGAAGAGCCGAGGTTCCTTAAAGAAAGATACGGAATCTATGAATCGTAAGGAACTTACGGAAATGATAGCTAAGTTAACAAAGAAGATGAATAAGGCAGCGGCAGAACTGAACTTTGAAGAAGCGGCAGAATTAAGAGATGAACTGAAAAAGTATAAGATTGCTTTGAGGGATTATGACGATTAGAAAGGATACAATATAATGAGCGAAAAGAAAGAATACATTCGCATTCGAGGGGCGCGTGAGCATAACCTTAAAAATATTAATATAGATATACCGAGAAATGAATTTGTAGTACTGACAGGACTTTCAGGTTCTGGTAAGTCCTCACTGGCATTTGATACGATTTATGCGGAAGGACAGAGAAGATATATGGAGTCCCTGTCTTCGTATGCAAGACAGTTCTTAGGACAGATGGAAAAGCCGGACGTTGACGATATTCAGGGTCTTTCTCCTGCCATTTCGATTGATCAGAAGTCCACGAACCGCAATCCACGTTCTACAGTTGGTACAGTAACGGAAATCTATGATTATCTGCGGCTTCTTTATGCGAGAGTTGGCATTCCTCACTGTCCAAAGTGTGGAAAAGTAATTTCCAAGCAGACAGTAGACCAGATTGTAGATATTTTAATGAAGCTTCCAGAACGGACGAAAATTCAGCTTCTTGCACCGATTGTAAGAGGAAGAAAGGGAGAACATGTAAAAATATTAAAAGATGCAAAAAAGAGTGGATATGTCCGTGTTCGCATTGACGGGAATCTATATGACCTTGCAGAAGAGATTAAGTTAGAAAAAAATAAAAAGCACAATATTGAGATTATTGTAGACCGTCTGATGATAAAGGAAGGTATTGAAAACCGTCTTACAGATTCGATTGAGACCGTAATGAAGCTTACAGGGGGACTTTTGTTAGTAGATGTTGTTGGTGGGAAACCGATGAATTTTAGCCAGAGTTTTTCCTGCCCGGATTGTGGTATCAGCATTGATGAGATTGAGCCACGAAGCTTTTCTTTCAATAATCCGTTTGGAGCCTGTCCAGTCTGTCACGGACTTGGATTTAAGATGGAGTTTGATGTTGACCTGATGATTCCAGATAAAAAAATGAGTATTGCAGATGGGGCGATTACTGTATTGGGGTGGCAGTCTTGCACAGATCCAAAGAGTTATACGAGAGCAGTTCTTGATGCATTGGCAAGAGAGTATGATTTTGATTTGAGTACGCCATTTTGTGATTTAAGTCCGGAAGTCCAGGATATTATTATTCATGGAACGAATGGACATGAGGTAAAAGTATACTATAAAGGAAAGCGTGGAGAGGGTGTCTATGACGTTGCTTTTGAAGGCCTGATTCGTAATGTACAGCGTCGTTATCGCGAGAATCATTCTGAACGTCAGAGAGCAGAATATGAAAACTTTATGACAGTAACTCCATGTGATAGCTGTCACGGTCAGCGATTAAAGCCTGAATCTCTGGCAGTAACAGTAGGTCAGTACAATATTTCCGAATTGACACGCCTCTCCGTAAAGCGATTAATTTCCTATTTTAATGACATTGAACTTACAGAAAGACAGCAGCTTATCGGTAAGCAGGTGTTAAGAGAAATTCGTGGAAGAATCGGCTTTTTAAATGATGTTGGCCTTGACTATTTAAGTCTTTCACAGCCAACAGGAACGCTTTCTGGTGGAGAAGCACAGCGAATTCGTCTTGCAACGCAGATTGGTTCTGGACTTGTTGGAGTGGCATACATTCTTGATGAACCAAGTATCGGTCTGCATCAGAGAGATAATGATAAACTCATTTCTGCCTTAAAACGTCTGAGAGATTTGGGCAATTCACTTATTGTCGTTGAGCATGATGAAGATACGATGCGAGAGGCAGACTGCATTGTGGATATTGGACCAATGGCAGGCGAAAATGGTGGGGAAGTTGTCGCAGTTGGAACAGCAGAAGAATTGATGGTGAATCCAGATTCCATTACAGGAGCATACCTTAGCGGGAAAATGAAAATCCCTGTTCCAGAAGTTCGGAGAAAGCCGCAGGGTTATCTGACAGTAAAAGGAGCCTCGGAGAATAACTTAAAGAATATCAGCGTGAAGTTTCCAATCGGCGTATTTACCTGTGTAACAGGAGTTTCTGGTTCAGGGAAAAGCTCCCTTGTCAATGAGATACTTTATAAGAAGCTTGCCTGCGTATTAAACCGTGCAAGAATTAAACCAGGAAAACATAAAGATATTGAAGGAACAGAACAGTTAGATAAGATAATCAACATTGACCAGTCTCCGATTGGACGTACCCCGCGTTCTAATCCAGCCACTTATACAGGAGTATTTGACCATATCCGCGAATTGTTCGCTATGACAAAAGATGCCAAAGCAAGAGGATATGACAAAGGACGTTTCAGTTTCAATAAAAAGGGCGGCCGCTGTGAAGCCTGTGCCGGTGATGGTATTTTAAAGATAGAAATGCAGTTTCTTCCTGATGTATATGTACCATGTGAAGTCTGTCATGGAAAGCGTTACAACAGAGAGACATTGGAAGTAAAATACAAAGGCAAAAACATATTTGAAGTGTTAGATATGAATGTCGATGAAGCATGTGAATTCTTTGAGAGCGTGCCATCGATCCGAAGAAAGATAGAGACACTTCGAGATGTGGGACTTTCCTATATCAAGTTAGGACAGCCATCGACAACTCTTTCCGGTGGAGAGGCACAGCGAGTAAAACTTGCCACAGAATTAAGCCGCCAGAGTACCGGAAAGACAATATATGTTTTAGACGAGCCAACAACGGGACTGCACTTCGCAGACGTTCATAAACTAGTTGATATTTTGCAGCGGTTAACGGAAGGTGGCAATACAGTTGTAGTCATTGAGCATAACCTTGAAGTCATCAAAACAGCCGATTATATCATTGATATGGGACCAGAAGGTGGCGAAGGCGGCGGCACGATGGTGACTTGCGGAACACCGGAAGAAGTTGCTGCGGTAGAAAAATCTTATACTGGAAAATATCTGAAAAAATATTTGAATCCTGATTTGCCGCAGGCAAGGTAGACGAACTCAGGGAGATAAATAAAGCATATTTGTGACTTTAGTCGCAGCGTGTTGAATGTTCGCTTGAACGCGCTCACATTTAACACTTGTTCCGAGACCACAGATATGCTTTATTTATCTCCCTGAGTTCTGCTCGTTGGCAGCTTGGAAAATCAGTTTAAAAGATATTTTTCACAAATAGTTCCAGTCTCAATCTTTCAGAAGGACAATCCCCCGTAAAACTGCAATTGTCTGCGGCAAATCAGGATTAATCAGATTCTATTTCGTATGTAAATCCTGCATCAGTAATTGTTTTTATCGTATCAGAGATTCCCTGTCCATCTGCCGTGAGATAACCGGAGGCAAAGATAGAGTCTACGATACTGAGAAGTTCTTTTTCACGTCCTTTAAAGTAAACTTCTCTTCCGGCAGCACATCGGATATCGGATTGTGGAGCCATTAATCTGGCAAGGCACAGTACTTTCATACAGTAAGCTGGTGTGAGGACAGAAGTATCTGCATTTTCTAAAGGAGTCCCTGGAATTGGGAGAAGGAAGTTGATTGGCAGAGCCTCGGGCTGAATTTCACGAAGATCGAGGAGCATATCTACAATATCTTCCTTACTTTCACCCATACCGATAATACCGCCGCTACAAATTTCAAAACCAAGTCTTTGTAACATATGAATATTATTTACACGCTGTTCATAAGTATGAGTGGTACATATATTATGATAGTAGGAACGGCTGCTGTTTAGATTATGATTAATTCGGTCAAGACCGGCTTCTTTTAACATTAATGCCTGTTTTTCAGTAAGAAAACCGATGGAACAGCAAAGATGTGTTCCCTGCGCTTTCATAACACGAATTTTTTCAGCCAGTTCTTCTATTTCTTCATCGGTAAACTTCATTCCGCTAAGACCAATACAGTGTCTGGAAAGATGGTTATCATGCACAAATGCATTATCACTGTATAACTTTTCATCATTTACCCATTTATATTTTTCAATTTCTGCTTTTGAACGGCAAGACTGGGCACAATAAGCACAATTTTGAGAACAGTTTCCACTGCGGGCGTTTGTAAGAAGATGAATACTCACATGATTGCCTTTATATTTTTTACGAAGACTTCCGGCCATTTCCATAAGAAGAGGCATATCGTCTTCTGGAAGATTCATAATAGCGATGGCCTCCTCGCGTGAAAGAGAATATTCCTTATTTACATTTTTTGTTAATATATTTTTAATTGTGTCAATAGTTACTGCTTCACTCATAATGAATCCTTTCTTAACCTCACAAAATAGCTTCCAAAATGAAAGCACGATAATTCTTATTGCATTTTATTTCTAAAATTCTCTTATTTGTTACTGTAACATGGTAAAAAGATATTGTCAACCGTAATAAAAATTAAAGTTAACAATAAGATGTTGCTATTTAATTCATTAAGAACAGACGCCCGAGAAGAGATACCGATATCCTATATTTGTGACTTTAGTCGCTGCGGTTTAAATGCTCGCTTTATGCGCTCACATCTAAACCTTGCTCCGAGGCCACAAATATAGGGTATCGTATCTCTTCTCGGGCTGTCTTTGGCTGGATTTTGTTTGAATTAAATAGTAGTTGTGGAGATTTGGGGGAGAGGGCAGAAGTTTTCTGTTTACTCTAAAAATATTATGAATAGATGTTTTGTATTTAAATGGAAATGGTAATGAATGGATATTGATAACAACAGTCTGCTTTTTATTCTGAAATTATTGGAATATTGCTGAGATAACCATTAAAAAAGCTAAATCATCCCCCTGTTCCCAGTCATTCTCGAGTAAGCAGAAGACGTCAGCTTCTGTCCCCAAATCCCCTCATCTGTTTAATTCATCTTCTACAGCCACAGCACAGAAGCCATTGCCCCCAATAAGGCATATTTGTGGTCTCGGAGC
>ERZ1673747.1914-NODE-1914-length-18125-cov-5.260155_pt1 | contig 18125 bp, 19 predicted proteins | sample MGYA00580220_ERZ1673747 | MGnify/ENA primary metagenome ERZ1673747 (study PRJEB41218, sample SAMN15661769) | gut metagenome | host: Homo sapiens | place: Canada: London | collected 2015-08-20/2019-03-30 | study: EMG produced TPA metagenomics assembly of... | reverse complement strand
CGAACCATGTCGTAGGTAAGGGAGTTATCAAAGAACTTCGCAGACGCTATCCGGAATCTAATATCGTAGCGATCGATTTCGATCCGGGTGCAAGTGAAGTTAACCAATTGAATCGACTGAAGTTGATGCTTTCTACGGCGAATAAGAATTTGAATAAATAATTGGAGATTTAATACATCAGACGACGGTTACCCGGACCGGAATAAAAGTTAGGAATCCTCTACATTCACTGGAAAGGATTCCTAACTTTTATTCCGTGGGTATCGAATGCCTGAAGAATTAAATGGCGGAAGGTTACGAAAAAACCGAAAAAATGTAGCAAAAAAGAGGATGAATATCTGTCACTCAACTAAATGAGATTTGATATTTATCCTCTTTTTTCATCTAACAGTTGTCAAATGTATGCTATCAAGCAATAGTCAAATAGTTCTATTTTTCATACTACTTTCAAGCATACCACAAAGCTTGATTTTAATCCATTCCTTAGAATTTACCAGCCTGAGCTGCTTCCTCAACAGAAACTGTAGCCCCTTATTTTACTGACTTTCTAAGTCGTTTTGTTAGTTACCAGTCTGTTACTATTGACACTTTCTACTTATTTGTGCCGCTTAAGCGTGTGTAATGAAGCAGACGATACCAGCCGCCTTTAGTCTCTTTACCGTGGCTTCCGCGTTTTCCTTTTTAGTATAAGCGCCTACCTGTACTTTGTAAAGCCCATTAAGCAGCCTTACGAATACGTCCGTATGTCCGGTCTTCTTAATCTGCTCCGCCATAAGGTTAGCGCCTTCTTTTCTTCTGTAAGCCCCAGCCTGTACCCTGTAGTACTTTTCGGCATCCGCCCCGGCTGCTCCCGCTCCTTGGTTCTCCTGGCTCTCTGTCTTGCCGTCAAACTCTGTAAGCTTATACTGCTCGATAATCTCAATAAGTTTGTTTGCATATTCCGGGTCTGTCGCATATCCAGCAGCCTTAATAGCGTTGCAAGCCTTCTTATAGTCTGTTTCTCCGATTACTTCTTTATAGCGCTTATTTGCCTTCAAAAATGCGCTATGGTCTGTAACGGATTCTTCCCAGCTATCATAAGCGCGGAAAGCTTCGCTTTTCACGGCTACCAGATTTACCCCGTCGTAGCACTCTTTTGTATCTTTGCAATATACTTTACCCTTCCAGGACTTTGTAGCCTTAATTCCGAAAAGGGCTTTACCCTCTGCGGCAAGCCCGGACGTTCCCCAGCCCGTTTCCGTGATAGCCTGGGCGATTGTCAAACTTGCCAGCACTCCGCTTTTCTTCATATCAGCGGACGCAAGCGCGCCCACTGTTTTAATAAAGTTTTTCTGTTCTGTATTCATATCGAAGCCCCCTTATACAGTCGTCAAGCTTGCTACAGCTACCCAACTGTTGATTCCCTTAAGCTTTGCTTCCTGTACTCCTTTATTTGTCTGTACCTTGTCTACCGTGTGTCTTTTGCCGCCTAACTGTGCCGCCGGGACTGCTTTTCCTCTAGTTGAAGACAAGCCGCCATATACCGCACCGCTCTTAATCGTAACAATGCTTCCGGCTTTAATTTCCTGTGTTGCCGGGCTGCTTCCCGCTTCCTGGCTGCCTTTCTTTAACCCGAACTGTGTAGCGATTGCATTAGCTACGGCTGCTGCAATCTGTGTCTTTTTAGCTGCGTATGCGCTCATATCGTCCTTATCGTCGATAAAGCACACTTCCAGCAGCGCGGAAGATACGCCCGCCGCCTTCGCTCTGTAGATTACTGTAAAATTCGTTCTCTTAACTCCGCGGTTCTTAAAGCCCAGGGCTGCGATACTCTGTACAATCTTCGTTTCTACCCCTACGGTCTTTTCCGCTGTAGTAACGTAGATTTCCGTACCTGTCGTCCGTCCGTTTCCTTTAAGGTCTGCTGCCCCGGAATTAAAATGGACTTCCAGTACATAACCATAGTTTCCGAAGTTAACCGCCAGTTTTCCGGCTTTTGCGTCTTTGTATGCGTTTCTTTCCGTCGGGTATAAATCCACCTGGGCGTATGCGCTCAAAGTCTTCTTAATTTCCTCGACCATGTAAATAGTCTCGTCTGCTTCTTTTCCGAACTGTGATACAGCGCCAGGGTCGCCCGCTCCGTGTCCGCTAATAAGTAAAATCTTCATGTTTCTTATGCTCCCTCTGTGATTTTTCTTAAAATGTCGTCTTCTGTATCTTCATCCGAAACCGTAACCGTATTATACACATAGTCGTATAAGCTGCTGTTGTCTTCCAGCATTTTCTTAAACTTTACTAACGCTTCCTCTAACAGTTCGTCGTATTTTTCTTCTGTTAAAAATAATGTGATAACCGGGAATCTTTCTGTAAGCCAGTCCCATACCATAGCCCTTTTTACCTGTCCGGTCTTCCGCTTTAATTCCTTTTCCGCTTCCGTAACCATATACAGCAGCGCGATTCTTATTTTATCTAACTGCTGCTGCGGCGTAAGCTTCAAAAAGCGTAATACTGCATATACAGTAAGTCCCAGCAATGCAAGCATAATTACAAAAATTACCCAGTTTTCAAGAATCATTTTCAAAGTTTCCATACTTCGCACCTCTAAAAGTTTTGTATTTCCGTTGGTTCTAACGCTTCGTCTATAAGTGCTTCTGTTTTATCTTTCATCTTTTGTATGGTTCTTTCTTTGATTTCTTCCGCCGGGTTTTCTTCTCCCATGTCGATAAGCTTTTTTATCATGCCTAGCTGTATCTTAATGCCATTTTCAAGCTGTACCGCTTTCAAATACCATATTACAGCAGCGCCGAACACGCCCCCGGCTGTCGGAATTATGTAAGTAAATACTTCTGTAGGCTTTTCGTTCCATGAAAATATAAGGGCTACTATGCAAGTGCATACAAATATTGAACCAGTACTTAAAACTACCTTTTTCTTAAATTCCCGCTTCTTTGCTCTCACTGTGCGCTTAAGCCTTCCAGGTCTTTAATTCTATGGTTTGCTACTTCCTGTTTTTCATCAAGTACCGCCTGGTCTTTTTCTAATTTGTACACCCTTTCTACTACGTTGTTGTGTTTGTCTAATTTTGCTTCGATATAATTAAGTCTGGTCTTAATCGTCCCGTATATCGCGCCGATAGACACCCCGTACACAACTAACTGAATAAGTAAACCTATCCAAAATTCACTACTCAAGCCTTACTAACTCCTTCCTACGGCTCTAACATCCGTTCCAGGTCTTCGTGACCTTCTTTTATGTCTTCTATCATCATTAGTAACTGCTTGTCTTCGTCTTCCATGCTCCTATAGTTCTCTAATTCTTCCAGCAGCAGCCTATTTACTTCTGCCAGGTCTGCTATTATGCTGCTCTGTACCTCTACTACGTCCAGGTCGTAACGTGCTACGTTCGTAGCCTGTACTTCTCCTTCTTCCCTCTGGCTTCTGATTCTGTTAATTATCCGGCGTAATACTGCCATTGCCTATTAACTCCTTTTTCTTAATTTCTGCTTCTATTTGCCCTTTAATCTTCATGCGTAGCCTGTAAGTGTCCGCGTGTTTCGCGTGTCCTTCCCAGCTTGCATATTTCATAAGCAATTTTTCTTTTGTTATTTTTCCGCTTCTGTAGGCTTTGATAGTTGCCCTAATATGTTTAGGGCTACGCTTCCTTATCTTCCGGTAATCTTTGTAAATACGATACCCGCAAAAATCAAAGCCGTTCTTAGCGTTGATTATCTGCGTTTTCGGATTTAAGGTAAGCTTAAGCCGCGCGCCTAAAAATGCGTCTATCTTTTGTAACACTTCCACCAGGTGTTCCCGGCTATTGCTAACTATTGCAAAATCATCCATGTAGCGTTTATACTTATCTTCCTTCAATTCGTGCTTTACGAAGTTATCTAATTCATTTAATACCAGGTTTGCGAAAAGCTGGCTTAATAGGTTTCCCACCGGAAGCCCTCGCCCGTCTTCCCCGTAGCTGTCGATAATATAGTAAAGCAGCTTTAATAGGTCTTTATCTTTGAAAATCCCGCCTAATATTTGCTTTAGTACTTCGTGGTCTACACTGTTGAAATACTTGTGTATATCCGCTTTTAATATATAAACCTGTTCCCCTTCAAAAGATAGGTTTCTTATACACTCCTGGGCGTAATCTGCCGCTTTGTGCATACCCTTATCTGTTCTGCAGGCGTAGCTATGATAGTAAAACCGTCTTTCTACAATCGGTTCTATTTTATTGTTTATCATGTGCTGTGCTACTCTGTCCCTAAATGGTAGCGCGTATATGTCCCGCTTCTTCGGTTCATACACTACAAAGCGCCGGGCTTCCCCTTGTCGGTATGTTCCGGCTTCCAGGTCTGCCACCAGGTCGTATAATTCTTCTTCCAGGTTATCCGTGAACCTTAACACTTCTTCCCGGTATCTTTTGCACTTTCGCGCCTTCCTGTATGCGTCTTCCGCATTTTCAAAGGTCGCTATATCCTTTATTCCTATGTTACTTCTTTTCATCTTCTGCCGTTTCCGCTTCCGCCCTTCGCTCTCGCTACTAACCGGAAGCGTCCTTTTTTATGTTTGCCTGGTAGTCCCAGGACGGGCTATACGTTCTGACTATATGTAAATAGTCCTTGCTAGTAAGCCATAGCTTGCTAAGTCTGAAAAGTTCATAAGTCACAGCCGAAGCGCGCGCCAATGTTAGCGTTGACATTCCAGGGGTAATTGTTACAGTTGACAGCGCGGCAGCCAGCGATAACGCCGTTGTTCCAGTTGCCACCCGCGAGAAGGCGAAGCAACGTATAGCCCATATTCTTAACTTTGTACTGATTTAATGAAGCCGCCTAACATTTTTCCTATTTCCGTTAATTTCTTCGCGGCTACTCCGTATGTATGCCCGCTTATGTACTCCTGGTCGTAGGCAATTCTGATATAATACCGTAAAATCACTAATTCTACGTCCGCGTCGTATAAAAGCTTTTTCTTCGTCGTGCTTTTCCCGGCTCTAATGATGTACCGTAAAATATCCATGATACAATTTTTAGTATCTTTCTGTAGCGAAAACTTTTCACTTTTCGGATATTGTCTTAGCACCGGGTATATGTACTTTATAAAATCGTACAGCTTTTCTTGTATCTCTAAATTGCTTTTCATATAATCGCCCTTCCTCTGATTTGCGATTATATCACAGCTATTTTGTTTTGTGTCGCCGTTCCTCATTGTTTCCTATATCCTGGAAATTTACCTTAAATTTTTACCGCGTGTGCGGGCTTCCGCCCGCACAAAACAGATTACAGACTGTCACAGCCGAAGCGCGCGCCAATGAAAGCGCCGACATTCCAGGGGCAAATGTTACAGCCGACAGCGCGGCAGCCAGCGATAACGCCGTTGTTCCAGTTGCCACCCGCGAGAAGGCGAACAAGTCCGTAAGTTCCTTCTGTGTATGCCTGTCCGTTTCCAGTGCCTAATACGTCCTTCCAGCTCCAGGACTGTGTACCGTCGTATCTGTAGCTTAATTCGTCCAGCCATTCCCACACATTACCTACGCAATCTACGCAACCGATAGCAGATACAGCATTAACTACTTTACCTGTCGTAGTTCTGGCGGTATTCGTTGTAGCCGCCCAGGCGTTCGTATTATTGCCGTCTGCTCCCTGTGGGCTGCCGTATGCTGCTTGCTGCCATTCCGAATAAGATAACAAGCGCTTACCGGATTTTAAGCCCAGGTCGATAAAGTCATAGCTGTTATGTCCTTCCGTTCCTGTAAGCGGTGTTGTATTGTACGCTGATTTCACGCCGCCTACTCCATTGCTGGACGCTAAGTAAATATCCACCCACAAGCCGCCGCCAGCGTATACCATGCCTTCCGGGCTGCATTTCGGGCGGTGCTTTAACGTCCATACAGAACGTGGAACGATACCGGACGCTACATTGGATTCCCAGCCGCTGCCTTTCTCCGCTCCGGCAGTATTGATAGGAATAAGCTTACTGCTTACCTGTCTAACCCTTCCATAATGGAAGCCGCCGATTTTACGGCTTGTCTCTGCATTGTAGCCGTCCGGGTATGTGCTGTTAAGACTGATTTTGTATACTTCGTCCAGGTCTTCGCTGCCAGGGTCACAAATATAAACATAGTAATCTTTTCCCACCACAAACGCACTACCAGCGTCCAGGTTTCCGGTACTAAGTACTGTAGCGTCCGTTTTGAATACTCCTGTACTTCCGACCGTAACCACACACCCAGCCGTTACCGTAAGTGACGTAAGCCCGGAAGCGGTTAAATATTCCGCCGAAGGTGTTACCAGGTCGCCAATATTTGCCATTTTCGCAACCGTAAGTTTTGCCCGCGGGTCTTTGTTAATAAAATCATTACTTAAAAATCTACTCATATCTTGCTAACACTCCTTTGATACTGTCTAATTCTCCCTGGGTAATTCCCAAAGTGTCTAAGATATTTACCGGGCTTTCTACCCCTACTTTTTCTGCTGTTGTTTCCAGGTCGGCGTTAACTCCTATTACCGTCTTCTTTTCCTCTTTTGCTTCTCCCGTGTCTTCTCCCCGGCTCTGCTGCTCAACCGCTACATGCTCTACGCTTTTAATTGTGTATTCCTTGCCTTCACACAATACCTTAGCGCCCTTTTCCGCTTCTGCCAGATAGTTAGTAGTAATGTATCTTTTGTCCTCTGAAATTTCGACTACCGGAACAAAGATATACTTTTCTTCTTCGATTCCGTTAATCACTTCCCTTAACTCTGCTGCTTCCAGTGTGCCAGCCTGTACCATTCCTAACAGGTTATAAATGTCTTTCCCTGTTCCTATTACTTTAGGCATATTCCGCATAATCTCCCGCCTTCCTTATTCCGTTGTTTCGCTTAAGTACCCGCTTCCTAAGTATGATTTATCTAACCACGCTTCTTCCGCAAAATCGTTAAGCTTATCAATATTGTTATAAATGTCCTCTATTAGTCCTTTGTAATTCTGCGCCTGGGCTGCTGCTGCCGTCGCTACCTTTACGGCTTCCTGGCTGGCTGCTGCCGCTGCCGTTGCTTCTTCCTTAACCTGGTTCGCGATTCCTATAGTATCGTTTGCCGTTTTCATAGCTGTAGCAGCTAAAATAGTCGCTTCTTCTACGGTATCTTTTGATTTTTCCACTTCTTGTAATGCGTTTATGATTGCCTTGTACTCTATCGTACTGGCTATCTTATCGCCTACGATTACCGCCGTATCTACCTTTATATTAAAAGTCCAGGAAGCTATATAGCTTTCCTTTTCGTAGACGCTTATAGCGCACTCTGCATATCCGGCGGCGGCTGTCATTTGTTCGGTAATCTCTGCTGTTATCAGATTTTCGACGTAAGTACAATCGTTTAAGATTTCTTCCCCGTCGGACTTCCTACACTCAATCCTTACTTTTGCCCCTTCCGGCATTTCGTAAGGTTCGCCGTCATTCAGCAGCACTACTAACAGGTTTCGCGTTTCACTATCAAACTGTTTAACCCTTATAGTCTTTTCTACGCTGTGACGGGCGAAGTCAAATACTAGCCTTCCTACTACCACTTTGCACCGTCCTTACTCGCTCAAATAGCAATTATTTACATAAGACAAGTCTAACCAGGCTTCGCTACTTTGTCCCGCCTGTATGCTTGCATTGTCGTATAGTTCCTTAGTTAATTCGTAATAGTGTTGTGCGTTTTCGCCCCCGGCTGCTGCCGTTTCCGCCGCTGCCTGGGCTTCCTGTGCCTTCGTACTGGCTGTCCCGGCTGCCGTCTCTGCTTTTCCCTGGGCTGTTTCCGCCGCTCCCCTGGCGCTGGCTGCTGCCTGCGCCTGTTTTGCCGCCGTACCGGCTGCCGTCTCTGCTTTTCCTTTGGCTGTGGCGGCTGCTGCCTTAGCGTTCTCTGCCGCTGTCTGGGCTGCTTCCGCCGCTCCCCTGGCTGTCTCGGCTTTTCCCTGGGCTGTTTCTGCCGCCGTTCGGGCTGTGGTGGCTGCCTGGGCTTCCTGGGCTGCCGTCCCCGCTGCCGCTTCCGCTTTTCCCTGGGCTGTTTCCGCTGCCTTCCTGGCTGTGGTAGCTTTACCTTCGGCTGTTTCTGCTTTTCCCTGGGCTGTCTCTGCTGCCGTCTTTGCGCTGGCTGCTGCCTGTGCCTGTTTTGCCGCCGTACTAGCTGCCGTCTCGGCTTTTCCCTGGGCTGTGGCGGCTGCTGCCTTAGCGTTCTCTGCCGCTGTCTGGGCTGCTTCCGCCGCTCCCCTGGCTGTCTCGGCTTTTCCCTGGGCTGTTTCTGCCGCCGTTCGGGCTGTGGTGGCTGCCTGGGCTTCCTGGGCTGCCGTCCCCGCTGCCGCTTCCGCTTTTCCCCGGGCTGTTTCCGCTGCCGTCTTTGCGCTGGCTGCTGCCTGTGCCTGTTTTGTTGCCGTACTGGCTGCCGTCTCTGCCTTTCCCTGGGCTGTGGCGGCTGCTGTCTTTGCTGCGGTAGCTACCTGGGCTTCCTGGCTGGCTGTCCCCGCTGCTGTTTCTGCTTTCCACTGGGCTGTTTCTGCTGCCGCCTGGGCGTTGGCTGCTGCCTGGGCTTCTTTAGCTGCCGCGTCTGCATGTTCTCCCGCTGCCGTTGCCTGTGTTGTTGCTACTCCGGCTGCTCCCTGGGCTTCCTTCGCCTTACTTTCCGCCTGGGCTGCATATTCTCCGGCTGCTGTCTTTTCCTTTTCGCTTCCGGTCTTTGCCGCTTCTGCTGCCGCCGCGTATTCCTTAGCCGCTGTCGCCTGGGCTGCCGCTAAAGATACCTGGTTACTTGCCGCTTCCGCCGCTGCCTGGGCTTCCTGTGCCTTCGTACTGGCTGTCCCGGCTGCTGCTTCCGCTTTTCCCTGGGCTGTTTCCGCTGCTGTCTGTGCGCTGGCTGCTTCTTTCGCTGCCTTTTCCGCTACTTCCTTCGCTGCTAAAGCCTGGCTATTTGCCCCTTCTATAGAAGCTGTCGCCCGCTGTATGCTGCTGCTTGTCTTATCAAAATAGTTTTCTAAGAAGTTCCCTAACTCTACTTCCTCGTTTTCTTTTGTTATACAATTCCATTTGATACGGATACAGCGCGCTTTTACCTCTATCTTTATCCCTTTGTGTCTACAGGTTATCGTATCGCCTACTTCTACGCTTTCCAGTTGCTTATACTCCGCATACTCTACCGTATTTGCCAATTCCACCATATTAACTGTGTAATTAACCGTAGGGTCGTCGATTCCTTTTTTATATTCCTCGTTACAGGCTTTTACAAGCGCTGCCCTTAATGCTGTTAAATTAGCGTAGCCCGTTTCCCCTTCGCTACAATCTTCCTGCAGCTTAATATCGTCAAAGTTTATTACAGCGCCTTTTACCTCTGCATAGCTTCCTATTTTGGGGCTGTCTACCCACGGTTCCGCCCCTTCCAGGACATACCCGTTATAAGCTACTGGAATAATTCTTGTTACTACGTCTTCGTCGCTTACGCTTTCTTCTATCGCTTCCAGATTATGCCCGAACTCTGCCCTTACGCCTTTGTCGCTTCCAATCTGTCGCATAATATATACGTCGTAATTATCGTACAGCCGTTCCCCGCCCCAGCGGTTTATAAAGCTGTTTTCGTCGTCGCCCGCTATTGCTTCTACTATGTTCTTCCGTACATAATAAGCCGTATTCGCTGTCGTTATATCACTGTGGGGCGTAAACTTCGTCCCGCTAAATATAATATCAAGCGCCTGTTGTCCGTTTTTGTTTGTTGGGCGTACATCAACCAGGTAGTTTCCTAAGTTGTCGTAGTATATATGCCTTGCGTATACTGTTACTTCGTCGTCGCTCTTTTCTCTTTTGTAGATTCTGAATAGCTGTTTATCTGAATATGGCGTAGGTGCTGCTATAACATTATCATTAACCAGGTATTCCCAGCGCCCCAGGTCGTCGTATTCGTGGGTTAGTTCTATCTGGCAGATTCCGTCTAACCCCCATTCAAAGATACATTCTAAGGGCGTAAGCGTTATATCTCCGTTCTTCTGGTAATTTGTATTAGTACTTCTATATACCTCTATCATAATTCCCGCCAGTTAGGGACTAACACCACCTTAAAGCCCTCTGTGTATTTAAAATTATTATCCCCTTCCTGTAAGTAAAGCCCTTCGTACTTCCCGGTAAGTGCCGCGTTGCTAATCTCATTCGCTGCGTTGTAGCATATTTCTAACTTCGTATCTATGTTTAGCTGCTCTGTCACTTCTGCCGTTACCTGGTTTCCGTTTACTTCTAAGGTTATTTCTCCATTGCCGTATATCTTATATACTGGCTGTGATTTCATGTAGGGGTTATACAGGTATTCCCCTATTTCTTTTTCGTCCTGTCCGTCTACCCGATACATATAACTTTCACAAGTGAAAACAATTTCAAATTTCCCCTTGCGCTTCGCCGTTCTTTCCGTATCACTCATTACCGCCTTTTTGACTTTATAGTAATACTCCGGGTCGTCGCTAAGTATCAGCCTGTTATCTTTCCCGCTGTACAGCCACTTTTTTACTTTTCGTAAGTCCTGCGCCCATACGTCCGGTGTCTTCGATACAAAGTTAAAGCTTATCGGTATTTCTATATCTTTGTACGTCTTCTTATCCCTGTGTAACTCCCCGTCGCGTCCTTCCACCTTAATAGTGTCGTACTCCCGTTCCGGTACAGGGATAGTAGGGCGGCTTATTACGCTTAACCCTACGTCCTTGCATGATTCGCCATTATAGAAAATGTGGAATGTTGCCCGCATTATGCCGCCCCTTTCGTCTTATCCTTATCGTTCTGGTCTTTTGTGATTCCCTTAACTACTTCTTTCTTCACTTCCTTAGCAATTACTTTTTTGTCTAAGGTCGTTGTATTTGTGGTATATACAATAACTGTAATATCCCTATCCTTTGCAATTTGCTTTGTGCTTACCTCTCCGCCGATAGTAGAAATTTTAGCCGTATTCTTTACCGCCGTTACCGGGTTAACCTCTGCCGCTACCTTTGTTGTCATGCCCTGTAATTCTTCTTTCAAGTCACTCTGTAGCGTTGGCATTTCTGCCGTAATACCTACCCCGATACCTTGCGGTATCATCTTACCTACTAAATCCCTAAACAGTCTTGACGGCGAATGAATACCTAAAGCGTCCTTTGCTCCGTCTAATAAGCTTTTTGCCAGGCTCTTAACCTTTCCGGTCAGCCAGTCCCAACCGCTGCTTATTCCGTTCCATATTCCCGAAACAATATTACTTCCTATCTCCGCCATTTTGCCAGGCAAGCTACTTACACCGTTTACCACAGCGTTATACAGCCCCTTAGCTGCTTCCGTTCCTTTTGCCGCTAACTGTGTTCCCCAGTTTACGACTTGCTGTACAGCTCCTACAATAGCGTTCCAGACCTTACCCGGCATTTGCGACAATGTAGTAATTGTCTGATTCAGTAAGTTTGTTGCTGCTGTTACCGCCCGGCTTCTCATTTGTTCGCCCCAGGTCGTTACTTTCTGTACCGCACTTATGATAGCGTTCCAGATTTTACCCGGTAACTGCTGCATGAAGCTAACCACATTTGCTATAAGCTGGGTCGTTTTTGTTACCGCCTGGGTCTTCATATTCTCGCCCCAGGTCGCTACCTTCTGTACCGCGCTTATAATAGCGTTCCAGATTTTGTCCGGTAACTGCTGCATGAATATTACGACACTGTTTACAAATTCCGGTATTTTCGTCGTAGCCCAGGTGTATAAATCAATTCCGAATTTTATAATATACCCCAGACAAAAACCGATAACATAAGCGATTTTGTTAGGCAGTTCTGAAAAGAACGTAACCACATTTGTTACAAGCTGGGTTATTCCTTCTTCTGCTGCCGTTCTAAGTCCTAACGCCCACTCGCGTATAGCGTCTACAGTACTTATAATAGCGTTCCAGATTTTGCTAGGAAGCTGCTGTAGGAATGTAACCACGCCATTAAAGGCGGCTTCGATTTTTGCTACAATATTCGCCAGAAATTCGATTACCTTTGCGAAAGAATCCGGCAGCGTCTGGGTGAAAAATTTCACGATTGCCGTTACCACAACTTCAATAGCATTTTTTATTTTTCCCCACACATTCGCGATAGCTGCCCTTGCGTCTTCGTTCGTAGCAATAAAGGTAACAATAGCAGCCACAAGCCCGGCTACCAGCGTCACAATTAAAATAATCGGGTTAGCGTTCATAGCTGCGTTCATAGCCCATTGTGCTATAGTAGCGCCTTCGTTTGCCAGTTTGAACGCCTGGAACGCTGATACTACACCCTGGATAAGCGAAGCCACTTTAAACGCTGCGAACCCCGCACCGATTCCGGCTAATACGCTTACTATCGCGTCGCCGTTATCTGCAATCCAGCCCAGCCCTTCCAGAAGTGTAGGCAGAACAGCCGCCACTATTTCGCTTGCTTTTTCTACCATATTTCCGAAGCCTGTAGCTATCTTCTCTAATGCTCCGCTTAAGCTGCCGTCCGTTAAGTCGGTCTGTAGCTGCCCGATAACTTCCGTTATATTTTCTACCGCGTTCGTAAGTGGTGTTTTGAATTTCTCATAAGCTGCGATTCCTAAGCCTTCTAGCCCGCTTTTCAGTATCGTAACTTTTCCCTGTAAATTATCGTTCATTGTAGCCGCCATATCTGCCGCTGCACCGTCACAGTCTGAAATATAGCCGCTTAACTCGTCGAAGCGCGCGCCGCTGTTTGCCAGCAAAGCGTTTACGCTCTTAAGGTCTACTTTATTGAAGATACTATTAAGTACTTCTGTCTGTTCTCCCTGGGTCATTGTTCCCAGGATTCCGTTAAGGTCGTTAAAGGTTTCATTTAACGGGCGCATGTTCCCGTTTGCGTCGAATACCTGTAAGCCCAGCGCTTCCATTTGCTTTTTAGCTTTATCTGTAGGCGCTGTAAGGCTTAGAATTACATTTCGTAACGCTGTTCCGCCTTCTGCTCCCTTTACGCCGTTATCTGCGAAAATACCTAAAACGGTATTCATTTCGACCACGCCGCCCGCCAGGTTCTTAGCAGTTCCGCCTACCGTTAGAATCGCTTCACCTAACTGCTGTACGCTTGTATTACTTTTCTGCGAAGTCTTCGCCATTTTGTCAACGAAGCCTTCCGTAGTCCCGGCTGCGTCCCCTAGTGCGCTCATGCTATCCGTAACCATATCGGAAGCTGTCGCTAAATCCATTCCCCCGGCTGCTGCAAGGTTAAGGACTGTCTTTTTGTCCTTAACCGTTTCGTATGTAACGTCCGGGTGTTCCGCTTTTCCGCAATAGTACCAGCTAAATTCGTACTTGCCGTTCCCCTGTTTTGCCCGGAAGCCTAACGCTACTTCTTTTGCCTTATCCCCTTCCGCTTTTGCCAGGAAGCCGTATTTATAAAGAGTATCAAACAGTAACGCATAGTCTCCCGGCGTTAATCTGTTTACCTCTAATTCGATTTCTGTTTTTTCGTATGTCTCTACGGTGTCTTCTACCTCGTCGTCGCTGTAGGTATACTCGACGCTAAAGGTATCTTTTACTGTTGCTGCGATTGCCTTAGCAAGTCTTACGGGTACTTCCGCCGCGTATACGTCTTCATCGTTCGTTGTGACTGCTGCTACGCAAATGTCTTTTAAGCCTACCAGGCGGCTTCTGGTAATGGTTTCTTTATTTTCCTTTACTGTTGCCATGTTTTATTTTTCTCCTTCCACATTCATAGAAAAGTAAAAGCGCGCTGCTTTATGGTAGATTCCTGTTTCTACTTCGTACTGGTCGTTTCCGGTAAAATAGGTAAAGCCCGCCTTTTTCAGCAGCTTCTTAACCTTCTTTTTCAGCTTAAAGCAGTCTTCTTTACTCCATATATCAACCTGTATGTAATATTCTTCGTTTTCGTTTGTGTCTTCACTAAAATCTATATCTTCATCACTCATAAAATAAAATGTTATGTGTGTATCGTTTATATCCTGGTTATACCAGCCTTCTTCCGTGTGTACCCCTGTTATCCCTATCACTTCCGCTATAAATGCGGTTAAGTCCAGGTCTTCACTGTTGGGGTATTCCGCCAGAACTCTATTAAGCTGTTCTTTTTCTTCTTCGCTCAAAAGTGCCATGCTTATTCCCCCAGCTTTTCTTTTAATGTCTTTTCGTATTCTTCTTCTGCAATTTCCTTTAGTGCCTGGTATGTCGGTCTTGCTGCGTCTAACATAAAATGTTTAGGCTTGTGCATGGTCGTACCCCATTCATGGAATTTCATATAAAAGAACGGAGAAGTATCGCCCCTGTCCCATCCCACCAGTTCTCCATAATTCCCGCTTTGCGTCGTTCCCTTCTTCGGTACATTGTCCGCCGCGTGCTGTCCGGTTCTGCTGCCTTTTCTGCCGGATTTCATAGGGTTACTGCTGTATGCTTTCTTCCGTATCTGTCCTTCCGCTTCCTGTAAGCCGATTTCGCCAGCCCGTTTTATGATTTTCTTGTTTAGTGCCTTTAGTTCTGATTCCGTAGAAAGTCTTTCTATTTCCTTCTGCATTTCATTCAGCCCTAAAAACTCCATTGAAATATCAAAACTCATACTATTTCCTGTGCCTTTATCACGATTTTTCTACGGTTATACTTTCCGTAGTCTGCCGCGATAATGTTAAACATCCTTTCGCCCCATTTAACCCGGTATTCCTTTGTATTTAAGGCTTCCAATTTTAAGCAAAACCTGGTTTCAAAATTTACTACGTTTTCTAATTTTGCTTCCAGGGCGCTATATAACTCTTTTCCGTACAGGCTCTTTACATCACACCAGCACTTATGATAGTCTTCCCAGGTTTCTACTGGTCTTCCTTTTTCTACTGTCTTTTTACGCTTTTGAATTACTAAATACATAATCACGCCCCCACATTCGCCAGCTTGTCTAATATGGTTTTTGTGATATTATCGGTTTTCGTGTTACTTCCTACCGTAGTAGAACGCACTTCGTACATATCGCTTACGATTTTCTTTAGAAGAAGGGCGGCGATTCTCCGCCCTTTTTCGTATTCTTCGTCGTTTTCATAGTTCGCCTTATCCTTATATCTAGTGCCTACGCAACTATCTATATAGGCTTCGGCTGTCAAAATAAGCCCGCTTATTTCCTCGTCGTCTTCGTCGTAGCTTACCCTTAAATAGTTCTTCGCCTGTTCAAGCGTTAATAATTCTGCTGCCATTTCCTACCCCTTCCGGGACGCATTAGGCAGCCGGGGTAAATTCTACCTTGAAGTCTGCCCTGTCGTCCAACTTCTCACAGTCAAAGCGTTCCTGTACCTTAAGTGCTGTTTCGTCAGATTCAAAGAATACAGACTTATCTGTAGACACTGTGTAGCCCTTTCTCTCAAAGAACTTAACCAGCGCATACAGGTTAACTACATAAAATACTACCTTTCCGGTCGCGCTTGCTGTTACCGCTTCGTCGCTCAAAGTGATAAGCTGGCGGTTCTGGAAGTAGTCTTTACCGTTTACGGTCTTTACTAAATCCAGGTTTCTACCGTTCTTATCTTCCTGGGACTGCAAATATACATAACCTGTAAGGTTTGTGATAACTACAGTCTTTGCGCGAAGTGTCGGTAATACGCCGTCGATTACCTTTTTAACCCCGCGCCAGTCTGTCACGCCTGTAGACTTGTCTGTAGCGTTGTCCTCGACAATCTGTAAGATTTCGTCGTTTTCGCTGTTAACGCCAGCTTCCGCAAAATCCGGCTTAATAACATCCTGGATGATATTAACAGCTTCGTCTTCCTGTAAGTCGTTGGCAATCGGAACTAACGCGCCGTAGTTCTCGATATTGTAGCTAATATCCTGCGTGTTAGCTGCTTCCCCTGTCAACTTAGTACCAGATTTATACTTAGTAAGCTTCTTTCCGCCAATCTTTGCAAACGGCATTTTTCCATGATTGGAAGTAGCGCGTACAATGTGGCAATGTTCCTTAAGGCTGGGGAAGCCTTCACGCAATACCTGGATGTCATTAACGAACTGCTCCGGCAGAATCGCGGCGTTGTTGTCAATGGTTACGGCTGCTCTTTCCTCGTCCGTAAGTGCTTCTTTGCCCTTAAGCGCAAATTTTACAGCTACTCTCAACTCGCTTACTGCGGAAGCTGTACGCTTTTCTTCCTTCTTGCGCTTCTGTCCTCTTAATTCCTCTTTTTCCTCGTCGTCTTCTGCTTCTCTTACAGCAAGCAATCTCTGTAATCTTCTTTTTTCCTCTAACGCCGCTTCTGCCTTATCCGCGTCGCGGCTTTCCAGGTAGCCGTTAATCTCCTCTGTTTTCTTTCCGATTAACTCTCTGATTTCCTGTACTGTCATTTTTTAAAACTCCTTTTCGTTTTCTTCCCTAAGCTGCATAAGCCGGGCTTCCATTTTTAATTTTTCTAATCTCTTTTCTTCTTTTGCTTCTTCTTTTACCTTCTCAAAGCTTCTACAGCTAATTTCTGAACTGTCATAAGCGGGGAAGGTGCAAGGGCTTACTTCCAGCAGCACCGCCTTTACTACGCTTCTTTTGTAAATTTCTTCGCCTTCATGTACTACTTTACTCCACCTGTCTTCCTGGCAGATAAAGCCGAAGCTGCTACCGTCTACATCCCCGCGCTGTACGCTCTCTTTTACGTCATTTCCCCAGGTATTGTTAGGTAAATCAATGTCATACGCTAACCCTGTGGTATCTGCCGTATTGAAGCGTAAAGTATCGGTTTTTGTGCTTCCTAACGGTCTGCTTGTGTCGTGATTCCATAAGGCTTTTATCTCTTTCCCCACTTCCTTACAGCTATTTAAGCTTTCGTCGAAGCAGCCCGCCGCGATTTCCTCTAAATATTTGTCGCCCCAGCGGTCTACTATCAAAACAGGGGTATTGTATTTAACTGCATATCCGCCGATTGTCCGGCTGTCTTCTCCCTCTGCTGCCGCCCTTACTTCCAGGGCGATTCCCTGGCACTTCCGGCAGTAATTACGAATTTCCGGGCTTTCTCCTTCCGTTCCTCTATTCGTTGGCATTGCTCCCGCTCCCTTCTTCTTTTTTGCCTATGTCTTTTAGCTTCAAAACTCCGGCATTTACTATTAGTTCGTCCCCGTCCGGCAGCTTTTGGCGCTGTAGTTCTAGCCTGGCTTCGTTCGGGGTGTAGATTCCGTTAGAAACATAAGCACAAAGTATTTTCTGCTGTGTTTCTGCCGAAGTCCTCAAAATCACGTTCGTATTAAAACGTGCTTTGTAGCCCTTGTCCCGTTTCTCTTTTGTTAATGCGCTCCATGTAGTTTCCTGTTCTATGGATTCAAACAGTATTAACAGTGTGTCAATTAAAAAGCTTAATTGCTGCTGTTCCAGGGAATTATTATTAGTGTCCTTAAGGTCGTTAAGCTGGTGCATTTTGATACCAAAAAGCGCCGCTATCTGGCTTATAGACATTCTTCTAATCTGTTCGTACTGCGCGTCCGCCAGTGACAAATTGATAGGCTGCACACTAAAGCCCGCCGGGACTGTAAAAATACGTTTTCCTTTGCTGTAAAGCCGCCCGAATTTCTCTTGTGTCTTCCTTAACTCTTTTTCGTCCTTAATGTCAGACGTAAGCTGTACTACCAGCTTATTAGTAAGCCCGTTATCGTACAGCGTATTAAGGTAATTCTGCGCCTTTATCTGCCCTTCTATCGTGCCTTTCACAATTTCCCTAATCGGTTTTGTGTTGATTCCGTCCATTGTAAAACCCTTGAATATAAGCAAGTCTTCATAAAAGCCAGATTCTGTAAGGCTGCTGCCTACAATCCTGTAATCTACTAAAACCTTGTGCCTAAGCTTCGATTTTAATAGCCCCGCGTCGTCTACCGTGATTCCTTCCACCGTACACGGGTACAGCGCTTCTATTTCTCCGTTTCTTCCGTACTGCTTCGCAATCGCGCTAATACCTTCGTGCTGCCTGGTGGCTTCTACCGCCTTCCACATGTCAATAGCTGTCATGTATGGGTTAGGGCGAAGGCTTAACAGTTCGTTTAGTCTTTCTTCTGTTGCCCTTCTTATTCCGTTTTCTGTGTCTTGCACCAGGTAAAGCGGCGTTTTTGCTACCGCTTCCGATAACTGCTTAATACATGTAAAGTACGTCGCTTCCCTCATAGCTGCCGCTGGCTGCTCTGAATCTATCCCGAATACCTTTAGGAATATCTTTTCTTCATCCGTAAGCGT
>ERZ1673747.1842-NODE-1842-length-18895-cov-7.980998_pt1 | contig 18895 bp, 17 predicted proteins | sample MGYA00580220_ERZ1673747 | MGnify/ENA primary metagenome ERZ1673747 (study PRJEB41218, sample SAMN15661769) | gut metagenome | host: Homo sapiens | place: Canada: London | collected 2015-08-20/2019-03-30 | study: EMG produced TPA metagenomics assembly of... | reverse complement strand
ATTTACTCAAAGTATCAACTCCTTTCAATAATATTCTACTCTAATATTTTATAAAACTCAACACCAACTTATATGATTTTATAATTTATATTTAACTGTTAACAATCTCCCTGTAATCATACAGCCTTTGCACAGCTGCTTTTTATCAACGGGGAACTCATCCGAATCCGTCCTCTCAAAAGCGGTCAGATCAGACCATCCAACAGATGAATTTTCATTTTTCCTGCTTCCACATCCACATCAAGGATGCAGTCTTTGATTGCCGGGATCAGAACCTCTCCATGTTCCTCTGTCCGGATACAATACACATCATTTGCCCCTGTCTGCATCACATCTGTCAGAACACCAAATGCTGTACCATCCTCAAGTTCTACCTGCATATCAATCAGATCTGCAATAAAATACTCATCTTTTTTTAATTTCACTGCATGTTCTCTGGTCACATACAAGCTCTTTCCTTTATACTTTTCAATGTCATTGATATTATCAATGCCTTTAAATTTCAGAATCACAAACTGTTTGAAAAATTTTACCCCTTCGATTTCCAGACCTTTCTGTTCTCTTCCGGTATCCAGGATCACCTGTTTTAATTTTCTGAACCGATCTGGATCATCTGTAGTAGGAAATACTTTTACTTCTCCCCGGATCCCGTGAGTGCTGGAGATTACTCCAACCTGCAGCAATTGTTCCATATCTCTACTCCTCTTTGTTTCCTGTTTCCAACGATATATGTTACCCGCGAAAATGAATGAAAAAGGATATAGCCATTGGCTATATCCTCATATTTTCAGCTATTGCAGAATTTCAACTACAACCTTCTTATCACATTTAGAGGAAGCAGCTTTTACCACAGTTCGGATTGCCTTTGCGATGCGTCCCTGACGGCCAATCACCTTGCCCATATCGGAAGGTGCCACCTTCAATTCTACTAAAATCGCATTGCTCTCTTCAGTCTGGGTTACTACCACTTCTTCCGGATGGTCTACGAGGGATTTTGCAATTACTTCTACTAAATCTTTCATCACGCACCTCCACGCATTTGTCAAAGCATTTCCATCTCAGAGAAATGCATCAGGCAAAAACGATATTACTGTTCAGAGCAAATCATGAACAGCAACAACATAATTCAGCAGCTCCTGGCGGTTCTGCATTATTTTTCGATACCGGCTAATTTGAAGATTTTGCTTACAACTTCTGTAGGCTGAGCACCGTTTGCCAGCCATTTTTTAGCTGCTTCTTCGTCTACTTTGTATACGCTCGGATCACAGGTAGGATCGTATGTTCCGATCTCTTCGATGAATCTTCCGTCTCTTGGGGATCTGGAATCTGCAACGATGATTCTATAGAAAGGTGCTTTTTTCTGACCCATTCTTCTCAGTCTGATTTTTACTGCCATTTTAATTTCCTCCTTAAGGTTATCCTTGTTTATTATAGTTTTATTTGTTTATTTAAAAGGGAAGCTTAAAGCCGCCTCTTTTACCGCTTTTACCACCCAGCATGCTAGGCATCTGTTTCATCATCTTTCTGGTCTGATCAAACTGTTTGACCATCCGGTTGACTTCCGCAATATCTACACCTGCGCCCTGAGCGATTCGTTTCTTTCTGGACGGGTTCAAAAGATCCGGGTTGGCTCTTTCTTTCGGAGTCATGGAAAGGATGATGGCTTCTTTTCTCGCCATGTCTTTCTCATCGATCATACCCTCGATGTCTTTTGCTTTGTTTCCCAGTCCGGGAAGCATGTTCAATACACTGGAAATACCGCCCATGTTCTTCATCTGGTTCATGCTCTCCAGATAATCGTCAAAGCCAAAGGTTGCTTTCTTGATCTTCTGTTCCATCTCACGGGCTTTGTCCTCGTCGATGTTCTGCTGAGCTTTTTCAATCAGGCTCATCACATCGCCCATTCCCAGGATACGGGAAGCCATACGATCCGGGTAGAACTGTTCGAGATCGGAAAGTTTCTCTCCCATACCTACATACAGAATCGGTTTTCCACTGATTGCTTTGATAGAAAGTGCCGCACCGCCTCGGGTATCACCATCCATCTTTGTTAAGATCACGCCGTCAATGCCCACCTTCTGATTGAAGGACTCTGCCACATTGACTGCATCCTGACCGGTCATCGCGTCAACTACCAGAATGGTCTGATCCACATTGACTTCTTCTTTGATCCGGATCAGTTCCTGCATCATATCTTCATCCACATGAAGACGACCGGCGGTATCGAGGATCACAACGTTAAAGTTCTGATTCTTTGCATGTTCAATCGCTGCTTTGGCGATGTTTACCGGGTTCTGTTTATCTCCCATCGAGAAGACTTCCACACCCTGTTTTTCACCGTTGATCTGCAGCTGTGTGATTGCTGCCGGACGATAAACATCACAGGCTACAAGCAATGGCTTTCTGCCTTTTGCTTTCAGCTTTCCGGCGATCTTTGCTGTGGTTGTTGTCTTACCTGCACCCTGAAGACCTGCCATCATGATAACAGTAATCTCTCCTGCCGGGCGCAACGCGATCTCCGTGGTCTCACTTCCCATCAGAGATACCAGTTCATCATTTACGATCTTGATCACCATCTGCCCCGGATTCAGTCCGTTCATCACATCCTGACCGATCGCACGTTCCTGTACCGCTTTGATAAACTGTTTTACCACTTTAAAACTGACATCTGCTTCCAGAAGTGCCATCTTAACTTCTTTTAATGCTACCTTTACATCTGCCTCGGTTAGACGGCCTTTGCTTCTCAGGTTTTTGAATACATTCTGCAGTTTTTCAGTTAAACTTTCAAATGCCATGTATTATAACTCCTCTAATATGCTGTGGGATAAAGTCTCGATCCGGTTCATCACCTGATTCAGATCTTTTTCCTCATAGTGTTGTGTCAGTCCGTGAATCTCATGTACCTTCTCGCGGACCGCTACGAACTTTTCTACCAGATGCAGTTTTTCTTCATATTCTTCCAGTATTCTGGTACTGCGCTTCACCAGATCATGAACCCCCTGCCGGCTGATTCCCTGATCCTGCGCCACCTCGCTGAGCGAATAATCATTCAACACAACATCTTCGTAAACATTCTGCTGATGCTCCGTCAGCAGTTCGCCATAAAAATCATATAACAATGCCTGTCTCGCAAGCTTATCCATGTGCATCACCTTGGACATCATACAACAATCTTTCATGGGTGTCAAGTACTTTTTCTTGACATCGTCATTTTATGATGCTGGAGGCAAAAGGTATTTTATTTTTCTTCCACAAACACATATTTTTTCAGCCGTTCAAAAGCTTCCTGCACTCTGCTGAGTGGCAGTGCCAGGTTTACGCGGATGCCGTACGGGGCAAAGAACGGGCGACCGTCCTGCCATGCCACACCTACATCCCAACCGGCTTTGAGGACCTCGTCGATGGTTTTTCCATGTGTCTTACACCATTCTTCGCAGTCCAGGAACAGCATATAGGTTCCCTGCGGGCGGCTTAATGTGACACCGGGAAAGTGTTCTTTGATGAAATCGCAGGCATAGGAAACATTTCCGCTCAGCACCCGGCACAATTCATCCACCCACTCATAGCCTTCCGGTTTATATGCACCGATCAGCGCATACATGGAAAGTACATTCATCGCATTATAGTGTGATTTACTGCTGGCTGCCATCACTCGGTCACGAAGATAGGAATTGTAAATGATATGATAACTTCCCACCAGGCCTGCCAGGTTAAAGGTTTTGCTCGGCGCATACATCGCCACGGTGCGGTTTCTCGCATCCTCGCTGACAGACTGTGCCGGCGTATGATGATATCCTTCCAGGATCAGATCCGACCAGATCTCATCGGAGATAACCACGCAGTCATTGGCCTTATATACTTCCATCGCTTTTTCAATCTCCCAGCGTTCCCATACCCGGCCACACGGGTTATGGGGATTACAGAAGACTGCCACATGGATATGATGCTCTTTGATCTTCGCATCCATATCTTCATAATCCATCCTCCAGATTCCTTCCGCATCTTTTTTCAGCGGACTGTGAACCATCTTATATCCATAATTTCCGATGCATCCGGTAAATCCGATATAAGTCGGGCTATGCAGAAGCACTGCATCCCCCGGACTTGCGAATGCCTGTAATGTAGACAGAACACCGCCGAGTACACCATTTTCATACCCGATTGCCTCCGCAGTCAGTCCCTCTACACCGTTTCGTTTCGTCTGCCAGTCGATAATCTCCTGAAAATACTCTTCCCGCGGATCAAAATATCCAAATGCCGGGTGCTTTACTCTCTCCGCAATTGCCTCCTGTACAGTCGGTACTGTCGCAAAATTCATATCCGCCACCCACATCGGAATAATATCAAATCCCTGTTTTGGTTTCGCCGGACTTCCCTGTCCGTCTTCACTGAGACCATCTACCGCAATAGCATCCATACCGTGACGATCCATGATTGTTGTAAAATCGTATTTCATTTGTAAAAACCTCCATGTATATAATTACTCTTATCAGTAACTGCTCCACACCTTCACAGTTATCTTTATTATATATGTTTTCTGTATAAAGCACAAATGGAAAAGCAGGCAGGAATACTATCTGAAACTAGTTTCCTGCCCGTTTTCCAATTACTTTATTGTTTGTATTCAGGAAAGCTTCGGGAATAACGCTTTTACCGTCGGATAGATCTGCACAAATTTCCGATACTGTGTCTCGTATTTTTCTGCGATCTCCGGATCCGGTTCTACAGTTTCCACCACTTTCACGATCCTTGCAGCCGCCTCTTCCACCGATGCATAGGTTCCATCCGCAACTGCAGCAAGCATCGCACCGCCAAGGGCAGGCCCTTCCTCGGAAGCGATCCGGTCCACTTTGATATTCAGTACATTGGCAATGATCTTTCTCCACAGTGGACTCTTCGCTCCACCGCCACAGATCCTGGTTCTCTCGATATGAATCCCCAGAGATTTTGCTATCTCAAAAGAATCACGGATCGCAAACGCCACGCCTTCCAGAACCGCCTGTGTCATATCCGCACGTGTGGTATCCATGGACATGCCGATAAAGGTTCCTCTCGCCTGCGGATCATTATGCGGAGAGCGTTCTCCCATCAGATACGGTAAGAAGAATACATGATTTTCTCCCAGCTTTTCTATCACTTCCTGCTCTTTTTCGTAATCTTTCGTTCCGATAATGGTATCCATCCACCATTTATTGCAGGATGCCGCACTCAGCATGCATCCCATCAGATGATAATGTCCGTCAGCATGGGCAAATGCATGCAGGGCATTGTGTGGATCCACGCCGAAATTTTCACTGGAAATAAAGATTGTTCCGCTGGTTCCCAGAGACACATTACACTGACCATCTCCCACTGTACCGGTTCCCACTGCTGCCGCAGCATTATCCCCGGCACCCGCTGCCACCAGACAGGTTTCCGGCAGTCCCAGCTCTTTTGCTACCTCCGGTTTTAATATGCCCACTTTTTCATAACTTTCAAAAAGTTCCGGCATCTGTTCCCTGCTGACGCCACAGATTTCCATCATCTGTTCTGACCAGCATTTGTTTTTCACATCCAGCAGAAGCATACCGGATGCATCGGAGTAATCACAGCAATGTACACCGGTCAGACAGTATGCCAGATAGTCTTTCGGAAGCATAATTTTACAAATCTTCGCAAAATTTTCCGGCTCATTTTCCTTTACCCACAGAATCTTCGGTGCGGTAAATCCGGCAAATGCGATATTTGCCGTATATTCAGACAGTTTTTCTTTCCCAATTACCTGATTCAGATAATCGGTTTCTTTTGTGGTTCGCCCATCGTTCCACAGGATCGCCGGACGGATCACCTGATCGTTCTCATCCAGAATAACCAGACCATGCATCTGTCCGCCAAAGCTGATACCTGCCACTTCCGTCGCATCAATCTTGCTGATCAGTTCCTTGATTCCCTCTTTTGACTGTTCCCACCAGTCTTCCGGGTTCTGTTCTGACCAGCCCGGATGCGGAAAGGACAGTGGATATTCTCTGGATACGATATTGACAACCTGTCCTTCCTGATCCATCAGCAGAAGTTTTACTGCAGATGTTCCAAGGTCTACGCCGATATAATACTTCATCTTTTTCCTCCTGTATCTATTATGTACAAGAGCGTGTTCAAATAAATTTCAAACACGCTCTGTCATCTGATCCATTTTTATTTTATGCGAAAGGATTTTCTGTCGGATATCTGTCTCCCTTCGGATGGTTGTATCCGATCTCATCCGGTGTTACGCCGATGTATTTGAATACTTCAAACAGTGCTTTTCCATAGTGTCCGAATGCAACGGCTCCGTGATGTGGATAGCCTTTTTCGATCAGCTCATGACGATAGAATCTTCCCATCTCCGGAATCGCGAAGATACCGATGCCACCGAAGGAACGGGTAGCAACCGGAAGTACTTCACCGTTTGCCACATAAGCGCGCAGTTTTCCGTCAGCCGTACTCTGCAGACGGAAGAATGTGATATCTCCAGGTACGATATCTCCTTCCAGTGTTCCCTGTGTCACTTCTTCCGGAAGGGATCTTGCCATGATCAGCTGATATTTCATGGAGCAGGAAGTCAGTTTTCCGGTTGTGGTATTACCACAGTGGAATCCCATAAATGTATCTTTATGTGTATAATTATATTTTCCTTTGATTTCACTTTCATACATATCTGCAGGTACGGTATTGTTGATATCCAGCAGGGTTACAGCATCGTTACTTACCATTGTTCCGATAAATTCACTCAGTGCGCCATAGATATCCACCTCACAGGATACCGGGATGCCTCTTCCGGTCAGACGGCTGTTCACATAGCACGGGACAAAACCGAACTGCGTCTGGAACGCCGGCCAGCATTTTCCTGCGATGGCAACGTATTTTCTGGATCCTTTGTGTGCTTCGATCCAGTCAAGGAGAGTCAGTTCATACTGTGCCAGTTTTGGAAGAATGGTTGGTTTGTTGTTTCCATCCCCCAGTTCTTTTTCCATATCTGCAACCACTGCCGGAATTCTTTCGTCTCCGTCATGTTTGTGGAATGCTTCGAACAGATCCAGTTCGGAGTTTTCTTCGATCTCCACACCCAGGTTGAACAACTGTTTGATCGGTGCATTACAAGCCATAAAGTCCTGCGGACGCGGACCGAAAGTGATAATTTTCAGATCTTTCAGACCAACAACGGCTCTTGCAATCGGAACAAACTCTTCCATCATCTCAGCGACTTCTTCCGGTGTTCCTACCGGATATTCCGGGATATATGCTTTCAGATTGCGAAGCTGCAGGTTGTAGCTTGCATTCAGCATACCGCAATATGCATCTCCACGTCCCTGTACCAGATTGTCTCCATGCTCTTCTGCTGCCGCAACCACCATACACGGTCCGTCAAAATATTTTACCAGCAGAGTCTCTGCGGTCTCCGGACCGAAGTTCCCAAGATAGACAACCAAAGCATTACATCCTGCTTCCTGCACCTCTTTCAGGGCTTTCTGCATATCCAGCTCACTCTCTACTACGGTTGGACATTCGTACAGTTCTCCCTTATAAGCTGCTGCCACTGCTTTTCTTCTTGACTCGGACAGGGTGATCGGAAAGCAGTCTCTGCTTACGGCTACGATACCTAATTTTACTTCCGGCATGTTCATCATGATCTTATTCCTCCTTGATTTTCTGCAAGTTCATCTTATTTGTTTACTTACTAAACTAATCACACTGTACCACTTGTTATATCTTCCGTCAAGATACTTTTTTAGTTTGCTTTTTTCAATTTGTTTACTTATCAAACAAATTGTGGTATGGTAAATAGCAGTTAAACAAAAAATATTATTACAGGAGGTGTGTGCATGGTCACAGGAAGCAGAGAACTGATCCGGGAGATGAACCGGCGGCTTGTTCTGGAAACCGTTATCAACGATGGCCCCCTTTCCCGGGCGGCTATATCAAAAAAACTGGGACTTACCAAAGCAACGATCTCTGCCATCGTGCAGGATCTGCTGGAGGAACAATATATCGAAGAGATCGGAAGCGATCAGACACAGTACGGCCGTAAACCGATCCTGCTACAATTCTGCCGTCAGAACGGTTATATTATCGCTCTGGATCTCGGTGTTGAACGTACCGTGCTGATGGTCTGTGATCTGCTTGGACAAAACTGTCGGCTTCACCAGTATAACTGTCCGTTGGAACGGGATACTTCAATTGATTTCCTGTTGCAGCTCATCCGGAATCAGATCCGTCTTCTTCCCGCCACCCCCTTTGGTGTTGTGGGAATCGGTATCGGTATCCACGGTACCGTCTGCCGGAATGAAATCACCTTCACTCCCAATTATGACCTTGCAGACCTTCCCATCAAAGATACGCTGGAGGATGCTCTGGAGATTCCGGTATGGCTGGAAAATGAAGCAAATCTTTCCGCCCTTGCCGAAAAAACCTTTGTGGAAAATCATAAAAATCTGATCCATGTCAGTATTCATGCAGGTGTCGGTGCGGGGATTATTCTGGATCATCATCTGTATACAGGACTGGCCGGTACAGCCGGAGAGGCCGGTCATATGATCGTTCAGCCCGGCGGCCGTTCCTGTCCCTGCGGCAATCACGGCTGTCTCGAACAATATATATCCGAACCGGCAGTTCTCTCCCGTTACCGGGAGTTATCCGGCCGCACCACGGTCTCCATAGACGATCTGGTCTGGGCCTATAACCAGAAAGAAACCGCTGCTCTGGCTGTGACGGATGAATTTACCACCTATCTTGCCTGTGGAATCAACAACCTCTGGAACCTTTTCTCTCCGGAATGTATCATCCTGAACAGTCAGCTGACCGCTTATCTCCCTCAGCTGCTCCCGGAGATTTTGCAGAAACTTTCCCCACGTTTCCGCGCCACCTGCCATCTGAAGCTTTCTACTCTTCAGGACACCGGAGTACTTCTTGGGGCGGCAAGAGTCTGTATCAGCAAATACCTGGGAACCGAAAAACTGTATTTTTCCGGATTACAACCATAACACACCATTTGACCCGTTGCTCGCGTAATGAAAAGAACCGATAGTTTTTTGAAAATACAGAAAACTATCGGTTCTTTTCATTACATCCATTTACAGGATGCCCTTTTATCCCTGCCAGTTTCCGGAATATTTGATATACGCATCCGAACAAACTCTCTGCACATCCTGGAGTACCGCAGAGGCAGCTTCCTTTGTTCCATAGATACCAGCCGTGATAACATACCATTTCTCAGTATTCAGATTGCTCCAGTCCGTAGTCACAAACACCTGCGCATCAAAACCGTTTCCCCGTATTTTCTTCTTCCTGATATTCCTCTTTCTTTTCTTTCATTGTTTCCTTTCTGAACAGGAATTATAATCATCCTATTTATTTTTCACATTACAAACCCGAATTCTTAACTATTTTGAGCATTCGGGTTTTTATTTTTTTACAATACACTGGTTTTCTAAAATTTCTATAAAAATACGACACATCCCCCAAAACGTATCTTGACTTTCCTCACCATTTTTCCTATACTGCTTTTTGCAACCCTTTTACCCTGATTTTCTGATAAGGATATTTATATTATGTTTGAAATTTTTGTTGACTCCGCTGCAAATATTCCGGCGGAGCTTGTGAAGGCATTTAAGATTAAAGTGCTTTCTTTTGTAAATCTTGTAAATGGTAAAGAAGTGACCTGTTTTGATCCGAATCTTACGCCGGAGGAGGAGCGTCAGAAAGGAAAAGATTATTATGATATGATTCGCACCGGTGCGGATATCAAGACCGGGCTGATCAGCAGTGGTGTTTTTGAAGATGCGTTCCGGGAGGCACTCGAGGCGGATAAAGATGTTCTTTATTTTTCTCTCAGTAAAAATATCAGCGGAAACTATAATTCCGCAAGAATCGCTGCCGAAGATCTGATGGAATCCGGTAATTATACCAGAAAGATCCGTATGATCGACTCCCTCAACGCTTCCCTGGCACAGGGAATCCTCGCGATCTATGCCAGTGAGATGCGTGAAAAAGGCATGGCTTTTGATGAAGTGGCTGACATCCTGGAAACCTGCCCGGCAAAAATGAACGGTGTCTTCACTGTCGGTGATCTCAAATACCTGGCAAGAACCGGACGCCTGAGCGGGACTGCTGCGGTCATCGGTAATGTTTTAAGCATCAAACCGATCCTGCGCGGAAACAAAGACGGCTACATCGTCCAGTATAAAAAATGCCGTGGTCGCAAATCCGCCCTGAACGAGCTGATCTCACTCGTCTGCAATAACATCGTGGAACCGGAAAAACAGATCATCGGAATCGCCCACGCAGACGCTTACGAAGACTCCCTGTACGTCATGGAAGGAATCCAGAAACACATCAAAGTCCGTAGTTTCATCAACACCTCCTACGACTTCTGCACCGGCAGCCACGTAGGCCCCGACACCATCGCCATGTTCTTTATGGGCAACGACCGCGAATTACAGGGCATGAAATAATTTCTTAAATTAATCATCATAAATCCAAAATGACAGATAGTATTCCAGAACATCCGTTTTTAAATACTACCTGTCATTTTTTAATCCAGTCAATAACTTCCAATTGCATCCACCCCTTCTCCCTCAGCCAATACCCAGCCCGAAAGCAGACCGCGCTGTTTGCTGCAACACTTTGTGGGCGGTTAGGGGAAGCTTTGAGATCCAGCACCTACGTAGACTTTCGCGAGGGTCCGCTGACCCTCGTGAATATAGTCGAAGTTGGTGATTAGCTCAAAGTTCCCCTGCCCACGTTGCAGCAAACAGCGCGGTCTGCTTTCGGGCGTCCCCATATTGGCTCACCCTTCTATATTTTACAGATTCGTCCGAATCAATTTCGGCCGATATCCATCTTTTTCCAGTTCCTGCATAATCTGCTGCTTATGCTCCGTACCAAACGCTTCCATAGTAATCTTAAGCTCCACAGCTGCATTTCTGTTTGTACTATAGAACTGGTTATGATCCAGTTTAATAATATTACCCTGCTGCTCCGCAATCTTCTGAGAAACCTTTGTAAGTTCACCCGGACGATCCGGCAACAGAACAGAAATCGTAAAGATACGGTCTCTCTGGATCAGACCCAGCTGAACAACAGATGCCATCGTGATCACATCCATATTACCGCCGCTCAGAACAGAAACCACTTTTTTACCCTTGACATTCAGGTGTTTCAGTGCTGCCACAGTAAGCAGACCGGAGTTTTCTACGATCATCTTGTGATTTTCTACCATATCCAGGAAACTTACGATCAGTTCATCATCTTCTACTGTGATCACATCATCCAGATTCTTCTGCAGATACGGGAATACATGCTCACCAGGAGTTTTTACCGCAGTACCGTCTGCAATCGTATTGACCGTAGGAAGCGTGGTAACTTCTCCCTTATCCAGAGAAACCTGCAGGCAATTTGCTCCTGCCGGTTCCACACCGATCACTTTGATGTTCGGATTCAGCAGTTTTGCCAGTGTGGAAACACCGGTAGCCAGTCCGCCACCGCCGATAGGAACCAGAATATAATCAACCAGAGGCAGCTCTTTGATGATCTCCATAGCGATGGTTCCCTGTCCGGTTGCTACTGCCGGATCATCAAAGGGATGGATAAATGTATATCCATGTTCTTCTGCCAGCTCATAAGCATGTGCACAGGCATCATCGTAGACATCTCCATACAGGACAACTTCCGCACCGTAGCTTTTTGTTCTCTCTACTTTGATCAGTGGTGTTGTGGTCGGCATAACGATGACAGCCTTTGCACCGTATGCTTTTGCCGCATAAGCCACACCCTGCGCATGATTACCTGCGGAAGCGGTGATCAGACCTTTTGCTCTCTCTTCTTCTGTCAGTGTACTGATCTTATAGTACGCACCTCTTAACTTGTACGCACCGGTTCTCTGCATATTTTCCGGTTTAAAATATACTTTATTTCCTGTCATCTGACTGAAATAATCACTGAAAATCAATTTTGTATCCTGGGTTACTCTTTTTACAACCTCTGAAGCCTCTTCAAATTTGTCAATGGTAAGCATTATGATTCTTCCTCCTCTGTTTTCACATCAAACAGTGCATTTACAAACTGTTCTGCATTGAATTTCTGCAGATCATCGATGGATTCTCCCACACCGATATATTTTACCGGAATATCCAGCTCGGACTGGATGGCTACGGCGATGCCGCCTTTTGCAGTTCCGTCCAGTTTTGTAAGAATGATACCGGTGACGTTTGCCACCTCTTTGAACTGTCTCGCCTGTGCCAGTGCATTCTGTCCGGTCGTACCATCCAGGACAACCAGTGTCTCCAGATAAGCATCCGGGTATTCTCTCTCCAGCACACGGTAAATCTTTCGAAGTTCTTCCATCAGATTCTTTTTATTATGAAGACGTCCTGCAGTATCACAGAGCAGTACATCTGCATTTCTCGCTTTAGCTGCTGCTACGGCATCGTACACAATTGCTGCCGGATCTGCACCGGCCTGTCCCCCGATCAGGTCCACACCGGCACGATGCGCCCACTCTGTCAGCTGCTCTCCTGCGGCTGCGCGGTATGTATCCGCTGCTGCCACGATGACTTTCTTGCCCTGATCCTTCAGTTTTCCTGCGAGTTTTCCGACAGAAGTAGTTTTTCCCACACCGTTGACACCTATCACCAGCACAACGGATTTTCTGTTCTCAAATTCATAGGCAGTATCACCCACATCCATCTGACGTTTGATCTCATCGATCAGAAGCTGTTTACATTCCGAAGGTTCTTTGATCTTCTTTTCTTCCACTTCTTCCTTCAGATGCTCAATAATAGATGTTGTGGTATTGATACCAATATCCCCCATCACAAGGATCTCTTCTATTTCTTCATAGAAATCATCATCGATACTGGAAAAGCCGCTGAAAATAGAGTCAATTCCGGCCACGATATTATTTCTCGTTTTTGTCAGACCCTCCCGGAGACGTCTGAAAAAACCTTTCTTTTCCTCTGACATATGGTTTCCTCTCTTACTCTCAACTTTTTCATCATTTTGTCTCTGTCACTTTACTGTACGACTTCATTATAAAATGATGTATATACTACTGCAAGTCTTTTTTTGATTTACAGATAATTCCTACTCGTCCAGCTGATTCTCAATCAGGTTGACTGATACCAGCGTGGAAACACCTTTTTCCTGCATGGTGATACCGTAGAGGCGGTCTGCCGCGTTCATTGTACCCCGGCGATGGGTGATCACAATAAACTGTGTGTTTTTTGTAAGTTTGTGCAGATACTGTGCAAAACGGGTAACGTTGGAATCATCCAGTGCCGCCTCGATCTCATCCAGCAGACAGAAGGGTGACGGTTTCAGGTTCTGTATGGCAAAAAGCAGTGCAATGGCTGTCAGTGCCTTTTCCCCACCGGATAACTGCATCATATTCTGCAGCTTCTTTCCCGGTGGCTGAGAGATGATCCTGATACCGGCTTCCAGTACATCCTCATCTTCCATCAGCTCCAGAGTACCCTTTCCGCCCCCGAAAAGCTGTTTGAATACTTTATCGAATTCCACGCGGATCTCCTGGAACTTTTCTGTAAACTGTTTACGCATTCCCTCATCCAGTTCTGCAATGATTCCTTTCAGTGTCTCTGCTGCCTCCACCAGATCGGTATGCTGTGCACTTAAGAACGTGTGACGTTCCAGAATCTCTTTATATTCCTCGATCGCATTGACATTGACATTACCCAGTTTTCGGATCGCATCTTTTAATTCTGCGATCTGCTGCCGGATCACACTGCGCTCCGGCATGTCTGCCATCCGATAGGTATTCGCCTGTCCCGGTGTGACCTCATACTCTTCCCAGAGATAATTAATCTGGTTATCCTGCCGTTCTTCCAGTTTTTCTTTCTGGCTGTTCAGTCGGAAACATTCCTTGTCCATCCGGCTGATATGTGCAGACAGTTCATCCCGGCGGCTGAAGAATGTCTTATGCTGGCTATTCAGTTCTTCTTTCTTTTCCAGATACTGCTGCATCTGCGCCTCGTCTTCCTCACGGATTCGGCTGGCTTCCTGAATTGTTTTCTGAATAGACAGAATATTGTGTTCTTTTTCTTCTTTTTCCTTGCCACCCTCTTCCAGAGATTCCTGCATCTGTTGCAGTTCACCTCTCATTGCCGCTTCTTCCTGATGGATACGGCTGAGATTTTCTCCTGTAAAGCTCACTTTCTGTTCCAGCGAAGCATAAGCCACCTGGATCTGGTTCAGTTCCTGACTGTAAGAAGCTTCCTGTTCCTGCAATTTTTCCAGAATTTCCTGCTGACTGTTCACCAGTGCTTCCTGTTCCTGCTCTCTGGTTGTAGAATGTTTCATTTCTTCCCGGATGGATGAACTGCTTTCCTTGATCTCTGCAATCTGTCCTTCAATCTCGCGTCCCTCTGCTTTTAACTGTCCATAGCCGGTCCGCACTTCACGGATGCGTGCCTCTGCCTGGGTGATTCCCACCTTTTCTGTATTCTGACTGATCTGCAGCTGCTGTAACTGCCTGGTCATCTCTGCCAGATCATCCCGCAGTGTATTTCTACGCTCCCGTTTATCCAGGATGATTTTCTGTATCTTTTGCAGCTCTTCTTTCAGTGCTGCCACTTTTCCTTCCAGTTCCTCTATTTCCCGGCGACGTCCCAGAAGATTGCTGCTGTTTCGGAACGCTCCACCGGTCATGGAACCGCCGGGACTTAAGGATTCTCCCTCTAACGTAACAATCCGCAAGGTATGGCGGTATTTTCTTGCAATGACGATGGCGTGATCAATGGTATCCACCACCAGTGTCCTTCCAAGAAGCTGTGACAGCAGAGTTCGATACGTACTTTCGGCAGTTACCAGCGTATCGGCGAGCCCGATCACACCTTCTTCTTTCAGTGCTGCGGGATTCTGGAAACTGCTGCTTCGCATATTGGTCAGTGGCAGAAACGTTGCCCGGCCATACCGGTTTTTCTTCAGATATTCGATCATGACCTTCGCGGTCTGTTCGTTATCCGTAACGATATTCTGGATACTTCCGCCCAGAGCTGTTTCCACCGCTGTTTCATATGCTTTTTCTACCTTGATCAGGTCTGCAACAACACCGTGGATCCCCGGCTGGCGATCCTTCTGTTCCATAACACGCCGGATACTGTTGCCATATCCTTCATAACGTTCTGCAATATTTCGCAGGGACTCCAGACGGGATGCCTCCCTGTGATAGGCTGTCTGTCCCTGTTCCAGTTTTTTATTCTGTTCCTCCATCTGGCTTCGCAGAGAGCCGACTTCCCGCTCCACTTTCCGGTATTCCATCTGTATACCATCCATCTGAGCGCCGATCTCTTTGCATTTTTCCTGATGTTCCTGAATGATCTCCTGCTGCTGTGACTCATCGCTTTTTAGTTTCAGGACACGCTGGCTGAGAGCCGCTTTCCGTATACCGATCTGTTCAAGCATCGCATCATAACGCTGCATCTTACCTTTGGTGGATGCCCGCTGATTCAGGATCTCGATGATTTCACTCTTACCATCCTCTATGCTCTGATTTGTTTCTTCTATATTCTGATGCAGAATCGCCAGTTTTTCTTCTGCTTCTTTCTTTCTGACAGCTGCTTCGCCCAGGCTTTCTTTCAGGGCTTCCTGTTCCTGTTCATGTCCGGCTGCTTCCTGCTGGCGGCGGTCAAGTTCCTGACGGATCGTCTGGATACGTTCTTCGTAGTGCTGATGATTCTGCTGGGCTGCGCGGATCTGTTCTTTTAACAGTTCCACACTGTTTTCCAGCTGCTGCTTTTTCAGGGCATTCTCGCTCGCCTGAGTTCTCGCTTCCTGAATCTTCGTATCCAGTTCTTCCAGTTCCTTTTCCAGACGTTCATATTCTGCTTTTGTCTGATCAAACTGTGTCTGCGTCTGTTGCAGCTCATTCTGAGAAATCTGATATTTTTCTTCTGTTTCTTTTAACTGTTCTTTGATATGAGCACTCTCCGCCAGATACATGTTCACATCCAGGATCTTCAGTTCTTCTTTCTTCTTCAGATAGACTCTGGCCGTTTCTGACTGTCGTTCCAGAGGACCCAGCTGCCTGGTAAGTTCCGACAGAATGTCTGTCACACGAACCAGGTTCTGCTGTTCCTCATCCAGTTTCTTTAATGCAGTTGCTTTTCTCCGTTTGAACTTTACAATACCTGCTGCCTCGTCGAAAAGTTCTCTTCTTTCTTCCGGTTTTCCGCTCAGGATCTTATCGATCTGGCCCTGACCGATAATGGAATATCCTTCTTTACCGATACCGGTATCGTAAAACAGTTCGTTGATATCTTTCAGTCGGCAGCCGGTTCCATTTAACAGGTACTCGCTTTCTCCGGAACGATACAGCCGTCTGGTGACAGTCACCTCTTCATACTCGATGTCCAGTTTGTGATCGGAATTATCCAGAGTAATGGCTACCGATGCAAATCCCAGCGGTTTTCTGGTCTCTGTACCGGAAAAAATGACATCCTGCATATTTCCGCCACGCAGCTGTTTTGCACTCTGTTCACCCAGTACCCAGCGGACAGCATCACCAACGTTGCTCTTTCCACTGCCGTTAGGGCCTACAATGCCGGTGATACCGTTATGGAATTCAAATACAATCTTATTGGCAAAGGATTTGAATCCCTGTACTTCGATACTCTTTAAATACATACGTCACCTACTGTTTCTGTTTGTTGTCCGTGGCTTTCAGTCTGCAGATCGCACGGTATGCTGCCATCTGTTCTGCAGCTTTCTTGGTTCTTCCGCTTCCCTGTCCCATGCACTGCTCACCGATCCATACTTCCACGGAAAAGGTCTTGTCATGATCCGGTCCGCTCTCACCCAGCGGATGGTAGGAAATCTCTCCCGGGATATTTCCCTGTACCATCTCCTGGAAGATAGTCTTGCTATCAAAAAAGAGTTTTTTGTGTTCCATATCATTTAACACATATTTCAGTACAAACTCTTTTGCATTAGCAAATCCACCATCCAGATAAACCGCACCGATTACAGACTCCAGTGCATCCGAAGTTACAGAATCTCTGTGACGTCCACCTGTCATTTCTTCTCCTTTCCCCAGACGAAGAAAGCTTCCCAGTTCAATTTCTCTGGCGCAAAATGCCAGTGTCGGCTCGCATACCAGGCTTGCACGCAGTCTGGTCAGTTCTCCCTCCGGCATCTGTGGAAACTGTGCAAATAAATGTTCACTGCTTACCAGTTCCAGCACTGCATCTCCTAAAAACTCCAGCCGTTCATTACATTCGATCCGGTTCATCTTATGTTCATTGGCATAGGAGCTGTGACGCAATGCCTTTTCCAGAAGTTCCGGATTCTGAAAATGATATCCTATCCTTTTTTCCAGTTCCTTTAATTCTCTCATATTTTCTCCCGATTTTATTTTTCACATATCACCTTCGGTGATTGTATATTGCCCTGTGACTATTTCCTGTTCTGTCAGAGAACAGTTTACTCCACAACTCTCTGGATCAGATCTATCGCATCTGCCACCGTCACGATTTTTTCTGCTTCTTCCTGTGGAATCTCAATATCAAAAGCATCCTCTACTCCCAGAATAATCTGATACAGATCCAGAGAATCTGCTCCCAGATCCTCGGTAAAGGTGGTCCCCGGCATCACTTCCGAAGCATCCACATTCAGTACTTCCGCAATTATCTGCTGTAATTTTTCCAGTTCCATCTCTAATTATCCCCCTTATTATCCTGCTTCATATTCTCCTGAATCTTTCCGCAGATATCTTCTTTTGAAAATGTAATACACTGAATCAGTGAATTTTTGATCTCATTGGCTTTCGAACTTCCGTGAGCCTTGACTACCAGCCCTTTCAAACCAAGCAGAGGTGCTCCACCGTACTCGCTGGCATCAAAACTTTTGAGTGTTTCTTTTAATGCCGGTTTTACCAGAAGGGCTCCGATCTTACTGCGCAGAGTGCTCATCATCCCTGCTTTTACCTTGGAAATCAAAGTGGCTCCTACACCCTCGTACAGTTTCAGGATTACATTTCCCACGAATGCCTCACAGACTACGACATCACAGACTCCTTTCGGAATATCTCTGGCTTCCACATTTCCGATAAAGTTAATGTCTTTGCACTCTTTTAACAACGGATAGGTTTCCTTCACCAGCGCATTCCCTTTTTCTTCTTCTGCACCGATATTGACCAGACCTACCTTCGGGTTTTTCACTCCCATCACATATTCCATATAAATAGAACCCATGCGTGCAAACTGTACCAGATGAGAAGAACGGGCATCCACATTGGCACCACAGTCGATCAGCAGGGAAACACCGGTTGCTGTCGGAATCAGTGGAGCCAGAGGAGCGCGTTCCACGCCTTTGCTTTTTCCTACCAGGACCTGTCCGCCTACCAGTACAGCTCCTGTACTGCCACAGGATACAAAAGCAGAAGCTTCTTTACTTCTTACCATTCGCAGTGCCTTTACCAGAGAGGAGTCTTTCTTTTTCTGAATAGCGTGTACCGGCGGTTCTCCGGTTTCAATGATCTCAGATGCATGAACAACTTCCAGACGTTCTTTCGGATACGTATATTTATCCAGTTCTTTTTTCAGAACATCCTCCTGACCTACCAGATATACATACAGTTCAGGCTTCTCCCGCAGTGCTTCGACCACTCCTTTTACCGGTTCCTGTGGCGCATAATCGCCACCCATAGCGTCCACGGCCACTTTAATATATTCGCTCATATTTCATCCTCTTTTCCCATAAACCTGTCATATCTCTGTTCCTTTTTCTCATGGAACAAGTAACGTATAACTATCTATATGATACTAGACATTGTGTAAAAAAGCAATGAAAATGTACATAAAAGGGACTTGCTGAAAATGTCAATATTAAATGCGACACTTTTTTAACTTTTTTCAACTGATTTTCC